>Ga0326728_10000550_pt1 | contig 147039 bp, 117 predicted proteins | sample MB3enrmetagenome_FD_207602 | JGI IMG/M metagenome (GOLD analysis project Ga0326728, IMG submission 207602) | Lab enriched peat soil microbial communities from McLean, Ithaca, NY, United States - MB31MN | ecosystem: Environmental > Terrestrial > Soil > Wetlands > Peat | place: USA: New York... | reverse complement strand
GCGGTGAACCCTGTCGGAGAGCCGGATGCGGCAAATCCGCACGTCCGGTTCGATGAGCGGGGATGGGAAACGGGGCGACGCCCGAGTCGCTACCGCGCCTACCCTCGACTCTACTGAAAACAAAGGAGGTCAATAGGCGGCAAGGAGCAAGCTGCGGATGACGTAGACATTTTGTCTGTTCACCCGCTTGCGCCCCCTCTCCCCTCCCAGCAGGCGGAGATTTCAATCGAGACGTTGTGTATAATGAGCCCAGGTGCGAGCATGACCAAAGCACAACGGGATGAGCTGATCCGGCTAATCACATCTCCCCCGGCGGGGAGCAAGATTGCTGCTGCCAAGGATTTCGGGGTTGACCTCACGCTGCTCGTTGGGATGCTCGAGTTGACGCCTACGGAGCGTCTTCTGAAGCTTGCCGCTGCGCAGGCCCTTGTCCACGAATTGCAGGCCGCCAAGAAAGCAGGAGGCGGAAAGCAGAAAGCAGGAAGCGCGGAGGTTGGGCCTAGGAGTGAATTCGAACTAATCCTCAAGATCCTCTGGTACGCGGGAGTCCGATTCGTGATGGTCGGTGATTTGGCACTTGCGGCGTATGGACGCTTCCCCGCTACCCTGCTTCTAGAGCTGTGTTACGACCTAGACGGCGATAACGTCAAGCGCCTCGCCAAGACCCTGGAGCCCTTCCATCCGCGTTTGCGCGGTGTCCCGGCCAACCTACCGTTTTGTTTTGACGCCGCAACTGTCGCGAGCGGCATGAACTTCACCCTGACAACCGATATCGGGGAAATCGACGTGTTTGGTGAAGTCACTGGAATTGGCGGGTACAAAGAGGCGAAGGCCTTATCGATCACCCTCGTCTTATTCGGGTTGGAATGTGCAGTACTGTCGCTCGACGGCTTAATTCAGGCCAAGCGCGCGGCAGCTCGTCCCAAGGACCTGCTCGTGCTGCCTGAGATGGAAGCCTTGCGCGAAATGGAAACCCGAGCCAAACGCCAATCAGGGCCTGCTGAAGCGCTGAACAAGAGTCGAGTCGAAGACAAGCAATCCGAAACCTAAGCGCGTGAGAGTGGCTCAATAACTACTGCTGTCCCGTAGCAGAGGACTTCCGTGGCGGACTCTCGTCCAACGACCTCGGAAGCGTCGTAGTGGAGGCCAACTACGGCATTGGCGCCTAGCTCCTTGGCGTGCTCAATCATCAAATCGTAGGCCTGCTGGCGGGCCTGCTCGCACATCTGGGTGTAGGCGCCGATGCGCCCTCCGATAATGCTCTTCAATCCCCCCAGGATGCCCTGCGTGATGGTCGGCGCTCGCACGATGATGCCGCGCACCACTCCCCGATATTCTTTGATCCGGTAACCGTCGATGTTCAAGGTGGTGGTGACTGGAATACCCATTGTGCCCTCCTCAATAGCGGGTTAATTCTAACGAAACTGAGCCCAGACAGAACAGCAAAATCCGGGAGGGAATGCCGGAATCCTGAATCCTACTAACGGTCACCAACCCTTACAAAGGGCCTGATCTCCTTCCACTTTTTGAAACCGATGCCCTTAATCACCATCAAATCTTCGATGCGACTGAAAGGTCCGTGCTTTTCGCGGTAGGCAACGATTTGTTTCGCCAGACTTGGTCCGATTCCGGGGAGCTTCTGGAGGTCATTCACGGTGCCTTTGTTGATGTCGATTGCCGCCGCCGGGAGCTTGGCGGCCTTCCCCTGGCTCTGGAGAGCAGACACCCAGCTATCGCAAGTCAGTCCCCCCAACGTGAACGCCAGCACGACGATGCAACCAAGGCGCCTCAACAATTCCCCAACTTCCGCCCAGCCAAGCCAATACGGCCTGGACCGATAATCGCAACCCTCTACGCCCATCTTCAGACCCTTAGTTGAACTCCCCAACTTATTGACTCCTCAAGAGAAGTCTAACCGCGCCGGGAAGAAACTTCCTCTTTTATGCTGGGCTGGTTATGACGTTCCTGTCATGGAACTTGGGGCGATGGCTTCGCGGCTCAGGGAAGAAAAGGGCATGGCCCGCCATCTTGGAACACTTCAACGCCTCCCGCTTCTTCAATCGTCCCTTTGGTGCCCGTTAACAAGTCCCGTCCCTACGCTTATGAGATTCGACCCTTGACTATTGACTTCTTCAGAGTGGCATTGCTGCTTTTTCTTTCAGAACCTTGATGCGGTCGCGGAGCTGAGCGGCCTTCTCAAACTCAAACTGCTTGGCGGCTTCCCGCATCTGGTTCTCGAGACTCCTGGTCAGCTCCTCGAGCTGGTCAGGGGATACGGCCTCCTCCGGCAATTCGGCAGGCACTGTAACATAGTCCGCCGCCACGATGGAGGCCAGAACCATATCCACGGGTCTGACAATGCTTTCCGGGGTGATGCCGTTATCCTCGTTGAAGCGAGTCTGCTTGGCGCGCCGCCGATTGGTTTCGGAGATCGCCTGTCGCATTGACTCCGTCATGTGGTCGGCATAGAGGATCGCTTTCCCGTGCAAGTTCCGCGCCGCCCGTCCCATGGTTTGAATCAGCGCTCCCGCCGAACGCAGGTAGCCTTCCTTATCGGCGTCCAGGATGGCGACCAGCGAGACCTCCGGCAGGTCGAGCCCCTCGCGCAGCAGGTTGATACCGATCAGGACGTCAAATTCACCCCGTCTCAGATCGCGCAGAATCTTCACGCGCTCCAGAGTCTCGATCTCGGAGTGAAGGTACCGGCAGCGCACGCCGACTTCGGCGTAATACTCCGCCAGGTCCTCGGCCATGCGCTTAGTGAGCGTGGTGACCAGAACTCGTTCGTTGGCCTCGGCCCTTCTGCGAATTTCAGCCAGCAGGTCGTCAATCTGGTGGCGCGTGGGACGCACCTCCACCTCGGGGTCAATGAGTCCCGTGGGGCGGATAATCTGCTCCACCACTTCCCCGCCGGACTTGGTCAGTTCGTAAGGACCGGGGGTGGCGGAGACGTAAATCACCTGTCCCACCCGATGCTCGAATTCTTCGAAGGACAGGGGGCGGTTGTCCAAGGCCGAGGGTAGCCTGAATCCGTAGTCTACAAGAGTCTGCTTGCGGGAGCGGTCGCCATGGTACATGCCGCGAAGCTGGGGCACGGTCTGGTGGCTCTCGTCGATGAAGATCAGGGCGTCCTGCGGCAGGTAGTCCAGCAAGGTGGGCGGCGGCTCTCCCGGCAGCCGTCCGGAAAGGTGGCGCGAGTAGTTTTCAATGCCGTGACAGTAGCCGATCTCCTTCATCATTTCCAGATCGAACAGGGTGCGCTGCTGGACGCGCTGGGCTTCCACCAGCTTTCCCTGCTTCTCGAGTTCGCCCCGCCACCACTCCAGTTCGTTGAGGATGCGCTGCATCGCGTCCTCTTTCCTCTCGGCAGGCAAAACGTAGTGGGTACGCGGATAAATGGGCAGGCGGGAGTATGTCTGCTTCACCTGGCCGAACAACGGGTCAATCTGGACCAGATTCTCCACCTGCTCGCCCCACATTTCGATCCTGTAGGCGACATCCTCGTACGTGGGAAAAACCTCGATCACGTCGCCGCGCACGCGGAAGGCGCCGCGCCGGAAATCCGCGTCGTTGCGTTCGTACTGGATTTCGACCAGCCGCCGCAGGATGTCCCGTCGCGCAATCTTCTGCCCTTTTTCCAGCAGCAAGAGCATTCCATAGTAGGCCTCAGGCGACCCCAAGCCATAAATACAACTCACGCTGGCCACGATGACGCAATCGCGGCGCTCGAAAAGCGAGCGGGTGGCGGACATGCGCAGCTTGTCCAGCTCATCGTTGATGGTCGCTTCCTTCTCGATGTAAACGTCGCTGGCGGGGAGGTAAGCTTCCGGCTGGTAATAGTCGTAGTAGCTGACGAAGTACTCGACGGCGTGGCGCGGAAAGAAGGAACGGAACTCGTGGTAAAGCTGAGCGGCGAGGGTCTTGTTGTGAGCCAGAATCAGGGTGGGGCGGTTCACGGCCTCAATCACCTTGGCGACGGTAAAGGTTTTGCCGGATCCCGTAACCCCTAACAAGACTTGATGGGGCTTGCCTTCCTCAACCCCTCGCACCAGATCCTGAATGGCCGTCACTTGGTCGCCACGTGGCTGGTAGTCACTCGAGAGTTTGAAATCCATGGAGCCGAATTCGCGTCCCGCCATCGTCCGAATATGTTACCATGGTTGGGTTTCGCGGTTGTCAATTCGCATTATGAGGCGGGGTCAATGAATCTGATTAGATGGGGGCGAGGGCGTTGGTTCACAGGTGGACTATTGATGGCGGGACTTCTTGTGAGTGTGGGGTACGGACAGACATCCGGCGGGCAAGCGCCGGCGGGGCCAGCCCCGAATGCTGCCACGGCTGGCCAGTCATCCTCCCCCGATAAGATAGTGCTGAAGGTAGGAGATGCCTCGGTAACTCAAGGGGAAATTGAAAGGTTTATCCAAGGGCTTGCTCCGCAGGCGCAAAAGTCTCTGGCCAAACAGGGTCTACGGCCTCTCGGAGATGAGTATGTAACAATGCTCGTTCTTTCGCAGGAGGCCCTCAGTCATCATCTTGACTCCACTCCCGCTTTCAAGGAGATGCTCGTTCTGCGTCGCCGACAACTCCTGGCGACGACAGCGTACCAGGAAATCGTGCGACAGTCCGTGGTAACACCCGAAGAAATCAGCAAATATTTTGAGGGGCACCAAAGCGAGTTCACGGAAGCACAGATCAACGAAGTCGTCATTCGCAAGAAACCGGAAGGAGCGAAGGTAGAAGCTTCGGGGCTGACGGCGGAAGAAGCCAAAACCCGCGCGGAGGAAATCCGTACGGCTTTGAGCTCCGGCGACGATCCCAAGAAGGTCGCCGAGAAATATCAAGTGCCGAATGTCGTCCGGGTGGATGCCGAACCCTATTCCGTGCACCACGGAGTCATGCGAGCGGACATGGAAAAGGCGGCCTTCGAACTGAAGGATGGGCAGGTTTCTGAAGTGTTCGACGTCGAGCAGGCGCTGATGTTCTTTAAAGTTGTCTCACACAAAGTGGAGCCATTGCAGGTCGTCTCCACACAAATTGGGAATACCCTCCGGCAGCAAAAGGTCAATAGCGCTCTGGACGCGCTCAAGAAAGATGCAAAGGTCTGGTTGGATGACGCTTACTTTGCCACGCCCAGCCAAACGGGGGCGCAGGGGGCAGTCAAACCACCGGCGCTGACAGGGGAACCCGCGAGTCCTAAATAGTCTCATCCTGAAGAAGCCCGCAGTGCGTGTTCCTTGGTCGGTTGCGGCCAGTACCCTGAGCAGATCTGCAAATTGCCGAACGGTTTGACAATCCAATCGCGGGCGTCTGACATCTGTCAGCTATGTCAACAAAGTTATTTTTCAACAGGTTTGTTGAAAACCTTGTGGAAAAGGCGGTAGATGTTACGGGAAGGTTAAGGATTGGAAGAGCTTTTAGCTCTTTGCACCAACCTGTAGCATCTCCAAACCCACCCCGAAAAACCCTGACAATTCCCCCCTCCAATTGCTACGTCGGCGGAATCAGCGCGCGTTTCGTTGCAACCAACTTGGGAAAATTGCTGGCCCGTCAGGACTTGTTGCGTGGGACGAACTCCGGCGCCGAGTTGAACATCAGAGTTGCGACCCGTATATCCCTCTTCGGCACTAAAGTAGGGGCTGTGGCTTCTTAAGTTTAACCTCAATAACTTGGTTATCTTCTTCCACTTCTATTTCCTTGCCAAAACTTTGGTGACGGTCAGCCGTGACAAGCAAACGGACGGTTCCTTTTAGAACGTTTGGGAATTTGTACCGTCCTTCGGCGCTTGTTTTGCCATTATACGAGATCGGACGGTGAAGCTTACCAGCTTGCCGGAAGGTGAGCGTAAGTGCTGCTTGACTGATGGGAGCGCCTGTGTCGGCTTCTTTGACCACCACGATGACGCTGACCTCAGGAATTGGTTGCTGCTGCGCGGGTTTGCACACTCCGCAAAAAAGCGGGATTGCCGCACCCACGAAAATCCAAGTTCGAAATCTCAAATGATTGGAGCGAAGCATGGAATCGCTACTCCTTTCCAGATACCCTTTGATCAGACAAACGAACAAACGATTACTCCAACATGATAGCTCAGGTTCTGAAAGTTTTGAGGGGTAAAAGCCGACGGTTGTTAGCTGACGGCTGACCCCGGACGATGGACGAGTGTCTTCAAAGAGTCATGCCCGCTTGAAAGCTGCCTTTACGCGCCCTCCACAGCGCCTGCCGGCTTCACCGAATCGGATATCCACTGCAAGTAGTTGCGCGAGCCATCGATAATAGGGAGGCAGATGATCTCGGGCGTGTGATAACTGTGGATCTTTGAGATCTCGGTTTTTATCTCAGGAAACAACTCCCTGGTGCTTTTGATGATCAGCAGGAACTCCCTCTCCTCGGCGATTTGGCCTTCCCAGCGGTAAACTGACTCAATGGGCTGCGAGATGTTCACGCACGCTGCGAGTTTAGTCTCCACCAGATGGCGTGCGATTTTCTTGCATTCACGCCGGCTGGCGGCGGTGACGAATACAACGACTTTGTCGGTCATTATTCCTCCCACGACGTCGCATTGCCTGCTTGCTCGAAACGTCCGCCAAAGATACAATACCGTCAGCAGGCTCGGCAATGGCATTCGTTCCGCCGCTGGTGACTGGCGCGGAGTAAGGACATCGGGTTGCAGTGACTGGAGCAACGGTCCGGGTCGAATGGGAAACGCCGTTAGAGCCAGGGGTCAGGTGAGCGGGCTTTAACCCCGAATGCCTTTGTGCTTGGACCATGGATAAGCTCTCTTGGGACGCAGGAACGCTACGCCGTAACGCAACATACGTCCTTGTCCTGGTTTGCGTGGTGCTGCTTGTTCACGAGATATTTGGGCAACACGGCTTCCTGGCTCTGCGCCAGGAAAAGAAGGAAATTGAGAGTCTCCGGCAACAGATCCGGCAACTTCAGCATGAAAATGACGAATTGGATAAGCGCATCAAGGCACTACAGTCTGACCCGAAGGCCATCGAACGCCTGGCGCGGGAACAAATGCGGTTGGCGCGTCCGGGAGAGATCATTTACACCTTGCCGGAAAAGGATCCGAAAAAAGACCAAGCTCCTCCTCCCGCCCAGAAGAAAGCGGCGAAATAAACTTGTATGCTTTTGAAAGCCAGGCCCGCAGCACGTCTGGCAACTGCCGGAGAGCCTTTTGTCCCCCGGGCTTCCCTTCTTCCCCACTTAATTTGTATTAATGACGCACCCCTGTCGCATCTGAGCCACGGACTTCAGCGCCTCTCTTTCGCCACGTTGTTGGACAACCCTCTTGAAAACCTCCAGTAAGGAAATTGACGGGACCAACAGTTTCTCCAGATTCTCCACCGCAGGTGCGAAGAAACCCGCATTCGGACCGTCCGCAAAATATTCGAGCCACCCTGATGAATCCACGACGTTCATACGCGATCCTGGTCCCGCTCGACCGTGGTATCAATCCCACGCAGGAAGCCTCGCATCTCCTTCATTCGCCTCAGCGGAATGAACTCCACTCGGCCATCGTAAACCAGGACCTGAATCCGCTGTCCCGGTCGGATTCCCAACGACTCGCGAATCTTGCGTGGAATTACAACTTGAAACTTCGGACTCACCTTAACCGCTTCCATGTGTCAACTCCCTCCACTATGGTGGCGTAAAAAGCCGCTCTTACCGGACAACGCCTGCCAGCGGGCTTGATGCTGCGGCATAGAGTTTCTTTTGCATGCGGCCGGCGAGATACGCCTGTCGGCCGGCGATGACGGCGTGTTGCATGGCTTGCGCCATCAGGATGGGGTCCTCCGCGCCGGCAATGCCGGTATTCATCAGGACAGCATCGGCGCCCAGCTCCATTGCAATGGTCGCATCGGACGCCGTCCCCACGCCCGCGTCAAGGATGAGGGGCACGCTGGTGATCATCTCACGCAGGATACGTATATTGGCGGGATTCTGAATGCCCAACCCGGAGCCGATGGGTGCCCCGAGCGGCATCACCGCCGCCGCACCGGCATCAATCAGCCGTCGGGCGGCGATCAAATCATCGTTCGTATAGGGCAGGACTACAAAACCTTCCTTCACCAGTATTTGCGTAGCCCGCACCAATTCGAAATTGTCGGGGAAGAGTGTCTTCTCGTCTCCGATGACTTCCAGTTTGATCCAGTTGGAGAGACCCACTTCCCGAGCCAAACGCGCCGTGCGGATAGCCTCATCGCCGGTGTAACAGCCGGCGGTATTTGGCAGAATGAAGAACTTCTTGCGGTCCACATAATCGAGCAAAGACTCCTTGCTGCGGTCAGTGAGGTTCACGCGACGGACGGCGACCGTCACCATTTCTGCGCCCGAAGCCTCGTGGGCCCGCGCCATTTCTTGAAAGCTCTTATACTTTCCAGTGCCGATGATCAGTCGCGAATGGAATTCCCTGCCAGCAATCCGTAGAACGTCGTTATCCATTTTTCAGCTCCTTCCCTTTGATTCTAGATACCGACGAGTGAAATTGCAATGAAGGGAGGGAGGAGTCGCCGGTCAGCGGCCAGTTGAAAAACGGGGCTAGGGCACAAGAGCATTGAGTGATTGACGCATTGGGCCATTGAATCATTCTTGCAAAATTATCTGCAAAATTATCTGACTTGTCTTTTGGCTTGGCACACAGGTACAATAAGTCTGCTCGGGGCACGGAATCAATAGGTCGGGTTCGGCCGAGGCGGGACTGCTTGGTGAACGGGAACGTCACTAGGGGTCAACCCGGGGTGGCAGTCAGTTCCGGGGTCAGTACTCTGCCGGCACTGACCTGGCCAAAATCCTGATGAATGACGAGGAGGTATACGATGATCAAGAGATTTACGATGGTTATGTTGATGCTGTTCGCTTTTGGCTGTCTGGGTTGGACTGCAAACAGAACGTGGACGGGGACGGTTAGCGATGAGCATTGTGGGGCCAAGCACGCTAAGGCCAGCGCGGCTGCAGAGGCTTGCGTCGAAAAGTGCGTGTCAGGCGGCGCCAAGTACGTTCTCGTTAGCAAGGGGAAAGTGTATCAGGTTGATGATCAAGACAAGTTCAAGGGCCTGGGTGGTAAATCTGTGAAGGTGACGGGAAGCTTGAGCGATGATACGATTACCGTCGCTGAGGTTTCCCCGGCAGGAGGGAAGTAGAGACTGGATGAGTTGGCATCGCAGACACAATTGGAGGTGGCCCGAAATGCGGAAAATCACCTATCTCTGTGTCGCACTTTTGCTTGGCGCCAGTTTGAGCTTCGCCGCTACTGTGAAGGCTGGGACAAAAACGTTCGTCGGAAGCATCAGTGACTCAATGTGCGGCCTGAAACACATGATGCCGGGAAAGAGCGACAAGGAGTGTACCCTTGAGTGTGTAAAAGCCGGCAGCAAGTATGTGCTTGCCGATTCCGCCAGCGGAAAGGTTTATCAGCTCACCGACCAGAAAAAACCTGAGGAATTCGCGGGGCAGAGAGTGAAAGTCACCGGCACACTCAAGGGCGACACGATTAGCGTCAATGCAATTGAACCCGCAAAGTGAGTGGAGTAGGCACGTTTCAGGTTTTCCAACCGGCAATCGGCGCTGAAAACCTGGTCTTTGGTTGCGGGTCTACCACGCTGTCTAAGTGTGGCACAGTAATTTCGAAAAGGAGTTGAGGGCACACTATGGAAACAGAAGGCAAGACCCCGCAGGCGCAGGAATGGAAGGTTCGGCGCGTGGGGACAGTGACGTTCGCGATTTCAAAACCCAAACGCAAAGCTCAAAAGATGCGCCAGGCGCGGCTCAAGAACAGGCGCCGGGCGCGCTGAGCGTCGTTTTGAAAAGATCCCAGGGCTGGCAGAAGAAGGGAATATTCCACCTCTTTCGTCAAGAATAGCGAAGAGGAGGGCGCCGGCCCCCCCGCGGCCCGGATTCCTCACCTTGTGGCAGGCATTGCGCGGCCCGACTGAGGCCGCGCCCACCTCTGGAAGCCCTTATGTGTCAGGTCAGCAAGACAACTTTTGGCCCTGAGATACACTCTATCTGATTGAGGCGATGTTGCGGCAGCCATAAGAGTGGGCGGGGTTCGTGGAGGGGGGACTATCAACCAATGACCAAGAAAGTAGCTTTGGGGATACTGGCGGTGCTGGTTGCGGGGTTCCTCGTTGTCTTGACCGCGGCAGCCGATCAACCCTTGAGCGCGGATGACATAACCTTGCTTCTGCTTGGAGGGTCCTCGACCCAAAAGATCGTCACGCTCGTTGAACAACGGGGCATCAGTTTCAAGATGAACCCTGATCTGGCAAAGAAATTTCATGACGCTGGCGCCAGCGATGATTTGATCGAGGCTCTTACCAAAGCAGGCTTGAAGGCCAAGGACGCTCCTTCCAGTTCTGACGCGTCCGCGCCCGCTCCTGTCCCCTCCCAGCAAACGCAATCCGCTCTTCCACCCGCTCCCACCTCCGAGCCTGCCGATGTGGATCGGAAAGTCGCGGAGACGTTGAGCAGCCTCGAGAGCAAGCCGGCTGATCTTGAGAGCAAGTCGGCTGATAACGATCATCCCTACGCGGCGCGATTCTCACTGGTGGCGCTCTCGGGGCAAAAGATTGACCTTGCTGATTACAAGGGCAAAGTAGTGTTACTTAGTTTTTGGGCTTCTTGGTGCCCGTACTGCCGGAAATTGGTTCCAGCGCTGGTTGAATTTCAAAGCCGATACTACGGGGAAGGGTTACGAGTTGTCGGCATTGCCGTAAAAGATCAGAAGGAGGCAGTACGAAGTTATTGCCAGCGTGTCAATGTGAACTACCCTGTCGCCATGGGCGACGCTGATACGCGAGAGCTTTATGGGGGAATATCAGGCCTGCCTACCACCGTGCTGATCGGGCGGGACGGCCGCATTTACCGCAGATTTGCAGGGGCCCCGGCAGACCTCGACCGATTCGAGGAAAGGATCAAGACGCTGTTGGCTCGTCCGGCAGGCGGCCCTGAGGGTAACCAGCAAATCGCCGCCAAGTCCGCCCCCACAACCACCTCGGCAATGGCTTCTCCGGTGGCGGCTCAGAGTGCTTCCTCAACTGCGCCAACGGCTGCAAGTGAGATTTCCTCGGCGAGTCCTGCCGCATCCGCGCCTGCTCCTGCCCCTTCCCAGCAAACGCCATCCGCCAATACACCTGCTCCCAACTCCAAACCTGCCGACGTGGATCGGAAAGTCGCGGAGACGTTGAGCAGCCTTATGGACAAGACGGAGGCTCCCGCCACCTCGGCCAAGGCGGCGCCTGACAAGAGTCTGGCTGATCCCAGCCCGGACCAGGTCCAGCGTATCATCCAGGAATTCGCCGCCAAGGAAAAGCTCTTTAAGGAAGCGCGCAACAATTACACCTACCACCAAATCAACAAGGTGGAGGAATTAGGACCGGACAACGAAGTCGAGGGCGTTTTCGAACAGGAGTGGGACATCCTCTTCGACGATGCCGGCAACCGGATCGAGCGTGTGACCTATGCCCCCGCGGATACCCTGAAACGGATCATCATGACCAAGGAAGACTTCACTTCGATGCGGAACACTCAGCCCTTTGTTCTGACCTCGGATGAACTCCCGGAGTACGAAATCAAGTATTTGGGACACGTGAAGGTTGACCAGATTACGGCTTATGTTTTCTCCATCCGGCCGAAAGAAATTCAGAAAGGACAGCAGTATTTTCAGGGTGTGGTGTGGGTTGATGACCAGGACCTGCAAATCGTGAAGTCGGAAGGCAAGCCCGTGCCCGAGTTGAAAACCAAGAAGGGTGAAAACCTGTTTCCGCGTTTTACCACCTGGCGCGAGCAGATCGACGGGAAATACTGGTTTCCGACCTACACCATGGCGGATGACACCCTCTATTTTTCCCAGGGCCCCGTGCACATCAAACAGATCCTTCGTTACACCGACTACAAACAATTCAAGTCGAAAGTCCGCATCCTGAGCGCGACTCCCACTGATCGGCCCAACGCGCCGGCAATTCCCATGACGCCAAAACAGTAGCGGGCCGGCCGCCATACGGTCCTGGCACAAGCGGGGAGCCCATCGGGCTCCCGATACCCAAATTGATACCAGCCGAGACAGACCTCGAGAACCCGTCTCGAGGACTCCGAGATCCCGGCGCAGCTTGACCCTCGCCTGGCCTGATGGGGGATGGACCTGCACTAAGAACCGGAAACGTCACGCACAGTTTGAATCAGCCCCTGGAGGTCTTCGATAGTCGTGCGAGGATTCATGAGTGTGGTCCGCAGGTAGACCGTGTTCCCCAAAACGGTTTGCACAAGGAAGTACTTTCCGGAAGCCACGACCTTTTTTCTTAGCTCCACTTGGTGCGCATCGAGTTTTTCAGCGGCGTTCTCGAGGCCCTTGAGCGCCTCGGGCACGTGGCGGAAACAGAGTATGTTGCTTGCCGGTTCCGTGGCCAGCTCAAAATCGGGCTGGGCTTTGAGCAGGGCTGCGAATTCTCGCGCCAAGTCGAACGTCTTGGTAACCATCTCGCCGATGGTGTTTGCTCCGTGAACGCGCAGGGCCAGCCAGAGCTTGATTCCCAATGTTCTCTTTGTACACTCGAGGGTGCGAAGTGCAATGTCGAAGTCCGCTTCCTCCGGGCGCCGGGCGAAGAGATAGCTTGCCTCTTGAGAGAAGGCGCGATAGTTGTCTTCACGGTGGCGAAAGAGGACGGCTGTGACCAAGCTGGGGGCGAAGAGCATCTTGTGCATGTCCCATACCAGAGAGGATGCGAGCTCGATTCCCTCCGTGAGGCTGCGATATTTTTCCGAAAACAGGGCCGAGGCTCCATGCGCACCGTCGATATGAAACCACACTCCCTTTTCCCGGCAGAACTCTCCCATCTCCCGCAAGGGATCGAAAGAACCCGTGGCAGTGGTGCCGGCGCTTCCCACGATGGCAATCACTTTTCTCCCTTCTTGCACGGTTCGCTGGTAAAGGTCGGCGAGCGCGGAAACATCGGCTCGAAAGCGGCTGTCCGTGGGAATTACGACGACGGACTCCTGGCCCAGGCCGAGGACTCCGGCCGCGCGCGCCAGGGAATAATGCGCCTGGTCTGAAACCAGGAGAGCGAGAGGCGGCCCTGCACGAAGTCCCTGCCGCCATGCCGAGCCTTGCGTGGCATGGTTGCGAGCTGCGAGCAGCGCCGTCAGGTTTCCGAGAGAGCCTCCGGAAGTCAGGACGCCGTCGGAATCCTGGGCCCAGCCGACCGAGGCGCACAGCCAGCGAATGACTTGCCTCTCGATCTGGGTGCCGGCCTGCGACATTTCGTAGACCGCCACGCTGTTATTGAGCAAGCTCGAAATCAAGTCCGCCAGCGCCGCCAGCGGCAAGACAGGGGGGATCTGGTGGCCCATGTAGCCAGGGTGATGCAGATGTATGCTCTGCCGGATGATCTGCGCCAGACAGCTCGATACTTCAGCATCCGCGTCGTCTGCGGAGTCCAGGGGGAGAGAGTCCTGGTATTCCCGGGCGAGTTCGAGCGGGGCGTGGAGGGGAAGAACGGGCAGTTCACTCGCTAGGGCGGAACTAAGATAGGCTGCCAATGCCTCGACCACTTTGTGGCCATTGCGCCGGAATAACTCGGGGTCGTAAGGATCAGTAAGCATAAGAGGTAATGGTAGCTCAATCCTGCGGGATTGGCACCGGCGCTTTGCAGTGCGGCCCGTCAGCTGACGGGCTGCCGCTTTATTCTTCCGCGAGCTTGCTCGAGCCGAGGCCGTAGCGCTGACCCCGCGATGCGGGGGCAGCACGGTGGGGAAGCGAGAAAATGCAGACCTCAATCCTCTCGGAGGTAAGACCGCCGACTGGAGAGCCGGATGCGGAAGATCCGCCCGTCCGGTTCGGAGGGAGGGGGAGCGTCTCGCTCTTCCTACCCCTATCAAAGCCCGTCAAAGAAGGTTTCGCGAGCGAGCCGTCTTACTCCGCCAAAATTAGGGTAATATAGTAATTTTGAACTAACTTTTGAGCACGCGGCTTGTTGAAGGTTTCTTCAATCAAATGATAATTGACCCTCAGACTGTATTGGGAAGACTTGCGCGTTGTTTCTGGCTGATGTTGGCGATGGCGGCCCTGGGATTACTCGTACTGGCGCCCAGCCTCGCATGGGCGTTGGGCGAAGATGCCGCCGGTTGCTGGACATCGAATGCGAATCCTTCTGTGGACCAGGCCTTTCGAGTGAGCGAAGAGCATTTCACAACAGGCGATATCGGACTATTGCTGGTTCCTTGCCAGTTCGCCCCGACATTCGGCTCAGACGGCATGGACTCCCAGGCATCCAGTGCGGCCCAGACGCCGAGCACAAACAGCCCGGACCAGTCCTCCGCTACGGACGAGAAACAACCGCTGAGGGTGAACCCCGTGACCGGTTTGGCCGTGGTCCCTGAGTTAGGCTACCGTACCTTGACGGGAAACGAGCGCTGGAAGCTTTACTTCAAGATGAACTACTTGTCCGTGGGCTCGTACTTCACTCCAGTCTTCACGGCCTTGCTGCTTGACCAAGCCACCGGCTCCCCCACCCAATGGGGGGGCGGGTTCCCCGGCTTTGGGCGCAGAGTGGCTTCGCGCGTGGGCAGTGCCATTGTTCTGGGCACCTTTCAGGCGCCGTTGGCTTTTGTTCTCCATGAAGATGTCCGCTACATCACCAGCAGCCGGCACGGGTTCATGCGCCGCGCCGCGCACGCTGCCCTCTACACTTTCCTTACTTACAACAGCCAGGGCCGCCCAACACTGAACATTGCCAGTCTCAGCGCGTTCTACGTTTCTACTGCGGCGTCCACGGCTTGGCTTCCCGGCCCCCACAATTTGGCGGGATACACATTCAGTAATGCAACTCAACAGATTGGACTGAGCATTTCTCTTAACGTCGTCCAGGAGTTCTGGCCGGAGATCCGCCGGCATGTCTTCCATCGGCATTAGCAACAAACTACCAGATCAACTTGAGTCCGAATTGAATCTGCCGTGAGGTTGTGGATGTGTTGGTGATGACACCGGCTGTGGGGGAGGGGACCCCAGCGGCGGATGTGAATACGATCAGGTTTGGCGTATTGAAGTTAGCGTGGTTCAAGGCGTTGAAAAACTCCGCGCGAAACTGGAGACCCAGTTTCTCTGTAATCTTCGTTTCCTTGAGCAACGAGAGATCGAGCGTAGCGAGCCCCGGGCCAATAAAGGTGTCTCTTCCAAGATTCCCATAGGTCCCGTTAGGTGGGACGAGAAAGGCGTTGGGATTGAAATACTGGTTTGGATTTCCAAGAATCACAGGCCCGGAGAACGCCGGGTTCAGAGACGGACGCACCGGGTTGCGCGTATCGCCGTTGTTGGAGGGATTGAAGCTGAGTTGTGGCGTGAATGGAAAGCCGTCCTGCAAGGTCACAATGCTATTCAAAGTCCAGCCGCTTACGAGTGCATTACGCCCGCCGCCGAAGCCATTCACGAAGGCCTTCCCCCGTCCGAACGGCAGCTCATAGCTTCCGTTAATGACCCCAACGTTTCTGACGTCAAACGTCGCAAGTCCCCAGTCTGCATGGAGGTTGAAGGGGTTCATGACCAATCCCGGGGCATTGGCCGCTGCGGTGGCATTCAGTGAGTCTCCGTCGTCGAGGACCTTTGACCAAGTGTAAACTCCCCTCAAGGCCAGGCCCCCACTGAAGCGGTGAGTAAAATCCAAAAGCAAGGCATTGTAGGAGCTGACCCCCTCAGAAAACCAGCTCCACGTGTTCCCCAACGCGGGATTGGCCTTCGGTGCTCCACTCGGAATGTAGTATGTCCCGGCGGGCAAGGAAGCCGGGCAGGGAGCCGCAGGGCAAATTGTGGGGAAGGGCTCGTTAGCGTCCAGACTGACCACCTCGTGGTACCCGTGCGACCCCACGTAACCAAGGCTGAAAGACGTGTTGGGAGTCAATTCCTGTTCAATCCTGAGGGAATAGGACACGAGGGTGGGCGTCTGCAAATTGGGTTGAACTCCCCCGGGCACCACCTTGGCACTTGACGGCAGTGGGGCGCCGGGGTTGAAGGGGAGATGAGAGACGGGGAGGCTCGCGATGCTGTCGGTTGGATTGAAGGGCGCATTCTGGTCCAGCCGGTATCCAAGCGCATCTTGAAGATCGTTGTACATCCCGAAGCCGGCGCGGACGACGGACTTGGCGCTGAAGGGACTCCACGCTAACCCGATTCGCGGTTGGGGCAGGAATTTCGCGTTGTTGCTGATGAAGACCGAGTTTGCGACTTGCGGTTGAGTAACAATGACCCCGCTGTTGAAAACGAAGTTGGCGCCCCGACCTTGAGCTTCGTTCCAACCGTTGGTGAACTCGTCGCGGAAACCCAGGGATAGGTTCAACTTGGGACTCAGTCGTATGTCGTCCTCGACGTACCAGGAGCCGAGCAAGGAGCGCCAGCCCAGAGGGGTCGGTGTGGGATCAAACAGGAATGTGCCCACCGTGCCCTCCAGGAAAGTCGTCAGACTTGTAAATGTGGCCTGTCCATACTGGCTGAGCGCCAGGTTCTCATTGGACCGGAGCCGTTGGAACCACGCTCCCACACTGATCCGTTGACGCCCTTTCGTGATGGTCACGCGGTCCTCGTAGGTGAAGAGATTTCGCGCGATGTCCAGGTTGCTTCCATTGTTGCTTCCGGCAAGGCTTAATTGGGCGGCTGGATTCGATGCCGCGCTTCCTCCGATCACCACCGCGCCGACAGGACGGCCAACCAAAAAGCTCGGAACACTCGCTGCGGGGCTATTGGGCGTGGGTTCTCCCGTATAGAAGTAGCTGGCGCGAGAGAAACCCAAGCGGGCGGTGTTGATCAGCGTGGGGGAGAAAACGTGGGTCTCTTCGAGGCTGATGACCTGTTCCCGGAGGCTCTCCAGGTCCGTGCTATAGGGATTGATGGTGGGTGAGTTATCCGCGCTGTCGTCGACGGTGTAAACGGCGGCCAGGGAGTCCTTCTCAGAGAAAGTGTGGTCGAGCCGCATGTTTCCAAAGTCTTCTCGGATGGTCTGCAACGGGTTGCTGAATGATTCGGCGATGCCTCCGAAGTCCGGCGCGTTCGGGCTTTGCACGGGCCACAACGAAAGCAGTGGCGCAACTCCGGGTGCCACTCCCACGTTGACCAACGTGCCATTCGGGCCGGGCAATAGACCGTTGCGCGCGTTATTGTCCGGGACGAGCGTCACATCGGTTAACCCCAGGTGCTGCTGGAATCCCTCGTAGTTGCCAAACAGGAAGGTCTTGTCCTTTTGAATCGGTCCCCCCAAAGACCCCCCAAACTGGTTCCGCGCAAAATGCGGGATGGAGGCCTGATCGAAGAAATTGCGCGCATCAAAGTCGCTGTTGCGCAGGAATTCAAATGCCGTCCCGCGCCAATCGTTAGTTCCGGACTGGGTGATAATGGTGACTTGGCCGCCAGGCCGTTTGCCGTAGTCCGCGCCGTAAGTGTCGCGCAGCAGGTTGAATTCCCGTACCGCGTCCACGCCCAGCAATTGCTGGCTGGTGCCGCCGGGCTGCATATTGTTCTCGGCGGCGCCCGTAAATTCGACCCCGTTCAACAAGAAGAGGTTTTGCTGAGGCCGGTTCCCCGAGACCGAGAACATGTTGCCGACGGTAGAGTTGGAAATTCCCACCCCGCCTGTCTTCTCCCAGGTGAAGTTGACAACTCCGGGATTCAGGGTAAGAAGCTCATCGTAGCTTCGGCCGTTCAGCGGCAGGTCCTTTATTTGCCGCTCTCCGACCAAACCCGACGCCTCAGTTGTCGTGGCGCTCACCAACGGCGCTTCACCCTTCACCGTCACTTGTTGCCTGATTTCGCCCACTCGCAGAACCAAATCGACTTGCGCCTCCTGGCTGACGGCCAGGGTGATACCCGTGCGGACCTCGGTTCTGAACCCGTCCTTTTGTGCCCTTACTTCATACCGCCCAATTGGAAGTGAGAGCACGCTGTGACGTCCCATGCCGTCAGTCACTGCGACACGAATCGCTCCGGTCTCGAGGTTTTGCACAGCCACGTTTACCCCTGGCAACACGCCTCCCGATGAGTCGACGGCCGTTCCCGAAATCACACCGGACACTTGTGCCCGAACTGCCGAGCTGATCATTAGAGTCAACACCACCGCTGAGCAGGAAATGCCAAACCAATTAGCGTGTTCCATTACCTCTTTTTGCAAGCGATTCACATGCTCCTCCCCGATGGAAACTGGACAAACCTGGCCGTTGTGTTTTTTCAGCCCCTGAGGGAATTGGCCTTATAGCTCAAGCAGCGCGCAAAGCTGGGGATCAGCATCATCTCCCCTTTGCGGCTTTCTAACGTACCGGAACGCCCAACCAAATATTGTATAGAGAACTGTCCATTTGAAGTCAATAACATCAATCGTAAATATACGATAATATACGAATATTCGTAGTGAATAAGACGACGAGCCAGCCCGGACACCGACCGCAGCCAGGCATGAGTCGAACGGGGGAATCAAGCAACCGCTGCGCAGGATGCGAGCGGTCGGGACCAGAATAGAGTCGAGCCCTGCCGAGGTGGAATCTTCATTGGGTCGACCTTCAGTTGATAATGGTGGGTCGGTCTTCCGAGGCTCCCTGTCGGAGGTAGGGCCAAGCCTTGGAGGCGCCGAGCGCGACCAGGAGGGTGGCCCTTAGGAAGGTTTGGTCTGCCGCCCGGCAAAAGCGATCGCAGTTGGAAAACGCGGCTAGGAGCTGGCGTTTTCCCCCGCCTACCACCTACCAATTACCACCTACCTCTTCTCCCGTGCCTGCTGAACAGCCGCAAGCAGAGCGGCCTTCACTTGCTTCGAGGGGGTGGGAGCCTTGGGGGCCTGATACCTGCGGCAGGCCTCCACGGTGGCCTTCAGGCTCTCGAGATAGGCGATGCAAGGCCGGCAGCCCTTCAAGTGGCGCTCCAATTGGCGGCAATTCTTTGCCGGAAGCTTACCATCCAGAAAGTTGGAGAGCATGGCGAAGATCTGCTTGCAACGCCGCTCAGGCATGATCTTTCCTCTGCGAACGCTGGACGTAGCCGGCCAGCGCGTTGCGAAGGAAAACGCGCGCCCGGTGCAGGCGCATCTTGGTGGTTTCCTCGGAAATGCCCATCACCTCCGCCACTTCCTTGGTGTCGAGCTGTTCCATGTCGCGGAGAATCAGGACCAGGCGGTAATGCTTGGGAAGGGCGAGGATGGCGTCTTCCAGCTTGCTGCGCAACTCCTTGTTGAGCAGGATTTCTTCCGGCGTAATCTCCCAGGATTTTGCTGCCGGAGCGGAGGCCCCGCTTTGCTTGGGCATCAACGTATCCAGGGACAGCATTTGCGGGGGAGCAAACTTGCTCTTGCGGCGGCTCATCAAGCATTGGCTCTTGGCCACTTTGTACAGCCAGACGGCCAGCGCTCGCGCGTCAGGAAACTCCTTCAATTGTCTTGCCAGGCGGATGAGGGTTTCCTGCGCAGTGTCCTCGGCGTCCTCGCGAACCCCGCATACTTTCATCCCGAAGCCATAGACAATCTCTTGCAGGGATTCGAGAGCCCGCTCAACGTCTTCGGGTTTCCCGGACTTCAGACTTGTCAGTGCCTGTTCCACCCGCGCATTCATACGTTAATGACATTCTATCTGGACCCGAAGGAGAATTAAATGCTTCTGTCACCTTTTCCAACCCCTACCTCCTCCGAGAGGCCGAGGCGGACACGATGTCTCTTGACAAACGGAACCTGATAGGCTAGAGTAGTAGGTGGGGAAGAATAGGATTCAGGAGTCAGAAGTCACGAGTCAGAAGTCAGGACCCAGGGGCGAGAATGAAGAGCATTTGCTCCCCGCCTTCTGCCTTCTGCCTATTGCCAACTGCCGTGGCAGGTGGGGGAAGGGCAGGAACCGGGGGCTGGCGGCACACGCGTGGGGGATGGGGAACCTCCGCTTCCAAACCTGGTTCACTCAGGTCGAACATTGGGTGGCGGCATGAAATTGGAATCACGCATCGAGATCGGATTGGAATCATGCTGCGACCCACCTCGCGCCCGGCTTGGGGGGCGCGGGAACCGAGCGTGGCGTGATCGCAACACCACCAAGCGCTGTGGCGCGAATCGACGGTTTAAAAAGCAGTAGACAACTTACCCCTTCATGTTGTAGGATGTCTACGTCCTTAGATGTCGCGGAAACCGCGCTATCAAAACCGGCATCGCTGGCATCATGAGTCCCGTACGGGAGGAGGCCAGTCATGAGTTTCTGGAATTGGCTGTTGCATCGCAAAAAGCGCGAAGCAGACCTGGAGGAAGAGCTCCAGGGTCATCTGCGCATGGCCGCGCAGGAGCGCATCGAGCAAGGCGAAGTTGCCGAACAGGCCCGCGCCTCGGCCGTCCGCGAGTTTGGCAACGTCGCCTTGGTCAAAGACACCACGCGCGACATGTGGGGATTTCGTTGGCTTGAAACCTTGCTGCAAGACACCCGCTACGGCCTGCGGCAATTACGTCGCAACCCCGGTTTCACTGCTGTCGCCGCCCTTACCCTCGCCCTCGGCATCGGGGCGAACACAGCGGTGTTCTCGATCATCCACGCAACTCTGCTGAAGCCTCTGCCCTTCCGGGACCCGGCGCGGTTGGTGCTTGCGCGTTGCACGTTTGGCGGCGCACTCAACCCCTTCGTCTCGGCCCCGGACTACTACGATTACCGCGAGCAGGCCGACGGTTTCGAAGGCTTTTCTGCGGTGCTCCCATTCGAGCAGAAAACGACCGTGACGGGCGGGGCCGAACCTGAGCGTGTCTCCTTCACTTATGTTGCGCACGACCTCTTCCGAACCTTGGGCATTGCCCCGGCCGCGGGCCGCTGGTTCACGCCGGAAGAGGGCCTGGCCGGAAGGCCGCCGGTGGTCATGGTGAGCGAGCGCTTCGCTCAGCGCCGGTTCGGCGCCGCTCGCAACGCGGTGGGAGCTTCGCTGGCCATGGACGGGAAACCCTACACGGTGGTTGGCATCATGCCCGCCACGTTTCGCTTCCTCTACGATGCGGATGTCTGGGCGCCGATGCGTCGGGGGGAGGCGGTCGCCAGGATGCCACGGCAGTTCCATAACTGGCTGATCGTCGGGCGTCTGAAACCCGGCGTCTCCATCGTGAGCGCCCAGCGTCAGATAGACGTGATCTCGAAGCGACTGGAGCAGCAGTATCCGGCATCGAATACCAGCAAGGCGCTGCGGCTGGACCCCCTTCAGGCCGCGCTCGCAGGGGAGCAGACGCCGCGCCTCTTCCTGCTGATGGCGGCGGTCGGCCTGGTTCTCCTCATTGCGTGCGCAAACGTGGCCGGCCTGCTGCTGGCGCGGGGCTTGGTCCGCCGCTCGGAGCTGGTAGTACGAGCGGCGCTGGGCGCCTCCCGCGCCCGGATAGCCGGACAGTTGATAGTGGAGAGCGTGACGCTGGCGCTGCTCTCGGGCGTCCTGGGCGTGGCGCTGGCCTTTTGGCTTAGCCGCTTGTTGCCGCTGGTGACTGGTCTGAGCGATCCCGGCAGCACGCCCAAAGGCCTGGACTGGCCGGTCTTGCTGTTCGCGCTGGCACTCTCGATCCTGGCTGGCGCGCTCTTCGGCGTGGCGCCCGCCCTGCGCGGGTCGTCGCGGCTCCTGGCGCAGGATCTGTTGTCGGGCACGCGTACCACCGGGACGATGGCGGGGACGTCGTTACGGGGCGCCCTGGTGGTGGGCCAGTTGGCCGTCTCGCTGGTGTTGCTGGTGGGCGCCGGCCTGCTCATCCGAAGCTTCGCACGTCTGGCCGCCACCGACCTAGGGTTCAACGTCCAGCACCTGTTGACCGGCGAAATCCAATTGCTTCAGGCGCAGTATCCGGACCCAAGTCAGCGCATCCAGTTCTTCGACGGCCTGCGCGAGGACTTCGCCGCCGTGCCCGGCGTGAAGGCGGTCGGGTTCATCAGCCAACTGCCGATCCGCAATCCAGGCAACAACATCCCGGCCTGGGACGCCGACCACTCGCCCACAGACCCTGCTAATCGGCCTACGGTGCATATGCGCATCGTGCTGCCCGGCTATTTCGACGCCGTGCGAATCCCGCTCCTTTCCGGACGTGACTTCGGGAAGGGAGACCGTGACCACGCCCCACTCGCCATGGTCATCAATGAAGAGATGGTGCGCACCCTGTTCGCGGAGCGCAACCCGCTGGGGCGGCGCGTTTCCGCGGACATGGGCGGCCCGCAGCCAGCCACGTTCGAGGTGGTGGGCGTGGTGGGAAACGCCCGCCTCAACTTCGTTGGCGACAGCGCCCCCATGACGATGTATCTGTCCTACTACCAGTTCCCGCAGGCAACCTTGCGGTTCGCCGTCCGGACCGATCAGGAGCCGGAGTCGATCATCCAGACCGTTCGTAGGCTGGTCCTGGCGCGCAATCATGACATCCCCGTGGAGAATCTGATCAGCATGGAGCGGCTGATCGGCGACTCGCTGGTGCCCCAGCAACTGTCCGCCATCATGGTTACGCTCTTCGCGGCAGTGGCGCTGTTGCTGGCGTGCATCGGCCTCTACGGCGTTCTGGCCTACTCTGTCAGCCAACGAACCCACGAGATCGGGCTCCGCATGGCGCTGGGCGCCGAGCGGCGTGATGTGCTGAAGCTGATTGTCGGGCAAGGATTCACGCTGACGCTGTTCGGCGTGGGCATTGGAATCGTGGGCGCGATGGCCGTCACACGCTTGCTCGCGGACCTACTCTACGGCGTTAAGCCTACTGACCTGGTGACGTTCGCCGCTGTTTCGTTACTGCTCACCGCCGTGGCCTTGCTCGCCTCTTACATCCCGGCACGCCGGGCGACGAAAGTCGATCCTATGGTGGCGCTGCGGTACGAGTAAAGCAGTGGTTGGTGGTTAGTGGTTAGTGAAAAAAGCGCAGCCCTCTCCCAGGGGAGAGGGTGGCCCGCGACGGCGCTTTCACCAGCCGGCGCGGGTCGGGTGTGGGGTCCCTTGCACGAATCTCAAATATCTGGAGGGAAGCCATGAGCCTCTGGAATTGGTTATTCCGCCGACGCCAGCGTGAAGAGGACCTGGATGAGGAAGTCCGGAGTCATCTGCGCATTGCCGCCCAGGAGCGCATGGAGCAAGGCGAGACCGCCGAGCAAGCTCGCGCTTCAGCCGTCTGCCAGTTCGGCAACGTCGCCTTGGTCAAAGACACCACGCGCGACATGTGGGGATTTGGATGGTTTGAAACATTGCTGCAAGACCTCCGCTACGGCGTGCGCATGTTGCGCAAGAATCCCGGCTTCACAGCGGTCGCCATTCTCACCCTCGCCCTCGGCATCGGCGCCAACACGGCAATCTTCAGCCTGATCAACACCCTGATGTTGCGCATGCTTCCCGTGCGGGATCCCGGGCAGCTTGTGGAACTGCTGCATCGGTACCCGGGGGAGCCCCGCATGAACGGTTTCTCTTGGGACAGTTACGAGCACTTTCGGGATCACAACCACGTCTTTTCGGGACTAATCGGCGTTTTGCCTTCCCGCCTCCAGGTGCGCGGTGAAGGCCTCGAACCGGAGACAGTGGATGGCGAATATGTGGTGGGGGACTTCTTCCCGGTCCTCGGGGTGAAGCCCGCGATCGGCCGGCTGATTAGTCCGCAAGACGACCAAATGGGCGCTGCTGGTTCAGCAGTGGCCGTGGTGAGTTGGTCCTACTGGAAGAGCCGGTTTAACCTGGATCCGGGAATTCTGGGCAAGCAAATCACGGTGGAAGACGTGCCGCTGACTGTTGTCGGGGTAACACCTCATGAGTTTGTTGGATTAATGACATGGTCCAGGCCGAGCGTTTGGGTACCCCTGGCCATGGAGCCGGTAATTGATCGCCCCAGCCGGATGGCCCCAGGTCACATGGGATTAGGCCTGATAGGGCGGTTGAAGCCGGGGGTGTCCATCGAGCAGGCGCGCGCGGATATGGGGGTGCTGTTTCAGTTTACCCTCGAGGAAATGACCAAGAACAGTAAAGATCCCCTTATGCGCCAATTAAAGATCGAACTGGAGCCGGCGGGCGCCGGATTATCGACGCTGCGTGATAACTTTGCGAAGCCCCTGCTGTACCTGATGGCCTTGGTGGGCCTGTTGTTACTCATCGCGTGCACCAATGTGGCTAGTATGCTGCTGGCGCGCGCGGTCGCCCGCCAGCGCGAAATGGCATTGCGCGTTTCCCTGGGCGCCGGCCGGTTCCGCCTGGTGCGCCAAGTGTTGACTGAATCTCTGCTGCTTTCTGCGACAGGCAGCCTGCTCGGTGTCTTCCTGGCGTTTTTGGGCGCTAAGGCGCTTCTGCGGATCATCACGTCCGGACGGCGCATTGTGGAATTGCCGGCTCACCTCGAGATCGACGTACACCCGGATGTGCACGTGCTGCTTTTCACTGCCGGCACCGCATTGTTGACCGGAGTACTGTTCGGACTTGCGCCCGCCTGGAGCGCGTTCGCTTCCGCCCCGTCGCGTTCGCTGCGGGAAACAGGGGGGGCAGGGGAAACGAGGTTCCAGCGGCTTTTCGGAAAGAGTCTGGTGGTGGCTCAGGTGGCTTTGTCGGTGGTGCTGTTGAGCGCTGCCGGCCTGTTTGTCGGCCACCTCTGGAATCTCCATCACCTCAATCTGGGCTTCCGCCGCGACCACGTTTTGCTGATGACCCTTGATCCGAGGCGCAGTGAATACAAGGGCGAGCAATTATCCCGTCTGTATCAGGAACTGCTGGGGCGCATGGAAGCGATTCCGGGTGTCCGCTCAGCCACGCTCAGCGGCGCAACTCCCATCTCGGGCGCGGGGGCTTCCAGTTTTGCCAACGTGGAAGGCCACCCGGAAAAGCCTGAAGATCGCCGCTACGTTTCCTTAAATTGGGTCGCGCCGAAGTACTTCCAGACCCTCGGCACGCCACTCCTCGCCGGGCGGGACTTCAATGACCAGGACCAAGGCGGCCCACGCGTGGCGATCGTCAACCAAGCGATGGCGCGCTATTACTTCGCCGACGGCAACCCCATTGGAAAGCATTTCTGGCTCGACCGTGACTGGAAGGGCTTCGGCCCCGACAAGACTTACGAGATCGTGGGAATGGTGGGCGACGCGAAGTACTACGACATTGGTGAAGCCACACCGCGCACTATCTACTTCAACACTTTCCAGGAGGGACAAGCGTCTTCGCACTTTGTGCTTTGGACCAGTGTTGATCCCACAGCCGTGGCTCCCGAAGCCCGCCGCGTGGTGCGCGAAGCGGCGAAAACGATACAGGTTGCGCAAGTAACGACGCTGGCCGATCAAGTGGATGCGTCCATTGTTCCGGAGCGGCTCATCGCCACGCTATCAGGCTCCTTCGGCGCGCTGGGCTCGCTGCTCGCGGTCATCGGCCTTTACGGCCTGTTGGCGTACACGGTGGCACGCCGCATTAACGAGATCGGAATCCGCATCGCGCTGGGTGCGCAAGCGGCGGACGTGCGCTGGATGGTGATGATGGCAGGGCTGTGGTGGTTGGCCATCGGCATCGGCATCGGCGTGTCGGTGAGCCTCGCGCTCGGCAGAATTCTCCAAAACCGAATCTGGGGAATTAATTCAGCCGATCCACTGACCCTCGCCGCTGTGGCTCTGATACTGACCACGGTGGGCCTCGTAGCGTGCTATATCCCCGCGCGGCGGGCGACGAAGGTAGATCCCATGGTGGCGCTGCGGTACGAGTGATTGTCGTCATTCCTCCTTAGCCGCATAATGCGGCTTTGGCCGGAGGCTTTTGGCGACGATTTCCGCAACGTCAAGTATCTCGAGGTCGTCGCGCTGGGCGTGGTTGGCGGCGTCGCGAAGCATGATCGGGCAGTACGGGCAAGCAACCACCACCGTCGATGCCTTGGTATCGGCGAGCTGGGCAAATCGAAGTTCGTTCACTCGTTGTGTGTGCTGATCGCGTTGGTCGTCAGCTATAAAAAGCTGTGCGCCGCCGGCTCCGCAGCATTGCGTGTTTTGGCCATGGTGCGCCGCCTCCGTGACCGAAACTCCGCAGGAGCGAAGGATTTTGCGAGGCGCAGCGGCGATGCCCCGGCCCCGGGCAAGGTAGCAAGGGTCATGGTAAGTTGCCGGCAAAACCGATGGTTCGATGGGGAGCTGGGGGAGCAGTTCCGCAATGAGTTCCGTATGGTGCATTACCTTGATGTCGAGTTTTGCGTAAGACAGGATTTGTCGGTAATCCTTATCCAACATCGTCGTGCAGTGCGGACAGCACGAAACGATATTCTTCACCTGAGCGTTGGCAAATATCTCGATCAGCTTTTCCGAAAGTTGCAGGAAAAGGTATTCGTTGCCCGCGCGGCGCGCCGGTTCACCGCAACAGGTTTCGCGCGGAAGCACGCCCCATGAAATACCGGCGGCATCAAGAATCTGTTTCATGGCCAGAGCGACTGCCTGGCCATGCTGATCGAAACTCAATCCGCAGCCAAGCCAGAAGAGCCATTGCTGGCTGCCATCGAAAATCGAAAACTGGTTTGACTCGATGAGTTTTTGTCGTGTGTCGTGAGCTATCCCCCATGGATTGTGCGGAGCACGTTCCATAGTTGTAAATAGTTGGACCACTTTGCCGTTGGTGACGCGGCCCTCGCTTACGAGTCCTCGCCGGAGGTCGAGGATTTTTCTTCCCACATGCTCGATGCCCACAGGACATGCGTACTCGCAGGCGCCGCAGGACAAACATTGGAAGAGGTCTTCCTCCGAGACGAAAACCTTGCCCTGGCCTTTCTCCGTGGCGGTTCCCGCGACAACATCTCCGCCGCAGAGAAGACCTTTTTGCAGGTCGAGGATGATTTCCTTGGGGCTCAGCGATCCTCCCACGAGGTTAGCCGGACAGAATTGGGTGCAGCGGCCGCACTCGACGCAAGCATTAACGTCGAGAACGTCCTTTCGGCCAAGATCCGGGAAGCGAATAATTCCCAAGTCCTCGCCTTCTTCCCGTAGCGCCCGCATCGTGCTGGTTGTCTCGGAACGCAGGAAGATCGTGAACGGGGCGAGGACCAGATGCAGATGTTTCGATAAGGGGATTACATCGAGTAAGGAAAGAAAGGTAATCGTGTGTACCCACCAGTTTACCTTCCAAGCAATGCTTCCGGCAGGAAACACTCCCCAACCCAACAGATACGTTGCCATGAGTGCTGAGATAAGGAAGGCCACAATCCCCGAGGTGGCGGAGGGTTTTCCGAGGGATTTCGGTCTTAATACAAATCGCCGAAATGACAGGCCAATCATCGCCACAAGGACAGCAAAAGCCCATACGGCGACAAACATGCCATACCAGCCCCGCGTCCCTGTTGCTTTTGAAAGTCCGCGTAAGCCAAGGAGGAAGTGTTGGGCGCTTACCCAGGCGAAGGCGAGAAATCCCCACACGACTGCGGCGTGGAGTATGCCGACAATAGGCCGGTCGCGTACAACTCGATATTGCAGGATGACTTCTACAAAAACACGCCACAGCCGTTTGGGAATATTGTCGTGAGGAAGATCTCCGTGTTTGGGAAATACCGAAAAAAGCCGGCGATTCACGGTCTTCAAGAATAGCCAGACACTTGCTATGCAGAGCGCGATGAAGATCGCACGCGTGAGACCGGCGAAAAGAAAGGCGGCGCAGAAGGCGACCGTGATGGTTACAACCATCGCTACGTTTCCCTTGATTCGCCTCAAATCCATCCATAGCTCCATAATGTCAAATCAAAGCACGTAGCGCCGGTCCCGCAGGCGAGGGACCGGCACTGGAGTTTAGACATTTGTGCTCCGACCTGTTGGCGTCGTCCACATCTCCGGGTGAGGGGGTTGCTCACACAGGGCGGGGAATCGCTATTCACCCTTTTCAACGGGATAACCTTTATTCACCCAGTCCGTCCCCAAATTGTCGGGAATGTAAAGCACTTTCAGCTTTGTGAAACCCAGGCCACGCAGGGCTTCGTAAGCCGGCTTAACGTTCGGGCAATGGCTCCAGGGGCAGCATCCGCAATAGATAACGATGAATCTGCTTCGGGCGAGCCCTTCCACATGCTGCCGCAACTGCTGCACCACTGCTTGCTTGGCGGCCGGACCGAAGTATTCAGAACCGGGGATATGGGCCTGGGTATAAGGAAATCGAAAGCCAACGTAAATGAGGAGCGGTCTTTCGCCTTTGGGCGATTGGAGAATTTTGGCCAAGTCCTGAGCGCTGAGGAGATCGGAGGGAGGGATTGGAGATGGCGACGTCGATTGGCCCTGCGAGGCGCCCGGTATAGGTTCGGCGGGGGCGGCAACAATTAACCAGGTCTTCGTGCCGATGGTAAGAAGTGAGCCCAGGAAAGAGAAAGCCGCGAGCGCGACGGCAGTCGCGCAAATGTTCCGAGACTTGAACATGGTCAACTCCTGACGGATTACTCCTCCGCCCTTCATGCCTGCGAAAGGACGAAGAGGGCTTGCCTGCGCAATCTTCGTGAGGCCATTAGCTCGTTGCGCCTGGTCCCCATTTCGATTTCAGGCTGAGCAGCAATATACGCCTCACCGAAGCTGCGTTCAAGGCTTCCAGTTTTCACTCTTTGACGCAGAGCACACAGAACATCTCAGTGATCTCGCGCCTGCGGGACTCTTCTGGCCACGGAGCACACGGAAGCGCTAACGAAACGCGGAGAAATCTTCGCGGTGCGAGAAGAAGCCGACTGCTAATGCTGCAAAGGCACCCGAACAGCAGGGTCCGTCGTTCATTCCGGACTAATCGAGATCCGAAAGGTGCGGCCGCATTTTGCCCATGCCCTGTCCCGACCCGGAACGCATGTCGCCCCGCAATCGGTTGGACAGTTCAAGTTCCTGGTTTGCCTGCGCAGTCTCGCCGAGTTTCCCAAGCGCCAGGGCCAGGTGGTAGTGAGCCTCGGATTGCTTGGGGTCGAGCCGAATCGCCTCCCGAAACTCTCCTGCTGCCGCTTCAAAGTTGCGGCTATATTCGTTCAACTTTCCCACGCCGAAATGGTAGAGATAGGTGTTGGGGGCTTCGTGGCCCATCCTCTTCAGAACTGTCTGGGCCTCGTCGAGCTTTCCCTGCACCTCCAAGGTTTCGGCAAGGTAGTAGAATGCCAGGTCCTCTCGCGAGTCGAGGGCAAGTTCCCGGCGGAACTCCCTTTCAGCGGTCTCGAGGTCACGGGTTGTCCAAGCAATAAAGCCGAGGGCAAAATGCGCGCCCTGGCAATGCGGGTCGATTGCCAGGGCGCGCTGGAGTTCGCCCCTTGCCTCATCCAACTTGTCCTGCGCATCGAAGGCGCGTGCCAGGAGCAGATGGGCCCAAGCAAAATGGCCAACCAGGGAGTCCTCGCGGCTGAAAAGCTCCAGCACTTTCTGGGGCGCACGCGCCCGAAGATAGCTCTTGCCCAACCATTGCACGATTTCAGCGTTTCCGGGTTGAAGTTGGAGTGCACGTTCGAAGCTATCGGCAGCTTGTGCATGCTGTCCGCAATGAAAGTAAGCGCGTCCCAGTCCAAGGTTCGCTTCGAGGTTTTTCGGCCTTTGTTTCAATATCTCAAGGTAGATCGGAATCGCCTGGTCGAAATGCTCGGTTCTCTCCAACTCCTGCGCCCGGTGTAATTCACTCTGCACTTCTTGCGCGCGGCTCCATGCGGCCCCGCAAAGCGCTTCGACCAGAACGACTGTGACCCAAATGCCTTTTCGCATCAGCTTCTATCTTAGCCGCGAGAAGAAATGTGTCAACGGCTGCTGTGCCTCGTTTTAGCGCCCCGCGCTACTTTGTGCCAGGGGGGTTGGAGGGCGGGAGGCTTGGTGAAGACTTCGGGTGCGCAGCCTGAATCTCATCACCCCGGAAGAAGCGGCCCGGCGCGGCACGCATTTCCGCCATGGCGGGGAATAGCTTCGAGTAGTCGTTTCGCGCGTTCCAAAAAAGGAAGCCCACGCTGCCTTGTTCCCTGGCCGCGCTGACTTGGGTTCGAATATAGGCATCCGAATACGTTTTGGTGCGCCAGGCAAAGGCCTGAAGCCAGGGCCGTAAAACCACCTCAGTTTCCGCTGTAATCTCGCCGAAACGCTGCATGGACTCTGAAATGAAATGCTCCGGCGCGTCGCCTGGCCTCGCGTATCCGTCCATGCCGAAGAAGTGTGACGGATAAATCATGGGGGAGAGCACGTCGCAGAACCGCGCCATGGCGGTGATATCCTGTCCGGTGTGTTCCAAGTCAACCGGGCGTTGCCAGGCCATCACTCCGAAAACATCCAACGAAACCAGGACTCCAAGGGGGTGAAGTTCATTATAGGCGCGGGAGAGGAACTTACTGATCACGTCAGACCGTTCCCAGTCCGGATGCAACGACTCGAAGGCGAATCGGGCATCCTTTTGATCACCTTCTGCGGGGAAGCGCACATAATCGAACTGGATTTCGTCAACGCCGGAGGTCGCCACCGTTCGTGCCAGCGCCAAGTTATAGTTTTGGACTTCCGGTTGTGAAGGGTCAGTCCAAACCAGTTTCCCGTTTTCTCTCCACGCCTGGCCGGTACGCCGAGACTGCACTGCCAAGGCGGGATGGTCTTGTGCAAGACGTTCGTCACGGAAGAGCGCAATGCGCGCGATCCCATGCAGCCCCAGGGAATGGAGGAAGCGGGTAAATTTGGGAAGACTCCGGATGGGAACGTACTTCCGCTGGGGCGCGAGTGGGTGCTCGAAAGGCAGGTCAACTAGGCCGTCCATGTCCTTTATGTCGAAGGCGACGGCATTGCCACCGGCTTCCCGCCACCGCCGAATCAACTGAAAACCACGCTCACTGCCAGCCATGTAGCCGGTAAGGTAGATACCGCGCATCTCGAAATCCTTCGCGACGGGAACTGGCTGCTCGGCCAGCGGCACGAGGAGAATACCAGGAATGGCAATCTGGTCGCCGGGCCGGAGGTACTTTCCTATCTTACCCGGGTTCGCCTGACTGATTGCGGCCTCGAGTTCCCCCGTGGTCATGTAAGGTGTTTGCGGCAAATAATGGCGCGCCAGCGATGGAAGACTCTCCCCCCGGCTCACGGTGTGGATTACGGTCTGCGTTGCAGCCTCGCCGGGCGCCGGTGGCGGGACGCCTTCAATAGGTTTTGTTTGGGGTTTCTGGGGTATATTCTTAGTCTCGGCCGGAGTGGAGGTTGGCGGCGAACCGCGCTTCTGGTCCGTGAGTTGCGCCTTGCCTGGTGCGGGAGCCGGCGCAGGAGGGAGAGTCGGCAAGCCGCCAAAAAGCATCATGGCGACGAGAACCAGTGAGAATAGACTGCCCAGATAATCGAATCTGGGACTGCCCAGAACCGTATTTTTCCTCTTGCGCTGCAAGCCCTATCATAGCAGGCTGAGAGGAAGCAGCAAAGCACGGCGTTGTGGGGGCACGGCGTTGTGGGAGCCGCTGAGTTCACAAGAAGATTGGATTACTGTTTCCGGAGGTTGAGGTGGAAAGAAAAGGACTCTATCTGCGCTGTGCGCTAATGTCAGTTGCGTTGATTTCGGCCCAGGTAGGGTTAGGACAGATAGGGCCGGCGGAGCACAAAGCTGTGCTTCTTTGGCCGGATGGGGCGCCGGGAGCGGTGGGCACGGACGATGCTGATCGGCCATCGCTGACGCTTTACTCGCTCGCGGGGGGCCAACCCGCTCGTAGCGCCGTGGTCGTGTGCCCAGGAGGCGGCTACGCCGGGCTGGCCATGGATCACGAAGGACGCCAGGTGGCGGAGTGGCTGAATTCCCTCGGAATCGCTGCGTTTATCCTGAAGTACCGCCTCGCGCCACGCTACCATCATCCCGCCATGATGGAAGACGCGCAGCGCGCCTTGCGCTACGTCCGCGCGCACGCGCAGGAATGGGGAATCGCTCCGGACCGCATCGGCATCTGGGGTTTTTCCGCCGGCGGGCACTTGGCTTCTACCGCGGCAACACACTTCGACGCCGGAAACCCTTCTGCCACCGATACCATCGAACGAGCGAGTTCACGGCCAGACTTTGCCATCCTGGCTTATCCAGTGATTACCTGTAGCGAGTGGTTCAAGCACGAGGGTTCTTGCAAGAACCTGCTGGGCGATAACCCCGATCCCAAACTGGCCGAGTATCTCTCCAATGAAAAACAGGTCACCGCTCAAACGCCGCCGACTTTTCTTTTTCACACGAATGATGACGAAACTGTTCCGGCTGAGAACAGCGTGGCGTTTTACATGGCCTTGCGAAAAGCACATGTGCCGGCGGAACTCCACATTTATCAGCATGGGCCGCACGGGGTGGGCTTGGCGCAGAAAGATCCCGTCCTGTCTTCGTGGCCGCGACGGCTGGCGGATTGGCTTCGATTCCGCGGGTTTTTGTCTCCTTGAACTTTTCTTGTTTGCTGCGGGTGATCGCTCAGCGTATGATAGAGCCACTGGAAAGTCCCTTACCGAGAGAGATTCCTCCAGCCGAAAGGAGTTAAGGATGGGACGCAAGTACGGACAGCGGGGATACATGGACTCGGACCGTGATCGCGAGAGGTCTGAGAAAAGAGCCGCCCCCAGGAAGGAGCAGTTCGGGCCGAAGACTCCCAACCTGCCGGGAAAGCGCGAGGTGTTACGGTGTGCCTCCTGCGCTATGATCCTGCCGGTCGGGATCGACCTGCAAGGACGCTGTCCAAAGTGTGGCTTTGAACTGCACAGTTGCAAGCAATGCGCTTTTTTCGACACTGCCGCCCGGTTTGAATGCACCCAGCCGATTACTGCCCGCATCCCGAAGAAAGACGCCCAGAACCATTGCAACTTTTATCTGCCGCGGACGACCATCGAGCGTGAGACCTCCACCTCCAAGCCTCTGGATGCACGCCAAGCCTTCGAGAACCTTTTCCGCAAGTAGCGGCCACCCTCCAAAGATTCATGTGCTATGATGGGGGACGTCGGGAGGAGGTGCAACGATCATGCTCGACCAATACGGGCCTATTCTGATCTTCTTTGCCATCGCGGCCATCTTCCCTCCCGCGTTGCTTTGGATTGCCAAGTTCTTCCGACCTTCCTTCAAACCCACCCCGGAAAAGGTTCTGCCTTACGAGTGCGGCATCACGCCGGAATCGGACGCCCGCGGGAGGTATACGGTGCGCTTCTACGTGGTCGCCATCCTGTTCTTGGTCTTTGATGTTGAGACGGTCTTCCTCTATCCCTGGGCAGTGCAATTCCAGGTTCTGGGGCTGTTTGGCCTGGTTGAGATGCTGGTGTTCCTGGGGATCTTGGTCGTGGGTTATATCTGGCTCTGGAACCGCGGAGCGTTCGATTGGATTTAACGAGCGTTCCGTTTCCTGCCTGGGATTCCCCAATACAAACCTGAAATCGCCGGTGTTGTCACCCCCGCGCAAGCGGGGGTCCACGTCAGTGCAGCAGGAGATGGATTCCCGCTTTCGTGGGAATGACCGGCGTGGGCTGATTTTCAGGAGGGCGGCGCGCACGGGTCAGCATGACAGGGGGTTCGCCTAGCCGCGCTCGAGGCGATACAGCATCTCCCCAGCCCGAGGCACAAGGAGGATGCCCTCGTCCTCGCGGCTCTCCCATTCTTGGGGATGGATGCTCGCGGGATCGAGGTAACCCAGGTTGATGCGCCGGCAGCGCTCCGGCGGGATGCCTGTGGCCAGCGTCACTTGAATGCGCGGAGTTTCCTTGCCACTGGACTTGTCGTACTGGCCCAGCCCTTTGACGTGCGTGGAGTGCGCCAGCACTCCGCCCGGATAGCTCGCGAACTTGTCCCACTGCGCCAGAAAATAATCGCGGCAGTGATAACCAATTTCGTCAATCAGTTTGCCGTGCGTGTAGCTGACTTCGCTGATGTGCGGCGCGAAAATCACCACCTCGCCGCCGTCGGCAACCGCCGGTTCCACTTTATACATCCCTTTGGCCCCGGTCCAGAGATCGTCGTACAGGTTGGGCATGACGGAGAGAACACGCCGGAAGGGTTTCTGCACGTAAATGACATGCTTCTTGGCGGAGAGGGCCGAGGCAGCCTTCCAAGCCTCTTGGGGTGAGCCGAAAAAAAGCCCTACCAGACCGTCGTGTGTAACTACCAAGGCGAAGCAGGCCGTCGGCCGGTCGATGAGAGCAGCGGCCCGATCGATGATGGCCCGCACGGGCGTATAACCGGCGCCGATAATCCGGTAGTTGGTCATCAACGCACCTAGCCAGTGGGTGAGGTTGATGATTTCCGAACCGCCGATGCCCGGGAAAAAATATTTGGTCCCGCCGGAGAAGCCGACAACTTCATGGGGGAAGACGGGCCCGCAGACAATGAGTTGGTCGTAATCCAGAATCAGCTTGTTGAGCCGGACGGGTACCTCCTGGGCCAGCAGCCTGCTGGTTATCTCAGCGATTTCGGAGGCAGGGATGGTGCCGAGCGTCACGAAGTTCGCGGGGTCCTCCCAGTGGTGATTGAAGATGTGGCTCTTGCCGGCTTGCTCGTTCCTCACCGGGCGCCCCACCAGCTTGCTTAATTGCTCGTCGCTCATTAGGGGGTGAGTGCCGAGCGCCACCAGATAATCCAAGGCTGCCACGCGCGGAGCGAGTTGCGCCCCGAATAGTTCAAACATCAGCGGCATAGGCATGGTGCGTGTGCCGTCAGGAATGATGACGAGGACGCGCTTGCCATCCATGGCCAGCGAGCTCAGACCCTGCTGCGTAATGTGGCTGACTTCCTCGGGGAGCAAGCAGCGGTCTTCGAATCCTCTTCCAATGATCATCAGCTTGGTCCCTCCGCGACCGGCGACGTCTCCAGTGGTGCTGTGCGCCGATCTCTACCATCAGTTCTCATATTCTCGTCGTGCTGCGGAGATTTCTCTATGTGCTCCCTGGTCACAAGAGCCACAACACAGAGGTCACTGAGATGCTCCGTGCGCTCTGTGTTGAAGCTTTGGAAACGCGGAGAACACGGAGAATGCCGTTTTGGCTGCGGCCCAGCGGACACGCTTTTTACCTGTAGCTCGGCTTCTCGATTAGACCCCGCTAAAGGCTGAGAATCCGCCATCAATGGGCACGATGACTCCCGTGACAAAAGCCGAAGCCGGCGAAAGGAGCCACAAGACCGCTCCGAACAAATCCTCCGCTTGGCCGAAACGCGCCATGGGCGTGTGGTCAATGATCGACTTGCCGCGCACGGTCAGCTCGCCGCTCTTCTCATCGGTCAACAGAAACTTGTTTTGTTGGGTCATGAAGAAACCCGGCGCAATGGCGTTGACGCGAATCCGAGGCGAATAGACCTGAGCCATGTGTACGGCGAGCCACTGGGTAAAGTTGCTGACTCCGGCTTTCGCAGCCGAGTAAGCCGGTATTCGGGTCAAGGGACGGAAGGCGTTCATGGAGGAAACGTTGAGGATGACCCCTTCGCCTTTCTCCGCCATGATTTTGCCGAAGACCTGACAGGGAAGCATCGTTCCCAGGAGGTTTAAATCAAACACCCAGCGCAAGGCATCCGGCGGCAGATCAAAAAACGAGAGGTTGGGTGTGGTAGTAGCCTGAGGGTTGTTGCCTCCCGCCGCGTTCACCAAGCTGTGAACGGCGCCGAACTTGTCCAGGATGACCTGGGCGGCTTGGCGCAAGCTTTCCGCGTCCAGGACGTCGGCGCGAACCGCCACCGCGTGATTCGCACGCGGCTCCATGAGTTCCAGAAGGCGCTGGGCCGGGTCCAGATTGCGGTCCAAGATCGCAACATTGGCTCCGCATCCCACCAGCGCGCAGGCAATCTCGCCACCCAGGGTTCCTGTCCCGCCAGTGATCACCACTGTCTGCCCGGTGAAATCATAACGACGGGTCAATTCGGATGAGTCCATTCAAGCATGACCTCCCATGAAGTTCGCCACGTTCGCGGCAAGAAAAATCTCACTTTGTCCCAGGAGTGCGCGCCGCGCATATCGCGTCTGAGCGCCCCCCCTTATTCTCGACCAGGATGGCCAGCGCGTCGAGGGTTTTGTGGCCTTTCCCAGCCACCGGTCAGTATCTGGAATCCGTCGACAAAGTGACCCCGTTACCCCGGATCACCCCCAGGCTTTGCGCGTAGTTGTAATGCGTGTATCCCAGCTTGAGGGAAAGGCGGTCGTTGATTTTGAGAGAAAGGGCAGGACTTAAGTTCAGGGCTTGGGTGAGAGGCTGGTGCGTGTCAACTTGTTGTACCCCCAACCCACCTGAGAAATCATAGCCGAGCGGGCCGCGGAGAATGCCATAAAGCCGTGCTGTGAGTTGGTGCACTTGATAAAACGTGGGGTTAAAGAACCCCATATAAAGCTCCTGCTGAGACCCGGCAAAACCATACACTCGACCTTCGTATCCCATGTCTATCGACGAATGCTCGAACCGAAGGACGTTCCGTACAATTGTCAGGGAACCGCCGCGCGCCGGCTGGCGGATCACCGCGCCTTCGATCAGGCGCGGGGTTTCACTCAAGAGGTCAAGCTGCTGAAATCGAATGGATGAATAGCGGCCGAGAAAGAGATCAACCCGCAGTTCCGTGTGGGAAGCAAAGGAGTATCTCAATCCTCCCTCCAACCGACTTTCCATGACGCCCATGCGCACAGAAAGGGGAGTATAGGGAACGGCGTCGCGAGCCACGGTCAGATCAAAGTTGAGGTTTGTCTTCAGGGCGTAGCTCGCGCCCACGAATCCCAGAGGGCGGTAGGTGGCTACGGAGACAGGTTCGGACTGGCCCGGAATGTCTTGCAGCCCGCCAGGCCCAAATCGTATCAGGCCCACACCCCCGCGCAGAATAAGGTTTGAGTAAATCGGCGTGGTTTGACGGTACGTAAACTGCGATGGGACAACCGCTCCACCCATGGCGCCGGGGCTTGTCGCCGGCATGGCGTCAAAGGAAACTGAGGACCTCGTACGGGGCAACGCCGAAAAGTCGAACATGGACTCATATCCAAATCGCCGCAGGTCCTGGCCGGAGAACCCGATCAGGTCAGGGGAACTGTTGCCGGCGCTGGCTTCACGCGCGTAGGAGGCGGCAGCGTGAAAGGTGACCGCTTGTTCCTGGCGAAGAGTCCTCTCGAGCTGAAGGGATTCGGGGTTAGCGGGGCTCAGTTGATTTGCTCGGGCAAGGAGTTCAAGAGCCCGCCGCGGGTGGTGGCGGGCGCGCTCCAAGTTGGCGAGCAAGAAGATTGCGTCGAAGTCGTTGGGACGCTCTTGGACCAGCTTGTTGGCGAGCGCGTAGGAATAGGCAATGTTTCCGCGAAAATAAAAGACGCGCGCATTGCCGAGCAAGGCTTCAAAGTCCGCCGGGTCAACCTTCAGCAGTTGGGTGAAATCGGCGAGCGCTGCGGCATACCTGCCTTGATATAGTTTCAGATAGGCGAGTTGCAAGCGCGCCTCGCGGTGGCGGGGGTGAAAAGTGAGAACCGCGGAGAGGATCTCGCGGGCGTGCTTATAGTTGCCCAAGCGTGTCTCGACCCGAGCCAAGTCGATCTGAAATTCCGGGTTCGAAGGGTGCCTCGCCAAGAGACGCTCGAAAACAGCGCGCGCCTCGAGGGGATGATCCGAGCGGAAAAAGGCGTACCCCAGACCTTCCAATGCGTCGGCGTCATCCGGGGTTTTTGTCAGGACTTCCTGGTATAAGCCCTTCGACTCCTCGTTGTGGCCGCTCAGGCTAAGCGCCCGTGCCAGACCGAGCTTGAGGTCAGGATCATTGGGGTCAAGTGCCAAGGCTTGCTTATAGGCTTGGATCGCGGCCGCGAAATCCCCGCGCCTCAGGCAGGCGACAGCGGATTGTTTGAGGGGCGATGAATTTCCAGGCAGCCGGCCCCCGGATTTGGCGGGGGAGGGATGGGCAGCCTGGCTTGGTGACTCTCCAGTGGCAACTCCCGGTTCTCTCAGTGACAGAGGGGTTTGTCCACGGAGACCCACGGGGCCAGGCTGAAGCAGGATCATCGCGAAGAAAAGAACAGACGGCGGCAGTACCCGGAAAGGGCGAAATAACTGCGATCTTGAGTGACGATGCTCCATCATTCCGCCTCAGGCAGGCGGCCATTGGGGGATCAACCTGCTTTATCCGCGCTCCCCTGAGCGGAGGCAGGAGTCAAGTCCGTCGCACCCGAAGAGAGGGCTTCTCCTTTGTGCATTACCTTCTCCCACCGGTGCGATCCAACCAGGAATTTCAGGGTTCCTTCGACGCGAAAGAAAAGAATGAGTTGACGGTAACCGATGTTTTCGAGCATCCCGTAAGCGAGCAAAACCAAGAGGTCTCGAGGCCTGGGGTAGCGTCGGTAGGTCATTTCCTCGAGGAGTACGGCCCCCACCGAGAGGAAACCGCCATAAGCCAGGCCCAGCAGAACGAGTATGATCAGCAGTGCTGGAGATATGAGCCCACCGAAGAAGGACAGAGGCACCAGAAGATATCCAAGGAATTCGACAATGGTGCCCAGTCCTTCCACATAGAGGTGGAAGGGCAAGCTGAATAAGCCGACCATTCCGTACCGGCGACGAAAGAGCATCCCGCGATGTTTCCGCAGGGTCTGGCAGAGCCCCAATTGCCAACGACGCCTCTGGCGGCTCAGCATAGCCAGAGAGGCCGGGCACTCGGTCCAGCAAACAGGATCGGAAGTGAATGACATTTCGATGTCACGTTTGTTCTTGGCCGCCCAGTGGCGCAACGTGATGATCAGATCCATGTCCTCGGTGACGGTATCCGCGCTGAACCCGCCCACCTCCATAACAGCCTTATGCTGGAATAAGGCGAGAGCTCCCGAGACGATCACGGTGCCTCCCAGCAGCGACCAGCCGGTCCGTCCCGTGAGGAAGCTGCGCAGGTATTCCACAACCTGAAAGCGCTCCAAGGAGGTTCGCGGAAGGCCCAGTTTCACTATCTGGCCATTTTTCCCCGTACATCCATTAATGATTCGGACGATACCGCCGCTGACAATGGTTTCCCTTGGCGACGTGAGGATGGGATCCATCAGTCGCAAAAGCGAATCGCGCTCCAGGATGCAATCCGCGTCCAGGCAGCAGAAATAAGGGGTGCGGCAGAGGTTGATTCCCGTATTCAGCGCGTCGGGCTTGCCACCCCGCTGCTTGTGGACTACCAGGAGATTTGGAATGTGAGGATTCGCGTAAAAGCTTCGCACGGGGGAAGTGGGAAGAGCAGGTTGGTAAATCCGATCCGTCGGGACCAACTTGAAGACTGCCGCCAAGCGCTTCAGAGTCGAATCGGTCGATCCGTCATCGACCACCAGGACCGAGACCGGCGCGTAATCCACCCCCAGGGCGGAACGAACCGTTTCTACAATGATACGTTCTTCGTTCCAGGCCGGCACGATGATGGTGACCGGAGGCGCGAGGGAAGAGCCTCGTAGTTCGGTTAATCCCTGGTAGGCCAATCGTCGGGAGTGAATCCATATGGCCCTTAGAGATATGACCATCAAAGCCGTATAAACCCCGTTCCCTACTACGAAGTAGGAGAGGATCAGCAGGTTGAAGAAAATCAGGCCATGCTCGAAAAGTGATCCCCACATATCCATGCGGGAGTCCTTTCAGGCGGCCAACTTAGAGTGGCCGCAAGGCCTCCGATCTTGAAGCTTCGGGGGCAAAACAGAGCTGGAGAGAGCAACATCGAGATGCGCAATTACCTCGGCAGCAAGAGCGCGGACTTCAGGGTCAACATCGGAAGTGAGCGTGGCCAACTCGCGATCGAACACGCTTTTGTGTTGGAAAAGAGCCTTTTCCCCCGCCGCCTCTCTCTTCGCCATTTCGCGCAGAATCTCCATAGCCACCGAGCGGACCCGTGGATGCGGGTGGCGCAGTGAAGGCAAGAGTTGTAGGGCTTGGGAAAGCGGAAATTTGGCCATGGCCGCCTTCAGAGAATGAAGAGAGAGACGCGAGTGATTCTCCGTAACCGCTTTCTCCATCCGATCGAGGAGCGTCGGGAAACTCTGAGGTTCGCGAAGGGCAGCCAGCGATCGTAAAGCCACCTGCTGAACGTCGGGATGCGGGTCGCCGAGGGCTTTTGCAAGAATGGGCCAGCTCGCTTGGTGGCGCAGCAGGCCCAGGTTTCTTGCGCTTCGGGCACGAAGAAAGAAGCGCAAGCGTGGGAAGAAATGGAGAAGGCCGTCGGGACTTGAGAGTGCATCGCGGAACGAAATGGGGACGAATTGATTGAGTATCCGCCGCTGCCAAACATCGATTAATCCAAGCTCCAGGCAGAGCTCTTCCAGGACGGTGGCGAGTGGGGGGGCGGTGGCGCACCTAAGAAGTAATGGCTCAAGGAGGAGTTCGAGATTGGACAAAGGCAGCGTGCGCAACCTTGCCAGACATTGCGCCGAATACTTGCCCTCCAACACCGTCGAGGGAGTGAGCGCATAATGGATGCAGAGGTTTTTAACCCGGCGGTCAAACCGGTCGTGATGCCAGCGCCGGAGCATTGCCCCCACGGCTAATGCAAGCGTCCCCACGGTAACCGTGGCCAGAATGGACCTTGCCAGACTGGTCAGGAACGGGAGGTTTGGAATGGGCAAAACCATCGTCTGCTGCTGAAGCTGCCTTCACAGGCTCTCAAAACGGTGGCCGCCTAAAAGGCCGTGAGTACCTTCTTGCAACGGAGTTGACAATTAACTTACTAGCCGCGACGAAATCTTGATCGCGCGCTTCCAGAAGGCTGACCACCAACATCGATCATATGGGACGGGGGGGGATTCTATGAGATACGATAAGCGAAGTCAATATGGAAATGATTATTTTTTAGCGCGGTCTGTTAATTGACGGGGTATGTATCGCACGGTACACATGTGAAATGAAAAGCTCAAGCCTGTGGCCGTCAAGAACAAGCCCTGATCCATCCTGGCGATTGAACCCCAATCGAGAAAATAAAACCCCCGGCCCATCACACTCCGTGGGGGCGAATGTAGTTAAGCCTCAGCGGTAGGTTTCCTGCGCTGTTACAGCGGCCCTTTCGAGGCAAGCCCAATCGCACCGCCCAATTGTACCGCCAATCGCACCGCCGTTCGCGGTAGCCATCACAGCCCGTGTTGCGCTTTTGTCCTAGCCAGCAGTGCCTCGTCGACGATTTTGTCGAAGGTAGCTTCGGGCGGCAGTCCAAAAACGATCCTGCCGTTGACGAAGGACGTGGGAGTTCCGTTAATGCCGAGGTCCTTCCCTTCTTGACGTGCTGCCTCGACCCGCGACAGGGAGGCTTTGGAGTCGATGCATGCGGCGAGCCTTGAACGCTCAATTCCCGCGTCGTCCCCCAGAGCTAATAGGCGCTCGCGGACGTTCGATGCGTTAATGGCATTCTGATTAGCAAAAATGAGAGTTCGGTAGCCGGGGAACGCCGATGGGTTGATCTGATAAGCGCATTCGTTGGCCACCGCGGCGGTAGCGGACCAGTCATGCCAAGGGAGAGGGAATTCCTTGAAGATGACCCGAACCTTATCGCCGTACTTAGGCAGGAGTTCCTTCTCCAGAAACTCATGGAGGCGGGCACACGTTGGGCACTGGAGGTCCGCGTACTCCACGATGGTCACGGGAGCGTTGCTTGGTCCAACGCTCGGCACATCCTTTGTTTTGATCATGCCCCGAACAAAATCCTCTCGAAAGGGCAAGACGATGCCCAGGATGCCGGTTCGCCGGTCTTTCGTAATGAAGATTTCTGCTGTCTGTGTGTGTTTTCCGTCGCTTGCCGTCATGACCGACTTGAGGAACTGTGGGTACGGCGTTTTGTTGAAAGCGCCGATCTTCAATTCCGTTTGGGGTGGGAGCTTCGTAACTTCGCGAACGCAACGTATGATCTCGGCAGTCGAGCCTTGGGGTAAGGCAAAGACGTTTCCCATCACGAAACAGCGGCCGTCCTTGGTGATGAAAACATTACTGGCTCGTTTCTCCCTGCCGTCATCTGTCGTGACGGTTGTCTGAAGGAAAACGGGAAACTGCGAATTCCGCAGCGGCTCGGCCGTTACTTTAGCGCTTTCCGGCCACCCGAAGCGGTCGCGCACATATTGGACAATTTTCTCGGGGCTAGCGAGCCCAGTCGCCGCAGGGGAGCGGGCATCCTGCGGGCGTGCTGTTTCTCCGCGCAGCACGTTGGCGCCGATGAGGAACAGGCAAACGCTGCATGTCAAGACACCGTTACGGAGTCCTGCACCGGACGGTGCAGGACGGAGCGAAGGGCTTGTCATGGAAAACTCCTCCTGCCGGGACCCGGCTGTCTAGACCCGGCGCTACACCTTAGGTGTCACTGTATCTTGCATGCCTCACTAACGTTGAATCGACTGGCCGGCCTTCTCCCACCCCGCAAGCCCATCTTGATAGACCTTCACCTTCTCGAAGGAGAATCCATTTTCGAGCAAGGCACGCCCTGCGGCGCGGCTGGCAGCGCAGATGTCGCCGGAGGACTGTCCGCTCTCGTAAAGCACGATGGTCTTGTCTTTGGGTAGCTTGTTCCAATCCTGGGCAAAGTTCTCCGCCGGCATGTTTATCGCGCCGGGTATGCGCCCGCCCGCGTAGTCCTTGGCTGGCCTGACGTCCACAAACAGAGGTTTCGGAGTAGCTTCGAGAAGCTGACGGACCTCGGCTGTCCCAATTAATGCCGGCTGCTTCTTGTTTGCCTCTGCCTCGCTACAGCCGCCGGCAGATGTCTGCAAGGTGGTGAATCCTCCCGGGTTCGATCCAAACAGACCAGCAGATCCTGCATTTGCATCTTGGGCCTTTGCCCCGGTGGGCGCTGGTGCAGGGGATTTGGGATTTTGAGACGATGGCTGGACTGCGGCACTCTGAGAAATGCTCGTGGTGCTGGCTAGCGTTGCGCCGCGGCCGGCCAATTCCTGGTCCACCAGACGTGAAAACGTGGCGAAGTCCAAGCCACCCTCGATCCTCTTCTGGCCGATGAAAAAGGTTGGTGTCCCGAGCACACCCAGCGCGTGACCGTCGGCGAGGTCTTGGGTGACGCGCGAAGCGGTTTCTCCACTGTCGAGGCATTGGTTGAAGCGGCTCTGGTCCAGGCCAAGTTCTCGAGCGTAGCGCTTCAGGGCGTCCTCGCTCAAATCAGCTTGTTCGGCATAGAGCTTATCGAGGCCCTCCCAGAACTTGCCCTGTTCTGCCGTGCATTCCGAAGCTTCCGCTGCCTTCTCGGCCTGGGGATGAACCTTGCTGAGGGGGAATTGGCGGAACACGAAACGAATCCGGTCCCCGTACTGGGCGCGGATTTGCCGAGCGGCTTCTTCCGAAAGGCCGCAGACCGGACACTCGAAATCTCCGAATTCGACGAGCGTGAGAGGCGCGCCTAAGTTTCCGGTTATGTGGTTGTCCGGGCGGACCAAGTGCTCGGCGAGCGCCTGGGATGAAGCCTGCGGAACGGATGGGAGTCCGCCGTGCCCGGAGAGCAAGATGAAGGCTGGGACGCCGATCAGTAGCGCCACTACGCACAGGACAAAGTTTGTCCTGATTCTTGCGATCGCTGCAACAGGATCAGGCGAGGCGAGAGGCCGGCGCAGTTCAAAAAGCGACAAGACGAATATGCCGGTTACCACGAGCGCCGAGACCACGCACCACGCGCACCAGGCGTGGATGACAAACGCTTCCAGTGAAGTGAGGTAAATGGAAAAAAGGAAGCCGGCGCACGAGATACCCGTTATGGCATATTGGATGGCTCGCCCCAGGCGCGCCGAGACCAGGACTTCTGCAAGAATCAGCAGCCCGAGAACTGCGTAATTCGCAACTCCGAAGGCCGGAAGAGGCAGCCCGAAAAGGTGAGCGTAGGAACTTGCGCGTACCGCGTCGCAACCCGATCCCAGGCAGACGATGGGCCGCGACGGCGATGTGTATACCCAGAGGAGATAAAGGGAATCGAAAAGTCCAAGCAGGGAGAGCGCCAGCAACCAGGGTTTCCGCATAGGAGAGTATTTTACATCTTTTCACGGCTCTTGTGTCGCGCGCCCGACGCCATGGCCAGCCTTGACACCCTTGTCTCTAAAGCCTATATAATCTCTAGATGTAGGCATAGCGGTCGTGACGAATTCAAGGCTTGGCAAAGCCAGAGGTGGGGACTGCTTAATTCTCGATCATCCGGATGCGACCTTTTCTTAAGCCGATTCTCAATTCGGGGTTTGGCCACAGGGCTGGCTCAGCCGCCCGCTCCCCTTTGCTTCTTCGCTGGCCCATCCCGATGCTGTGGGCGCTATGGGCATTATCGGCCGCCTGCTGGGAGTCGGAAGCGCGAACTCCTTCGGTCGCGCAACTTCCTGCCACGCCTTCTTTTTGCGACCAAGGCTGTGCGATTGCTGATCTGGACGGCGATGGCCGTCCTGACGTCGCCATCGCCAGGGCAGAGGGTTGGGGTCCGAGCGGCTTCCAGTACCGAATTGATCTTGATCTTACGACTCGCGTTGGTCCGAGCTCCTTCAGCGTTTACGCCCAGAGAGGGGGACTGCGTATTATCCCCCGCGACGTGAATGGTGACTGGGACCTGGACCTCGTCATCACGAGTGCCTGGTCATTTACTCCAGTCGGGGTTTGGATCAACGACGGCCATGGCGGGTTCACTCGAGGTGATCCAACTGCCTACGCACAATCGATTTGGAATGAAGGTCCCGGGATCCTCTCGGAAACCCCACATGAAACATTTCCGGCAACCGTCCCTGAGTTTTCCCGGAACTGGCCTGACTCCTCCGAGGGGCCTTCTTTCTGCAACGAACTCATCATCCAACGCCTGACTCTTCTGTTGGCCGCTGCCAACCCCACGGGTGGCGCTATACGCCGGGCGCAGACGAGAGGTCCGCCTTTTTCCTCTGTCTCAACAACCAGGGTAGCTGGCAAGCACTAAAGCTGGCCACGGCGATCGATGGCGCGGTGAGTGTGTCTGCGGGCGAGAGACCAACTCTACTCAGCCGCAGACTCGCGCAGAGGTCGAGCCTCCTCAGCGGGGCTGCTGGCACGGCCGTCCGTTGGCCGAGCGTTAAGCTTGGTCGATCTTTCGCCGCCAGCAGCCCTGGGTGAGTACCAGGAATCCGCAGATTTCACAGATTAGACGGAGAGGGAAACTGGAAATTCGAAATTGGAGAATGGACCCATCCACGGCACAACGCGGCTGTTGGCCGCAACCCAAACGAGAGTCTCTGTGTCCGCCGTTCCTTTCGAGTTCGAACACAGAGCGCACGGAACGTCTCAGAGACCTCTGTGTTGAGGTGTTTCTGACCACGGAGCACACGGAGAAATCTTTGCGCCACGACAACAGGATGAAAACTAGCGGCCCAGTGTGGCCGGTTTCTATTCTCGAGTTTCCATTTTCGAGTTTCCATTTTCCAGTTTCCAGTTTCCGCTCTTTTGAGGTAAACCATGAGACATCACTCTTACATGATGATCGCTCCAATGCTCCTCGTTTGCTTCGCTGGTTGTGTTTTGTCGAGTTGCAACCGGGGGCAAGTCGACGCAGCGGCGGAGGCGCCGCCGCCGGCGCAGGTGGAGCGTGAACAGGACGGCGGGGCGTTCAAGGTCGATCACCCCGAAGAGTTTGCGCTGGCAGCGGCGGGTGAGCACCAAGCCGCGCCAGAGCTGAACGTCACCGGCACTGTCAGTCCCGACGTGTCACGAAACATCCCTGTGATTTCGATTGCCTCGGGCCGGGTGGTGGAGATCCGCGCCCGGCTGGGCGACACCGTAACCAAAGGGCAGATCCTGATGCGCATTCAAAGCGCGGACATTGCCCAGGCTTTCTCGGATTACCGGCAGGCGGTTGCGGATCAGGCTTTGGCGCACGCCCAACTCGATCGCTCGAAGCTGCTGTACGATCACGGCGCAGTGTCACTAAACGACCTTCAAGTGGCCCAGGACACCGAAGACAAAGCCAAGGTCACCGTCGAAACCACCACCGAACACCTTCGGGTATTGGGCGCCGACATCAATCATCCCGCCGCGATCGTCGAAATCCGCGCTCCCGCCTCCGGCGTGATTACCGACCAACAGGTGACCAACGCGGCGGGTGTGCAAGGCCTCGCGGGTCCGAACCCGTTCACGATTTCCGACCTCTCGCACGTCTGGGTCCTGTGCGATGTCTACGAAAACGACCTTCCTTTTATCCGCCTTGGTGAATACGCGGACATTCATCTGAACGCTTACCCGGACCTGGTTCTGAAGGGCAGGATCGGCAATATTGGCCCGATCCTCGATCCTAACCTTCGCACGGCGAAGGTGCGGCTGGAAGTTCAGAATTCCGGCATGTTGCGGCTCGGCATGTTTGTCACCGCGACATTCTATGGAATGAAAAAGGAAGTCCACGCCACCGTTCCGGCGACCGCGGTCCTGCACTTACACGATCGCGACTGGGTCTACGTGCCCATCGAAGGCGGGCGTTTCCAGCGCCTCGAGGTTGTCGCCGGCAAGATGCTTCCCGGCACTGCTCGTGTGGGGGCACCCCTTGTGGGTGCCCCGGGGCGGGCAGTCGCCGCGGCGACCCCGCCCATGCGGGAACTTGGCGAGATGCAGGAGATCACGTCGGGCATCCGGCCCGGGCAACAGGTTGTCGCGAATGCGTTGGACCTGCAAGCTACGGTCGAACAGTAGAGACTGTGCGTAGTCAGTTGTCCGTGTTCCGTCGTCAAAGGCCGAAATCCGAAACTCGAAAATCGAAAAGCGCGGCGACTTTCGAGTTTCGATTTTCGAATTTCGTTTTTCGTCTTAACTGAGGACTGACGACTGAGAACTGACAACTGACGACGGACAAGGGACGGAGGATGGCAAGTGATTCGCGCGGTTGTTGACTTCGCACTAAACAAACGCCTGCTGGTGCTGGCGGGTGCCCTTGTGCTATTCGGCTGGGGCATCGTTGCGTTCCACAAGCTCCCCGTCGAAGCCTACCCCGATGTGGCGGATAATTACGTTGAAATCATCACGCAGTGGCCCGGCATCTCAGCGGAGCAAATCGAGCAACAGGTGACGATTCCGCTCGAAAACGTGATGAACGGCGTCCAGGGAATCGTCCATCTGCGCTCGTTCTCGCTCTTCGGGCTCTCCGACCTGAAGCTGATCTTCAGTGATGAATCGGAGAACGCCTGGAACCGGGAAAGGGTTCTCGAGCGACTTTCGCAAGTCACTTTGCCGCTTGGCGTCGTGCCCCAGATGGGCACGGACTGGAGCCCGGTCGGCCAAATCTATTTCTTCACGCTCCAAAGCGCCAACCCCGCCTTCGACGTCATGGAATTGAAGTCGCTCGAAGACTGGGTCATCGAGAAGAATCTCAAGGCTGCGCCGGATATCGTCGACGTTGCCAGCTTCGGTGGGCCCACGCGCGAATACCAGGTTCGCATTGACCCCAACAAGCTGATCGCCTACGGACTCAGCATTGGCCAGGTGGAACAACAGCTCGCCAATAACAACGTCAATGCAGGCGGCAGCTTCATCGAAGCGGGATTGCAGCAGATCAACGTTCGGGAAGTGGGCTTGGTAAGGAACGTCCACGATATCGAAAACACGGTCATCCTGACCAAGAGCGGCACGCCGCTGCGCATGAGGGATATCGCGGTGGTGGCGCAAGGTCCGAAGATTCGGCTCGGCCAGTTCGGCCGGGCGATTCACCGTGAGGACGGGAGGATCATCGACAACGATGATGTGGTTTCGGCCTGGGTGCCCATGCGGAAGGGGGCCGAGGCCGAAGCGGCGCTGGAAGGACTCCACAAGAAAGTGAAGGAGCTGAACGACCGTATTCTTCCTCTTGGCGTAAAGATCGTTCCGTTCATTGACCGCAGCGATCTCGTTCACTTCACGACTCATACGGTACTGCACAACCTCGCTGCGGGTTTCATTCTGGTAACCATCATCCTGTTGCTCTTTCTTGGCAATGTGCGGGGCGCGCTCATTGTGGCTTTGACGATTCCGTTTTCGCTGTTATTCGCGTCCATTTGTTTGGACCTGCGCCACATTCCTGCGAATCTTCTTTCGCTGGGAGCGTTGGATTTCGGGATGGTGGTGGACGGCGCGGTGGTCATGGTTGAAAACATCATCCGCCACATCGGCCAACGGGAAGAGGAGGTGAAGTCTCTGGCGGATAGAATTCGGGCGGCGGCGCACGAAGTGCAAAGGCCCGTTTTCTACGCCATCATCATTATCATCACCGCCTATCTGCCGATCTTTACCCTCCAGCGCGTCGAGGGGCGGCTTTTCCGACCCATGGCCTGGACCGTAGCGTTTGCACTGCTGGGCGCAGTGCTCTTCTCGATGACGCTCGCGCCCGTGCTGGCAAGCCTTCTATTCCGCAAAGAGGTCCGGGACTGGCACAATCCTGTTCTCGCTTGGCTTACGGAACGCTATCAGCGGGCTCTGCGCTGGTCTATCGATCATCGCCGGGTGACGGTGGGCATTGCGCTGATGGCTCTGGCTGGCTGCGCCTATCTGGTGTTGGGCGACGTGATTGGATCGGAATTCCTGCCCCACCTCGACGAAGGTGCGATTTGGGTGCGTGGCACTCTGGCGCCCAGCACCGGACCCAGCGAGGGCGTGCGAGTGGCGAATCAGGCGCGCATCGTGCTGGCGTCCTTTCCGGAGGCCACGCTGGTGACCAGTCAGGTCGGGCGGCCGGACGACGGGACGGACACAACGGGTTTCTTCAACACGGAATATTGTGTCGATCTGAAGCCGAAGGATCAATGGCGCCCTGTCTTTCGCAAGGACAAAGAAGAACTCATCGCGGCGATGAATCGCGAGCTGGAGAAGATCCCGGGCGTGGTCTGGGGGTTCTCTCAGCCGATTGAGGACAATATGGAGGAAGCCGTCAGCGGAGTAAAGGGAGAGCTTGCGACGAAAGTCTATGGCGACGACTTGAAAGTCCTCGAGGAAAAAGCCGACCAGATTGTTAATATTATGCGCGGGGTGAAAGGAATCGAGGACCTTGGAGTCTTTCAAGTCCTGGGCCAGCCCAACCTGAACTTCGCGGTGGACCGCGCGCAGGCCGCCCGCTATCAGATCAACGTAGCCGATGTTCAGGATGCTGTTCAGACTGCCGTGGGCGGCAATGCTCTCACCCAGGTCCTCCAGGGTGAGCAGCGCTACGACCTGGTGCTGCGCTATCTCCCCCAGTACCGTAACACGAGGGAAGCATTGGAAAACATTCGCTTGCTGTCGCCCGCCGGTGAAAGAGTTTCGCTCGCGCAGCTTTGCAAAGTCGAAGAACGGGATGGTGCTTCCGAAATTTATCGGGAGGGTAACCAGCGCTATGTCGCTATCAAGTACAGCGTGCGCGGTCGTGACCTGGGCGGCGCCGTCGAGGAAGCAATTAGAAAGGTCGACGCCCAAGTTCAACTGCCCCGCGGGTATCACATGGATTGGGCGGGCGAGTACGAGAGCCAGCAGCGTGCTAGTAAGCGGCTGGCAGTTATCGTCCCCATCACCATTCTGGTCATTCTCATTCTGCTTTACATTGCGTTTGGATCACTTAAATGGGCGTCCCTGATCCTCGTCAACCTGGTGATAGCTCCGATCGGCGGCGTCCTCGCGCTGCTCATCTCGGGTACTCATTTTAGTGTTTCTTCAGGCGTCGGATTTCTGGCCTTGTTCGGAGTTTCGGTTCAAATCGGCGTGATCATGGTGATGTACATCAATCAATTGCGCGCCAGGGGACTTTCCATTACCGAGGCCACCATCGACGGAGCCGTCCGCCGGCTTCGGCCCATCATGATGACCATGTTAGTGGCCACCTTGGGCTTGTTGCCGGCTGCCATGTCCCACGAAATTGGCTCGGATTCGCAGCGGCCCTTTGCCATCGTTATTGTGGGCGGGCTCACGGTTGGACTCGTGATGAGCGTTTTTCTACTGCCTACGTTGTATGTCTGGTGGGCACGACCTACCGACCACCTGCCCAGCCCTGAGGAGGCGAAGAGCGTGTACGAATAGGGAACAGGGAAAAGGTCAAAGGCTAAGGGCGGGGTATCTGGCTTCTTCGAAAATCGAAATTCGAAAATCGCGGCGAGTTTGGAATTTCCATTTTCGAATTTCGATTTTCCATTTTCGATTTTCGAGCAGGAAGGAGTCGGATTCATGAAAAGGGAAGAAGTTCGTGCTCGCCTCGAGGAAATCGGCATCATGCCAATTGTTCGTGTGTCTTCCGCAGAGGAGGCACGTTTTGCCGCGGAGGCGGTGGCCAGCGGCGGAATCCCCATTGTGGAAGTGGCCATGACAGTGCCTGGAGCGAGTGAGGTGATTTCTCAACTGGTGCGCAGCGCTCCAGAGATGATCGTGGGTGCGGGATCCGTCCTGGATACAGAAATGGCGCAACTCTGTGTGGATGCGGGGGCGAAATTCCTGACGAGTGAGGGATTCGATCTCGAAGTGGTGGAATTCGCGGTCAAGGAAGGTGTAGTGGTTTTGCCCGGTGCATTGACGCCGACCGAGGTGATCACGGCATGGAAGGCCGCTGCTGACTTCGTCAAAGTCTTTCCCTGCGCGCAGCTCGGCGGCGACAGTTACATCCGAGCTCTGAAGGTGGCCTTGCCCCAGGTGCCATTGATCGCTGCGGGAGGCGTGAATCAACTGACGGCCGGCAATTTCGTTCTGGCGGGGGCCGCCGCGCTGGGTGTCGGACGAGAGTTGATCCCGAAAGAAGCTATCCAACAACGGAGGCCGGAATGGATTCGTGAATTGGCGCGAAGGTTCCTGGGCCTTGTGAAGAACGCTCGCAGTCAAAAGGCCGCCTGGAAGGGAAGCGCGGCCGCCCGGAAGTGACACGGAGGAAGCTCAGGTTGAGCTCAGCCCGGAGATTGAGGCCGAGCAAGGCGTCGTCACGCGATACCCGTTCCATTCTCTAGTCGATCCCTCCTACCCGGGTTCGCTCCGTCTGGTGAAGGCGCCGGCGGCGCCTTATGGCGGCTATGTATGTAGCCTCCCGCTAAGTGTGCGAGACGCTAAGTGTGGCAACATGCCACACTCATACGCTCACCCCAAATGCCCTGGGATCATCCTAAACAAATGAAAGCATTGGGATAAGCCAACGCGGAGGTACGACACTTCAAGAAAAATGAGACGCCTGGGGCGAATGCAACTAGCCTGAAGGATGCGACCGAATCAATCCTTCCGCAACAGTCGCCGGCCTTGCAGTCGGACCTTGTCTTCCACGAGCAGACAGACGGCCTCAGAATAGATGCGGTGCTCCTCCTTCAAGATTCGCGCGGAGAGGGAGTCAGGGGTATCTTCATCCAAAACGGGGACGACGGCTTGGCAGACGATGGGGCCGGAATCCACGCCTTCATCTACGATGTGGACCGTACAGCCGGTGAATTTCACCCCATAATCCAGCGCCTGTTTCTGCGCCTCGGTTCCCGGAAAGGCTGGCAGCAAGGCGGGGTGGATATTCAGAATGCGGTGCGGAAACTCACGAACGAAATAAGGGCTGAGGATGCGCATGAAACCTGCCAGGCACACTACATCCACCCGAAAGTCTTTCAGGACCGAAACGACTTCACGGTCGAAGGCTTCGCGTTCCTTTCCTTGGGAGGGAATGAAGCGGGTTTCGAGGCCCATTTTTCTGGCCGTGGCAAGGCCGGCAGCGTCCTGCACGTTGCTGATTACGACGGCCATTTTCGCGGGTATTTTCCCTGCCTGAACGTTGCGGGCGATAGCTTCAAAGTTTGACCCGCGTCCAGAGAGCAGGATTCCGAGGTTCTTCATCAGAGCCATCCACTGCTGATTGATGATTGGTGATTCGTGATTGGTGATTGGTAATTGCCCATTGTCGATTGCCGATTGCTAATCGCCGACTGTCAATATTGTTAATCACCAATCACAAACCACCAATCGCCAATGTTCAGACTGTCAATCGCCAATCACGAATCACCAATCACCAATGTTCAGACTGTCAATCGCCAATCACCAATCACAAATCACCAATCACCAATGTTCAGACGTACTTCACGCTTGGCTTCCCGCGTTGGATTTCGCCGATGATCCAGAACTTCTCGCGCCCTCGAGCGAGCAGGGCCGTAACGCGAGCGAGCTTTCGCTTCGCCACAATCATCATCATGCCGATTCCCATATTGAAAGTGCGGAGCATGTCAGACTCCGGCACGCGTCCCAGCCGGGCAATCAAGTCGAAAATCGGGAACACCGGCCAGGTTCCCAGACGGACCACCGCCCGGGTCCCTGCCGGAAGTATGCGCGGCGTGTTGTCAGTGATCCCGCCCCCGGTGACGTGAACCAATCCTTTGAGCAAATGCTCTGCGAGCAGGGGCTGCACGACTTTCCAGTAGCAGCGGTGTGGCGCGAGCAGTTCATCGCCCAGAGTCCAGCCAAGTTCCGGCACTTGCTGGGTGAGCTTGATTCCTTCCTTTTCGAGCAGGACCTTACGGGCAAGGGAGTATCCGTTCGTGTGCAGTCCCATCGAAGGAAGCCCAACGATCACGTCTCCCGGGGAGATCCGGCTGCCATCGATGATCTCGCGCTGCCGCACCCAGCCCACGATGCAGCCGGCCAAATCATATTCGTTGGGCGGATAGAATCCCGGCATCTCCGCCGTTTCACCGCCGATCAGAGCGCAGCCCACGGAACGGCACGCCAGGGCCAACCCCCGCACGACTTCCGTGACGACTTTCGGATGCATTTTCCCTGTCGCCAGGTAGTCGAGGAAAAACAACGGCGCCGCGCCATGGACCGCGATGTCGTTGACGCAGTGGTTGACCAGATCAACTCCGACTGTGGAATGGCGATTCAAGGCGAAGGCAATCTTTAGCTTGGTTCCCACGCCGTCGACGCTGGAAATAAGGACGGCGTCGCGGGGAAGGTCCTTGATTGAGAAGAATCCACCAAAGGCCCCAACATCCTTCAGCACGCGCGCATTGAAGGTTTTGCGCGCCAACTGCTTGATGGACGATTTAGCTTCGGCGGCAGCGTCAATGTCAACACCAGCGTCACGATAAAGCATAGGTTTTGGGAGTCAGAAGGTTTTCCCTGTCCTCGACCAGCGCGTTTTGGTGAAGAAGTTCCAAACGATGGAGGCGTCAAACCTCAGTCGCGACGCCAACTCCTCGCTCGTCCAGTCCCGGCTGGGGGCATCGTATGACCAATAAACGAAGAGCGGCTCGCCAACCACGTTCTCTTCCGGAACGAATCCCCAGAACCTGCTATCCAATGAGTTATCCCGGTTGTCGCCCATGCAGAACAGGTATCCCTGGGGCACGTGCAAACCATCCTCGCGGATGAAATTGGGCATTTCCCGCGACCACGCAGGGTCCAATCCCCAGGCGGCGGGCAAGGTATCCAGAACATTGAGGGGAGGGGGAAAGTTGTCGCGCAACGGCAAAGTGGAAGAGTACTGGAATTGTATATAAGGCTCGTTGAGCGGCCTGCCGTTGACGAATACTTTCCTGTCTTCGACCTTGATGACGTCGCCACCCACCGCGATCACGCGCTTCACAAACATCACGGACGGATTTCGGGGATACCGAAAGGCGACAATATCCTGCCGGTGCACAGTCCTGAGCGGAGGTATGCGAAGGGAAGTGTATGGGAGCCGCGGCCCGTAGAGCAGCTTATTCAGAAACACATGATCGCCAATCAGGATCGTCTGTTCCATGGAGCCGGTGGGAATCACGGTGGCTTCCGCAATGAAGGTCCGAATGCAGAACACGCCCAGCAGGACGATCAGCAAGGAACGGACAGTCTCCCAGGCGCTTTCCCCGTGTCTGGACTTCGCGCCCGGACTTTCACTTGCCGGCTCAGGCGGTTCTGAAACAGGTCTTCCGGTTGTTTCGTTCTCGAGTGGTTCCATATCTCTCAGTCCCGGTTCCTAATCGCAATGAGGGGCTCTTGAATGGCGGTGGGATAATTTGCAGTGTAACAGGCCAGGCAGTATCGTCCCTGCGTATCGCCCACCGCCCGGCGCAGACCCTCGAGCGACTGGTAACCCAGGGAGTCAGCCCCCAGGAATTGTCGTATTTCTTCGACACTGTGTGTAGATGCGATCAATTCCTTTTTCGTTGGCGTGTCGATCCCGTAAAAGCAAGGTGAGGCTGTGGGCGGGCAACTGATTCGCATGTGGATTTCCCTTGCCCCGGCTTCTCTCACGATACGCACGATCATCCGGCTGGTGGTCCCCCGGACAATCGAGTCGTCCACCAGAACGACTCGTTTCCCCTCCAGCAGACTGCGCACGGGATTAAGCTTCAGCTTGACGCCGAAATCCCGAATAGCCTGGCTGGGTTCAATAAAGGTGCGACCAACATAATGGTTGCGGATCAAGGCAATCTTCAGCGGGATGCCTGATTCCTCGGCATAGCCTGTGGCCGCCGGAACGCCGGAATCCGGAACCGGAACCACAAGGTCGGCCTCCGCCGGGTGCTCGCGGGCCAGAAAGCGTCCCAGCATTTCGCGGCTTGCCTGCACCGAACGCCCAAACACCACGCTATCGGGCCGGGAAAAATAAACATGCTCAAAGATGCAATGCGCGGGCGATGCAGGCGGAGCAAAGCGCAGCGAGGTTACCCCCCGGCGGTCCAGGATGACCATCTCGCCCGGCTCCACGTCGCGAATGAACCTGGCATTGATCAAATCAAAGGCGCAAGTTTCCGACGCCAGGACGTAAGCATCGTCGAGTTGCCCCAAACTCAGGGGGCGGAAGCCGCGCGGATCGCGGATGCCGTAAACGCTGTCCTTGAAGAGCATGACCAGTGAGTATGCCCCCACCACCTTGTCGAGCGCTTCCGCCACGGCCTCAGGAATGCCTGTCTGGCGCGAGCGGGCAAAGAAATGCAGGATCACTTCCGTGTCGCTGGTGGTTTGGAAGATGTCACCCTTGTTCTCGAGGTCCCGGCGGATGGAGGTGGCGTTTACCAAGTTCCCGTTGTGCGCCAGCGCGACCTGGCCCTTATTACAACTTACCTTCAGGGGTTGGGCGTTCTTCAGGTCCGTGTCCCCGGCCGTCGAGTAGCGCGTGTGCCCAATGGCCAGATGTCCGGGCAAGCCTTTGATAACTTCGGAGGGAAAGACCTCGTCCACGTGGCCCATGCCCCTCTTGCAGGTCACGGACTCGCCGTTGGAAACAGCAATGCCGGCGCTTTCCTGACCCCGGTGTTGGAGGGCATAAAGCCCCAAGTACGCCAATTTAGCCGCCTCAGGGTGACCATAAACTGCGAAAACCCCGCAGTGGTCATGGAACTTGTCTTCGGGGAGAGAAAAAACAGGGAAGAGATGAGACGCTGGCTCCAAAAATTTTCCTCCAAATCGGGAAGGATAAGCCTTGGATTACTTTAGCGGTCCTTAACTTCTTGAGTCAAAGCGTTCGGTCCGAAACCCGGTCCCCACAGTTCCTCGGCTTTCGGTGCGCCAGCCTGCATTCACACCCTTCACAATTGGCGTCCGCGTCAAACCAAGCCGCTTCCGCCGATCATGAGAGCACTCCCTATTCTGCGCCTAATCCAGTACGGGCGCAACAGCTTTCTCGAAACTAGGCGCCACGACATGAATCAGCGTTTATCCGCGTCAATCAGCGACTGGCAATTCACAAGCGATGATAAGATGCTGTAAACTATTCGGTTCCCGGCAGAAGGTGAATTGCATGGAGCGGGACAGTGCACGGGGATTGACTCCCTGCCAAGGGGAGTCTGTGTGGCCTGACCGGAGACACTTCCCGATAACAAATGGAGGTAGCTATGGCACAACCCTGGAAAACGAAGAAATGGTTTGTCAGCCCCTGGTGTTACCTGGACAAAGCGAGGAAGGGCTTCAGATTTGCGCCCAAGATCAAGATCCATGATGTAACCTTGCGCGACGGCGAACAGCAAACTGGTGTGGTTTTCCGTCGTGAAGAGAAGGTGGAAATCGCCAAGCGGCTGGACGCGATGGGCGTTCACCGGATCGAGGCTGGAATGCCCGCCGTCTCACCGCAGGATCAGGGCGCGGTGAGCGATATCGCCAACCTCGGCTTGAAAGCGGAGATCTTCAGCTTCGCGCGTTGCCTGGTCAGTGACATCACGGCTGCCAAGGAATGTGGATGCAAGGGCGTAATTGTCGAAATTCCTTCCAGCGAACATATCATCAAGAATGCTTATGGATGGCCCCTGGAGCGGGCGGTGAAATCCTCCATCGAGGCCACGCTGGCCGCTAAACAGGCTGGCCTCTATACCGTCTTCTTCACCATAGACTCGACACGCGCTGACGTGGAGAAGTTGCTGGACCTGGTCCAGCATGTGGCCGAGGAAGGTCACATGGACGCCTTCACGCTCGCCGACAGTTTGGGAGGATGCACGCCGCAAGCGATCTACATGGTGGTCAAGAAAGCGATCAAAAGACTCAAGAAGCCCGTGGAGATTCACTGTCATCAGGATTTCGGGCTGGGAGTGGCCAACACGATTTATGGCCTTGCGGCAGGAGCGTCGGTGGCGCACACCACCGTGACCGGCCTGGGCGAGCGGGCGGGCAACGTTCCCATGGAAGATGTTGTGCTCTCTCTGCTGTGCCAGTATGGAGTCAAACTCGGCATTCGCACGGAGAAGATGTGCGAAGTTTCGCGGTTTGTGCTGGACCTTGCGAAAGTCAAGATTCCGGGGAACCGCCCCATCGTGGGCGAGATGCTCTATAAGGTGGAGTCAGGGATTGTGGCCGGGTGGCTGCGGAAAGCCCGGGAGAAGAGCCCGCTGGAATATGTGCCGTTTGCCCCCGAGCTTGTGGGGCAGGCGCCGGTTTCCGTTGTACTCGGCAAGAACAGTGGCCTGCCCTCCATTCAGGAGTGGTGCGAGAAGCTGGAAGTGAAAGCCAGTGAAGAAGAAATGCTGGAAATGGTGCGCCTGGTGAAGGAGAAGTCCTTCGAGAAGAAGGACCTGCTCACCGAGGACGAGTTCAAGACCATTGTCGGCCAAGTGCAAAATCAGGCGGCAGCCGCGAGCTAATTCGTCAACGCATGGGGGCGCTCGCCTGGCGGGCGCTCTTCAACTGGGAGACAGGCAAATGATCCGCAGCTTAGAGGAGTTGGTTGATGAGGCGCGGAAGCTCGGTCCTGCGAAGATCGCGGTGATCGAGGCGCACGACCCTGACGTGCTGGAAAGTCTGGCGCAGGTGGAATCGCTGGGGTTGGCGCAGCCGACTCTGGTTGGGAAACCCGCCAAGATCGAAGAGACGGCTCTCAAAGTGGGATACAAAGTGCGCCCCGAGTCACTGATCCCGACCTCCGGGGAAGAAGCATCCATTCGTCAAGGTATCGACCTGGTAAAGGAAGGCAGGGCCGATCTGCTCATGAAAGGCAAGGTGACGACGGCCAACTTGATAAGAGGCGTTCTCGACAAGGAACGTGGCCTGCGAACCGGAAGACAGTTGAGCCAGGTCATTGTTTTCCAAACGCCTCGAATTCCACGGCTGATGGTCATGACCGACGGCGCCATCAACATTGCCCCGACGCTCGAGAACAAGGTGGAAATCTGCCGAAACGCCATCGAGGTGGCGCACGCGTTGGGCATTACGGAGCCTAAGGTCGTTTTGCTGGCCGCCTTAGAATTCGTCAATCCCGCCATGCCTGCGACGGTGGACGCTGCGGCGCTGGTGCAGATGAACCGGCGAGGGCAGATCTCGGGCGCTTACCTGGAAGGCCCGTTAGCCCTTGATGTACCCCTCAGCCGCTTTGCCGCGGACCGCAAATCCATCAGGAGCCCGGTGGTCGAGGCCACGGATGTGTTCATTGCTCCGGACATCGAGGCGGCCAATATTTTGTATCGGGCGATTACGTATTTTGCCGGGGGCCAGTCCGGCGGCATCATCGTTGGGGCGCGAGTGCCGCTTGTCGTGCTTTCTCGGGCCGAACCGCCGGAGACCAAGATTCATTCCATTTCTTTGGCGCTCCTCCTGATGCATCATCAGCGCCAGCCCTCCTAGGCGGATTCTGGAGGATGTCATTCCTCGCTGCGCTCGGAATGACACGCGACGTACCGCCAGTCATCGCGTTGTAGGGGCGGCCCTTGTGGCCGCCCTGGGGCAACCATCCGCCAGCCGGCGGATTGCCCCTACGAGTGCGCACAAGGAGATTCACCTTGAGGATTCTGGTTCCAAACCTCGGCTCGACGTCGCTGAAATATCAGCTCCTCGAGACCGACGGTGAAAAGGTTCTGGCGCGAGGAAAGATCGAGCGCATCGGAAGCGCAGAGTCTCGAGTCACGACATGGGATGCTGGCAGCGAGAATGAAGTGAAAGAGGCGATGGAGGTGCCTGATCATCGGGCTGCCGTTAAAATCCTGATTGATAAGCTCGCTCATCTCGGGGGACGAACGGGGGAGAAGGACGCGATTTCAGCCGTGGGCTTCAAAGCCGTGCACGGTGGCCCGCGCTACTGCGGAAGTTTCCCGGTCGATGATGAGTTGCTCGCTGCTCTGAAGGAGTTTGTCCCGGTGGCGCCTGTTCACAACCCGGTTTACATCCAGGCCATGCAGGTCTTTCGGGAGGTGTTACCCGGAGTTCCGATGGTGGCGGTTTTTGAAACGGGCTTCCACGCCAGCATGCCGGAGAGGGCCTACACTTACGGCGTCCCCTATGAGTGGCAGGAAAAGTACGGCGTCCGACGCTACGGCTTTCACGGCTCCTCCCACCGCTATGTATCACAGCGCGTTCCCCAGATCCTGGACCGGCCGGCATCCGAGCTGCGGCTCGTCTCGTGCCACCTGGGTGGGAGTTCTTCGATTTGCGCGGTGCGGGAGGGCAAATCCGTGGATTCAAGTTTCGGCTTTTCAGCCCAGTCTGGAATTGAGCACGCCACGCGCTGCGGCGATCTTGACCCCTTCGTGATTTTGGATGTCATGGAGAGGGGGAAGCTCACCCCCGCGCAGGCTGGTGAGATCCTGTGCAAGAAGGGAGGCTTGCTGGGCATCTCGGGGCTCAGCAGCGACCTGCGGGATTTGGAAGAGGCGGCATCAAAAGGCCACAGGCGGAGCGCATTGGCTGTAGATGTGATGGTATATGAGGTCAAGAAATACATTGGAGCTTTCGCCGCCGCGATGGGAGGACTTAACGCCGTGGCCTTTGCCGGAGGCATCGGCGAGAATTCCTGGCGGGTTCGCCGGGAAGTTTGCCGGGACCTGGAATTCCTCGGAATTCATCTTGACAACGAGGCTAACCGCCAGCCTGCCCGCGCCGACCGCATCGTTTCGAGCCCTAATTCCGGCGTGGCGGTGCTGGTTGTCTGCACCAATGAGGAAATCGTTGTGGCGCGCGAGACGGTGCGAGTCCTGACTGGCGCGCCGGCGGCGTGACCGGGGTTCCCCACAGGTAGGGGTAGGGCTTGCCCTACCCTGTTCGAGAACGAGATAACACGCAGGGGACGGCAAGCCGTCCCCCTACCAGTTTCCGAATTCGGGTTGAGATGCGCAAAGGAGACTCATTCTGAAATGAAACTCGTGACCTTTGAGACCGGCGGTGAGAACCGCGTGGGCACCATGCAGGGCGACTTCGTGGTCGATATTGCATTCCTCATCGATGCGCTTCGTAGCGGCTCGCTAGGCGTTGGGCCGCAGCCTGGGTTGAAAGAGGCTGTCAAGATGGTGTTCGCCGGAAGACCCGGCCCTTTCCACATGATTGATTTGCTCCAGCGGGGCGAAGCGTGGCGCCGGGCGCTGGAGGAGATTCTCGAAGCCGTGACTGCCTCTCAAGAACCTTCGCGTCTTCCTCAAGGTGTGTTCAGGCCGCTCGAGCAAGTGCGGCTGCGCGCTCCCCTTCTGCGGCCAGGGAAGATTGTTTGCGTGGGTCTCAACTATGAATCCCACCGAGCCGAACAGGACCTCAAATCGCCCGCGCGGCCGGTATTCTTTCTCAAGTCCAGCAACACGATCTGCGGCCCTGGTGACCCCCTTGTGCTCCCTCCAAACTCGACTGGAGTGGATTACGAGGCCGAATTCGTGGCCGTCATCGGAAAGCGGGGGAAGGGCATACCGGAAGAGAGAGTCTTCGAGCACATCGCCGGCTACACCATCCTTAACGATGTGAGTGCGCGCGACATGCAATACAGCGACCGGCAGTGGTTCCGGGGGAAGAGTTGCGACACCTTCGGGCCTATCGGCCCCTGGATTGTCACCGCTGACGAGATCCCCGACCCGCACTCCCTGCGAATCTCACTCACGCTCAACGGGCGGACGATGCAAGATTCGAATACCTGCGACCTGATCTTCAAAATCCCATTCCTGGTTAGTTACCTTTCCCAATCACTGACCTGGGAAGTCGGGGACCTTCTTTCCACGGGCACGCCGGGGGGTGTGGGCCATTACCATAAGCCGCCCGTCTACCTCAAGCCGGGTGATGTGGTCAGCATCACTGTGGAGGGCATTGGCACCCTGACCAATCCCGTTGTTGGGCCGTGAATGAAACTCTCTGCGGTTCTCCCTCGGTGGTGGTACAACACAGCCCATCACCGCAACCAAACACGCCTTGTGGGGCCGAACGGCGTTCGGCTCTGGGGCGAGCGGAGCTCGCCCCTACACTCGGTTAATCTTACGCGAATGGAATCCGAAGTCCGTCCATGATGCCCTTCATGTAGCCGAAGGCCAGCACCTTGCCCATGATCGCGTACCCGGGGTGTTCATTGGACTCGCCTTCCATGGTGGGAGCATGATCGGGGCGCATCGGGCCGTCGAACCCGCTCTCATAATAGACCTTGAGCATCCGGGCCATGTCCGTCGGGCCGTTGTCGTGAAAGGTCTCGACGAAATGTTCGCGAGTCCCATCCACATCGCGAAAGTGTACGAAGAAAATCTTCTTCTGGGCGCACCACTCGCGCGCCAGGCCTTCGATATCTTCTCCCATCAGCTTGAAGTTGGCCTGGCAGAAGGTGATGCCGTTGGCGGGGCTGGGGACGAGGTTGAGCACCCGGCGGTAGTTCGCCGCGCTAGTGAGGATTCGCCCAATTCCACGCAGCGGGGAAACAGGAGGATCATCCGGGTGCAGGGCCATCTTCACCTTGGCCTTCTCCGCCACCGGAATTACTGCTTTCAGGAAGTATTCAAGGTTCTGCCAGAGCTTCTCCTCGCTGACCACCCCCCACTCGGTCAGCCCCTGCTTCTCGGCATCCCGCAGGTCGAATTCGCTGGTCAGTGCCCCACCCCGCGCGGGGACGGCGACGTTGGTGCGATACCATCCCAGGCCCGCCATGAAGTTGTAGCAAACCATCGGGATGCCAAGCTTCCCCAGAGCCTCGAGGGCTGCGCAGTAGTCCTCAATTTCCTCATCACGGCCAGGCAGTCCAAGCTTGATCTTCTCCGCGGGCACGGGGTGGCTCTCCACGCCTGCAATGGTCAAGCCCGCCGCGGTGAAATCCGCCTGGATTCTTGCCAGTGTGTCCAGATATTGCTCTCGTGGGACTTTGCTCAACTCGCTCGCGACACCTACGATAGCGTGATTAACACCCATCTGGCGGGCAAGTTTGAATCTCGAGTTCGGATGTGGCTCCTGGATGAGAGCCAGTTTTATCCCGACAGGTTTGTTCGATGCAGGTCTGCGGACGCCTGTAGCTGCTTGGCTGGCGGTGCGCGCAAAGCTTCCTGCGGCTAGCGTCGCTAGAGCTCCTTGAAGGGCATTGCGTCGATTGACTTTCGTCATGAGTCCGATCCCTTCCAGAGACGCTCGCCCAGGGTGGCGCGGAGAGCCGCAGCGAGGTTCTTTCCTCTCGTCAGAAGTTGCTGGGCTTCGTCTCGTTTGATTCCCTTGTGAAGCATCAGGAGTGCCACCGGCAAGCTTCCCCCGGCTGCCTTCAAGGTTCGGGCGGCGCGGGTAGGGCTTACGCCGGTGGCCCTGCTCAAAATTCGTTGGCCGCGCTCGCGCAACTTTCGATTGGTTAACTGCACATTGATCATCCAACAGGAGAGCACTCGCCCCAAGCGCACCATGGTGGCTGTGGAAAGCATATTGAGCACGAGTTTTTCGGCCGTCCCGGCCTTCATTCTGCTGGAGCCGGCAATAACTTCCGGGCCGACAACAGGAGCGATGAAGACGTCCGCAAGTGGCTTCATGGGGGCCGCAGGATTGACCGTCAAGCCCACCGTCTTGGCGCCTGCCCGCCGTGCATAGCGCATCCCGCCGAGCACGTAAGGCGTGTCCCCGCTGGCAGCGATTCCCACCAAAACGTCCTTGCGGCTGAGCCTGACGCGGCGCAGGTCGCGCTCGGCCTCGCGGGGATTGTCCTCCGCCCCTTCCTTAGACTTAAGCATCGCCGCACGGCCACCCGCGATCACCGCCAGCACGCGGTTGCTCCCGAAGGTCGGCAGGCACTCGGCAGCGTCCAGTACCCCCAGCCTCCCACTGGTTCCGGCGCCCAGGTAAATCATTCGCCCGCCCTGGCGGAGGGCTCGAACGGCCATATCCACCGCACGCGCTATCTGCGGTACGGTCTTCGCCACGGCAGGAGCGACGCGCTGGTCTTCTCGGTTGATGAGGCGAAGGATCGCTGGCGTGGGTTTTGTATCCAGCGCCATTGAGGCCGGGTTCTCCCGTTCTGTGATTCGCATCTTTTGAAGAAGGGGCTAGGGGCTGGGGACTGGGGGCTGGGGCAACCTTGATTGCGGACCCGTTCCCCACCCGAAGCGCGTGCTGCCTTCTCAGTTACAATCCTTCCCCAGCCCCTAGCCCCCAGCACCCAGTCCCTACTCTCGTGACTTCTGACTCCTGACTCCTGACTTCTGCTCGTCACTTGTCACTGCTTTTCTCTGCCCGAGAGCGTTTCCCAGCCGCGTTTTGAGAAGTCCCAGTAGATGGCGTAGCCGGCGGTTGCCGCGACGGCCAGAAAGAGGATTCCCAAACCGGTCGAGCCGAGCAGCAGCTTGCCAATCCCGAACAGCGTCATGTACACCATGAGGCATCCAAGCAGCCAGTCCATGAGACTGTACCAGCCATCGCGGTTGGCCGGGACTTCGGGGGCCAGGGCGGCAACTTGCTTCCAGCCGGTCACTCCAGGTCTGACTCGCCGGTAGAACTCAAGAAGTTTGGACTCCGGTTCCGGCGCTGTAAGAAAAGTAACCGCCAGCCACACGACGCTTGTCACTGCCACCGTGAGCAGGATAGACTTCGCAAAAACAATTGCCTCGGTGCCTTGAATGTGAATGACGGTACGAAGGAGCGTCGTGGTAACCGCGGCGGCAACCATGGCGGAGACTTCCGACCAGGCGTTAATGCGCCACCAGTACCAGCGCAGCAGGTAGACCGCTCCTGTCCCTGCACCGATACCGAGCAAGAGTTGCCACGCTCCGGAAACGCTGGTCATCACCAGGGAAACGGCAGCCCCCAGGATTGCCAAAAAGGCAGTCAAGAATTTGGCGGCGAGCACGTAGTGATGCTCATTCCTTGCCCGCGCCACGAAGCGCCGATAGAAGTCGTTAACAATGTAAGAGGAACCCCAATTGAGCTGGGTGGCGATGGTGGACATGTAGGCAGCCGCGAAGGCGGCCAGCATGAAGCCGCGGAACGCTCCCGGCAAGTAATCTACCCAAACCTTGATATAGCCGACCTCGGGGTCTTTGAGCTTGGGGTATAGAACTACGGAGGCCAGGGCGGTCAGGATCCAGGGCCACGGACGCAACGCGTAGTGCGCAATGTTGAACCACAGGGTGGCCCATAGGGAGTTCTTTTCATCCTTGGCGGAGAAGATGCGCTGGGCCACGTAGCCGCCACCCCCCGGTTCCGCGCCCGGATACCAATTGGCCCACCAATTCACTCCCAGGTACACGCAGAATGCCATCAGCGGCATCCAGGGCGAGTGCAAATCGGGGATGAAGGAAAGAATGGAACCCGAGCCGCCCATGGCGGCGCCGCGGGCGGCGTCCAGGGTGGCCAGTTTCGTCTTCAACATTGCCATCCCCCCCACAGCCCGGACGCCGTAATAGGCCAGCACAATTACCATCGTCATCTTGAGAGCAAACTGAACAATATCCGTCCAAAGCACGCCCCACAGGCCCGATATCGAAGTGTAGAAGCCGGTAAAGGCGACCATGGCAAAGATGATGACAAGCGCCGTGCCCTTGGAAACGCCCAGGGCAGTCTGGAGGATCTTCTCCATGGCGAGGTTGACCCAGCCGACCACCAGGCAGTTCATAAGGACGCCGAAATACAATGCCCGAAAGCCACGCAGAAAGGCCGCAGGCTTGCCTGCGTAACGCAACTCGACGAGCTCCGCATCGGTAATGACTTCCGCGCGCCGCCACAAGCGGGCAAAGAAGAAGACGGTCATCATGCCGTTGAGGAGCAAGCTCCACCAAAGCCAGTTGCCGGCGATTCCTTGTCGCGCCACCAGGCCGGTGACTGCCAGCGGAGTGTCGGCGGCAAAGGTCGTGGCCACCATGGACGTACCCGCCAGCCACCAAGTGACTTCTCGCCCGGAAACAAAGAAGTCGCCTGTGCTGGCGCTGGCCTTCTTGCGATAGTAGAGGCCAATCAGCAAGTTGATCGCGAAATACGCGGCCACGACTAACCAGTCGATCAAGGTGATTTTCATAGGTAACCGGACCCTTAGAAATTCTCCCAACTGCTTGTTGACAGAAGGAAGCGGGGAGTATATAGCAAAAGTCTCTTCAATTGGAAGGTAGCGTCACTGGAGGTAAGGAACAATGAATGGTTTGCGGATCATGGGCATCTTCCTGGCGGCCGGTGTGCTCGCTGCAACGTTCGGTGCGCGAGCTTTCCCGGCCCAAGCGACGGCGAGGCCGAAGGTGGGCCTAACGGAAGACAAGCTGGCAGCTATCGCTTCCGTTGCTGAGGAAGCAATTCGCACTGGAAAATGTCCTGGCGCAGTGGTAGTCGTTGGGCACGAAGGAAGAGTCATCTACCGCAAGGCCTTCGGGCATCGCGCCTTGGTCCCGAAAGAGCTGCCGATGACGGTCGACACGGTCTTCGACTTGGCCTCGCTAACCAAGGTTGTGGCCACCACCACGGCCATCATGCAGCTTGTGGAGCAGGGGAAGATAGCCTTGAGTGCGCCCGTTTCCGATTATTGGCCAGAGTTCAAGGCCAACGGGAAAGAAGCTATCAGCGTGCGGGAGCTCATGACCCATTATTCAGGACTGCCTCCGGACCTCGAGCTAAAGCCGGACTGGTCGGGGTATGAGACTGCCATGAAGATGATCGTGGGTGAGAAGCCAATTGTCCCGCCCGGTACCCGCTTCGTCTACAGTGATATTAACTTTGAGACGCTGGGCGAGTTGGTGCGCCGCGTCTCCGGCCAACCTCTGGACATTTATTGCTGGGAACACATCTTTGAGCCGCTGGGGATGAAGGAGACGCGCTTCAAGCCTCCCGTCTCCTGGCGGCACCGCATTGCACCCACTCAATACCAGTACGGCGACAGGGGGAAAATGTTGTGGGGGGAAGTGCACGATCCCACTTCGTACAATATGGGGGGCGTGGCGGGTCATGCGGGACTCTTCTCCACCGCGCATGATCTCACGATCTTCGCCCAGATGCTTCTCGATGGGGGCAGTTATAACGGCGTACGCATCCTGAGTCCGCTGACAGTGGAGAAGATGACCTCGCCCCAGAATTCTCCTGACAAGATGGTTGTGCGCGGACTCGGTTGGGACCTGGATTCGCCTTTCGCTTCGAACCGGGGCGAACTGTTCGAGGTCGGGTCTTTTGGGCATACTGGATTTACCGGGACGGATATCTGGATTGACCCGGTCACTAAAACCTACATCATCATTCTGACCAACCGCGTGCACCCTGACGGAAAAGGCGACGTCGTGCCGATGCGCACGAAGATCGCAACGCTGGTGGCCGCCGCGCTGGGACCTGTTTCCGCTGAGCAGGTGCTGACCCGCCGCCGCTCGCTCACGGGTTATTTCGAATTGATGAAAAGCTATCGGATGCAAGGTCTTAGAAATGGCAAGGCGCAGACGGGCATCGACGTCCTGGAAGCGGAACACTTCGCGCCCTTACAAGGGCGGCGGGTGGGTTTAATTACCAACTCGACAGGTGTGGACGCGGCCGGCCGGCGGACCCTCGATCTCCTTTACCACGCGCCGGGGGTGAAGCTCACCGCCTTGTTCAGCCCCGAGCATGGCATTGAGGGCCAGGCAGATAGCCGAGTCCTCTCGAGCACAGACGCAGCCACCGGGTTGCCGGTGTACAGCCTTTATGGAGACGTCGAGCGGCCCACGGAGCGCATGTTGGAAGGGCTGGATGCGTTGGTATTTGACATTCAGGATGCCGGAGTTCGGTTCTACACCTACATTACCACCCTGGGTTATTGCCTCGAGGCAGCCGCCCGGAAGGGAATCGAGTTTTACGTGTTGGACCGCCCCAATCCCATCAATGGGCACGAAGTTGAAGGACCCGTTCTCGAGGACGGCTTGCGCAGCTTCGTGGCTTACTATCCCCTGCCCATTCGCCACGGCATGACGGTGGGAGAGCTGGCTGAGATGTTCAACAGCGAAAACCACCTCGGCGCCAAGCTACACGTCATCAAGATGCGGGACTGGGAGCGCACGGACTGGTTTGACGAGACGGGTCTCGCTTGGGTAAACCCTTCGCCCAACCTGCGCAATCCCACCGAGGAGGTCCTCTATCCCGGCGTGGCCATGGTGGAAGGGTCGAACGTCAGCGTGGGCCGCGGCACTGATACCCCGTTTGAATTGCTCGGCGCGCCATGGATGGACTCTCGAAATCTCTCGGCGTACTTGAATGCGCGAGATATCCAGGGAGTGCGGTTCGTGCCCGCGGATTTCAAACCTTTGAGCAATTCCTTTGCGGACCGCGTGTGTCACGGGATTCAAATCGTCTTGATTGACCGCCAGGCTCTTGACCCCGCTGAACTGGGGGTCGAACTCGCCTCGGCCCTCTGGAAGTTGTATCCGGACGTTTTCCAGCTTGACAAAACCCTCCCTCTGATCGGCGCGCGCTGGGTCTTGCAGGCCATTGAGGCAGGGAAGGACCCACGCCGCATCGCTTACGAGTGGCAAGACAGGCTCGAGCAATTCCGAACCCTGCGCTCGAAATACCTGCTCTATCCCTAAGCCGACAAGGGTGGCACTTTTGCGATGGGGCTGGGGGCTAGGGGCAGGCGAACTCTGGGTCTGGAATTACTTTCTCCTTCCGGCGGACTGGTCCCTACCCCCTGTTCCCTAATCCCCAGGTTATTATTCAGCCTTTACCCTTCACCCTTTACACTTTTGCGCTATTGTTTTCGTTGCCGGGGGGGAGTAGTATTTCCACAGCAATAGTCCCAATGTGAGTCTTATGGGATTGTCCTCTGCATCCTTGAGATGCTGGAGCAGTAGTAGGGGAGGGATCATGCGACCTTGCAGAACTTCGTTCTCTTTGATTGCCGCATTCTGCGCTCTTCTATCGACCGTGGGCCTTCCGGTTCTCCACCTTGCCAAAGAAAAGACCACAGCGATCAGTCCGGATGACCTGACCCTACGCCTTTTCCAGCTTCTCGACACTTCTTACGGCGGGAAGCTATCGGAGTTTTACCTCATCGGCGACATTTACAAAGACCCAAAGACTCCCGATAAGGAACTCCAACACGTTTTCAAAGCGGAATACGAAAAAGGCAGGCCCTTTGGGAGGTTCAGGCTCTACCTGCGAAGCGTTGACAAGCTTACTCCGGAACAGTTGAAGGAATACACTCCCAAACAAATTTACGAATTTGGCGAGGCGGATGTGGAAAAATTCACAAAGACTGACCCCGGGCCCTTCGGCAAGACTGGGGACGTTTTTTTTCTTGCCATGGCGGAGGGCCCTCTCGCTTCAGCTCCCGTCACTGACGAGGTCCGGAAAGAATACGAAACCTACATTGCACAGTGGCTTTTACCCGCACTTGAAAAGAAGTAATCGCAGTCTCTTCCTCGTCAGGTGAACGCGACGAGTATTACCAATACCATCAACATCTCATCTATCAGCAGCTTTCGCTCTGTAAATGAGCGCGTGGCCACGGCTGTTGTCCCGACAACCGCCTTCCGCAACGGGCAGCGGATAGACCGTCAAGTGATCCGGATCAACCCCGAGCAGCTTGCGAAAGTGCAGGTCATAAACTTGGCTGCCATGCCCTACACCGTGACTTTCAGTTCTTCGCTAATCGGCCGCTGGGCGGCAAATAGGTCTTCCAGGATATTCTCACCATCCTTCAACAGGGCCTGGATGTGGCATCGGATCGCATCTTCTGCCATCTCGCGCGCCTCCTCGATCGTCCGCCCATAAATCAGGATGCCGCGTAGGGCAGGAACGACGACTTGGTAGCCGCCTTCCAAGAGCCGCTCGCAGATGACGGTTTAGCCGAACTTGGCTGAGACGTGCTGCTTGCGAAATGTTGATTGCCGACGAGTCATCACCGCCTTTCCCTTTCCCGGCTAATAGTAGCACAGTGGAGCCTACGCATGAAGGCCCCTACTGGAACAGGTCTTCGTGGAAGAGTTTCTGTCCTCCGAGTGAAGTGTAGAAACCCCAGCCGGCAATGGCGACGAAGCTAAGCAGGACGGCAAGCGCACCGGTGGCGTACCAGTTGCTGAAGTCGAAAGTGAAGGGCACGTTCAGGAGAACGTTGGCCGTGAAAATGGCTACTGCCAGAGTGATCAAGCCAAAGCGGGTGACCGCGTAAGCGGCAATGGAAAAAACCACTATCCAGACCGGCGCAAGAATTTCCGGGCGCGTACTTTGCAGGGAGTTCATCGTCGTCCAAATGGCGATGAAGGTGGTGGCTGCCAGCCATTTATTGCGCAGAACGATGCGCAGCAGGAACAGAGCAAAAAAGAATTCGATCGTTCCCCCAATACACTGGACGATGTTCAGCAGCCAGATCCCCATCATCTCACGGCCGCCCGTGAGAAGAGCTTGACTGGCTAATTGCGGAACATCGCCGACTTGCTTCAGGATGATGAAGCCGACATTGATCACCAGCGTCCACACTACACCGAGGACGACACCCCAGAGCACATCCCGCCCCACCAGCGCATCCCGTACGCGGCCCGTGGTCAGGCGGCTCCAGGAGACGATCGCCTGCGGCCAGCGTCGCCGCACGTACGGTTCGAGGGCCAAGTACAGCATGCCGATGGCCGCCGAGATAAAGAACCCGGTGCTTAGAGCCAGCACGAAGCGTCCGAATGTGGATAGGGTAGGGATGAAATGGAAGCGGCAAACCCAGATGGCGATCTCAATCACGAAGACTGCCACCACCAGGCGAAGAGCGCCCCGAAGATCGCTCTTGCCCCGCACGTAATTGCGGCGCGCGATCAGAGCGCCCGTCGTCAAGAACAGAATTACCAGAGTGGCTCCCAAAATCGAGCCCGTGTGCTCAAGACCTGTCGTGCTTGATAGCCCCTCCCGAGTCGGTGTAGTCCAGGGTCCGATTAATCGGAAGTAAACAGGCTTGCCCCGCCAAGCGGCGGCTTCCACCCGCAAGGGTCGGCCGGAATCGGGCCAAGTCCCCGTCCATGCCGCGCGCGCGTCAGCAGCACCCAACCCCACCCATTGCGGCTCCGCGGGTTTTAGCTGCGCAGGATCGATCCCAGCCGCGGCGAAAAGGGGTTTCCAATCTACAGGCGTAGCGGGCGGAGGATTCGGTTCGACTTCCTTGGGAATCGCTTCGAAGGAAGTCAATCGGCCCTGGGAATCAACTATGAGGTTGATCATGCCCGGCTGGATGGCGGGTGGGTCATCAAACTGGACGATCCCCGGAGTGAGCGCGATACTCTGGTAGCCTTTGGCATCGAGATACACGGGACTCCGCCGATAGGCGTAGACGAGTACCTGGGGCCTTTCGGAAAGAATCTTCGTCCAATTCGGCCGCGCACCGTCATGGCTCCGGACATAATCGGTGAATTCCGTTTGGTAAAACCACTGCCCGGCGTAATCGACCGGTCGATCGGCGTAGCCCAGGCTTCTGATGATTTCCTCCGCTTTGACCTCCAGGGCCTCCGGTGGCAGAGGCTGAGGCATCAAGCGGAGCCCACTCACCTGGATGCCGATCAGGCTGATGATCGCCAGTCCCACGACGACGGCCGCGAAGGCAGCGACCGCCACGCGCGGCGCGATACCTTCTTTCTCGCCCGCCGCAGCCACCATTTCCGGCGACGGAGTTTCGCCCGCTGCCAGCGCCGCGGCCAATGGATCGCCCCCGGGCAATGCCGCCGCCACGGCAAGCGCCGACGCCGGTCGAGCGGCGGGTTCCGGCTCCAGGCAACGCATAATCACTCGCTCGACGGCGGGATTGAGGTCCTTCACCCAGCTTGATGGGGTGCTGATCGGTTTCTCAGCCCGAACTCGCACCAGTTCGGCGAGCGTCTCGGCTTCAAAAGCGCGCTTGCCCGTAAAGATCTCGTACAGCACGAGGCCCAAAGAATAGATATCGCTTTTGGCAGTCACTTCCTTGCCGGCGAGCTGCTCAGGCGACATGTTGGCTGGCGTTCCGCTGCGCACATCGGCGCCTTGGATCTGGTCGACCAGTCCGGCCAATCCGAAGTCGGTAATAACGGCGCGGCCGCGGTTGTCCAGCATCACGTTCGCCGGTTTCAAATCTCGGTGCAGCACTCCCTCCTTGTGCGCGGCAGAGAGTCCGGCGCAAAGTTGTCGCGCGATGTCCACGGCCTTGTCCGGCGGCAAACGGCCAATGCGCCGCAAGAGCGACGCCAAGTCTTCGCCATCGATATATTCCATGGAAAGAAACGTGTGGCCATCGACTTCACCCACGTCATAGACGCGACACACGTTGGAATGAGACACCCGGCGAGCAGTGCGGACTTCATTGCGGAAGCGGATGAGCAGCTCGTCGTTGCTTGCGGCTGCTTCGGGAAGGAATTTCAAGGCCACCGGCTGGCCGAGCACCAAATCGTCAGCGCGATAGACTTCCCCCATTCCGCCCCGCCCGAGCAACGCCACAATTCTGTATCGCTCGGCGAGCAAGGCTCCGGGAAGGAAGCGGCCTTCGCTCGATAAACCGCTGGAACTCGTGGGAGCGCGCCGACTGCCGGTTTCGCGAGAACCGCTCGAGCGCGGCCGACCTTGCCCACTCGCCACCTTCGGCGTGGCAGGCCGCAGCTCGGCCGTAGTTCCAGCCGCGGTAACTGCGTCGCCAGCCGCTGCGCTTGCTCCGCAAGACGAGCAGAACCTCGAATTCTCAGTAAGGGAAGTTCCGCATGATTGGCACTTCACCATCAATGGGCCTCGTCCGGGCGTTCACCGACTACGCCCTCAACATTCTCACTGACACAAACAGACAGCTTGAATGATACACCACATCAACGTTGTGGCGTGCTATCTCCACCGCCGCCATCAAAATCGTGGTAGCATCCAGGCCTTGGACTACCCTCGGTACGACCGGCGGGAGGTGAGTTCGTGAGGGTTCTGCTGATCTCTGCCAACACCGAAACGATGACCATGCCTACTCTTCCTTTGGGACTCGCCTGTGTGGCAGCCGCAACCCGAAATGCCGGCAACGAGGTGGCCCTGCTGAACCTGATGTTTGAAGGAGACTCGAAGTTAGGCATCAGGACTTCTATCGGGGACTTCCGTCCTGACGTCATCGGCATTTCGGTACGGAACATCGATGACCAAAAGATGCTGCAGCCCCAGTTCCTGCTTGCTCCCGTGAGGGAGGTCATAGCAACTTGCCGAAGCTTATCCGATGCTCCGATTGTCCTTGGAGGGGCGGGTTACAGTATCTTCCCCGAGAGCGCGTTGCGTTATCTGGGCGCAGACCTGGGAATTCAAGGCGAAGGAGAGGTCGTTTTCCCTCTCCTGGTGGATCGAATAGGCAAGGGCGGGCAAGTTTCGGATCTTCCCGGCATTCACTTGCCGGGCCAGCCCGCTGAGGGCAGGAGCTTTGAAAAGAACCTGGATGATCTGCCTCTCCCGGAGCACGGCCTTTGGATTCCTCCCGGCGCTGACAAGCACAACCTCTGGGTACCGGTACAGAGCAGGCGGGGTTGTCCTTTGGACTGCACTTTTTGTTCGACTAGCGTGATCGAGGGAAAAACGATACGAAAACGGTCGCCCGGCCAAATGGTGAAATGGCTGGCGCATTTGAGGGAGACTGGATGCCGAAACTTCAACTTCGTCGATAACACGTTCAACCTTCCGCCCACCTATGCAAAGGACCTTTGCCGGCAGGTGATCCAAGCGGAACTCGACCTGAATCTATGGTGCATCATTTACCCAAAGTGGATCGATACGGAGCTTGTAGAACTTATGAGGCGAGCAGGATGCCGCCAGATCAGTTTTGGTTTCGAGAGCGGCTCAGACCGGATGCTGCGCAGCCTCAACAAGCAATTCGATAAGAGAGAAGTCGGCGCGGTCTCAAAGATGTTTGCCGAGGCGGGAATCGAGCGGATGGGATTCTTGCTCTTGGGAGGTCCCGGGGAGACGAAAGACAGCGTCGAGGAAAGCCTGTCGTTTGCCGATTCCCTGAGTCTCGAGACCATGAAGATTACGATCGGCCTCCGCATCTATCCGCAGTCACCTCTGGCAAGAACCGCTCTCGCGGAAGGAGTGATAGGAGCCGAGGAAGATCTGCTTCTGCCGCGCTTTTACCTGACGCCCGCGTTGAGGGATTGGCTCCCGGAACGGGTAGCTGCCTACAAGACCTCACGCCCGTGGGTAAATTAACTGGAATGATTGTGCAGGTTTACGCTTCCTTGGCCGTGCCGCTGGCGGCGTCCCAGACCATCTTTTTCCCACCCCGAACGGAGAGGTTCACCATGTGGCCGGCTGCTGCCGAGCGGTGCCCCATCTCGGCATCTTCCACAGGTTCTCGCCTGCTCCGGACGGAATCGAAGAACTCGGCCAGATGGAAGACGGTTGCATCCGGACCGCTCGCCTTGAAGCTCAAGGAGCCTTCGGTCTGCACATAGGGGTTTGACTCTTCGCGATGCTTGCCTTCCTGCCAGAATTGCTCCTGTAACTTCTTGGGCCAGGGCTCGATTTGAGATTGGTAACCCTCGCTCGGGGTCTCGTTGGTTAAGGTCATGTCCGCACTGAGAGCAACCATCAGCGTGCCCTCAGTGCCGAGGTACTGAATGCCCTGCTGGGAGGCGCTGGAGTTGTTCATGGTCGTTCCCATATTTACATGGAAGCTAGGGTAATCAAACAGAGCGTCGAGCGTGTCAGGCACTTCGCGGCCATCGTGTCGAACGAGGATACAACCAATGGCGGCGACGGTGTCCGGTATCTTGGCGTCCATCACGAAATGAATCGTATTGATCAGGTGGACAAAGAGGTCCGTCGAGATCCCGCCGGAGTAATCCCAGTATTTACGGTACCGAAACACGCGCTCCGGGTCGAAGGCACGCTTAGGAGCGGGCCCCAGCCATTCCTCCCAATTGAAGTTTTCGCCATTTTTCAAGTCTGGGGGGATGGGATAATTCCACGCGCCGGTGGAGCTATTCCGATTGTAGGAGGCGATAATTTTCGTCACCTTGCCGATTCTTCCGGACTGAACAATCTCCTTCGCCTTTTTGTGCATTGGGGCGGACACCCACTGGCTCCCTACCTGGAGAATCCGATTATTGCGCTTCGCCGCCTCAATGACCTTTGGCCCCTCCTCGATGCGGTAGGTCATGGGCTTTTCGATGTAAACGTCCTTTCCGGCTGACAAAGCGTCCAACACTATGGGCGTATGCCAATGGTCCGGGGTGGCGACAATCACGGCGTCCAGGTCTTTTCTTTCAAGCAGCTTCTTGTACCGCGCAAAATAGGTTTCGATTTTGCTGTCGGTGCGTTCTTTGGCGCGGTCAAGATGCCCCTGGTAGCAGTCGGCAACGGCAATCAGATTCGCCTGTTCGGTCTGCTTTACGGCTTCCATCAGGAAGCAGCCGCGAATACCGTAGCCGATGAAACCTACATTGACCCGATCATTCGGACTCGCCGGCTTGGGCAACGGCGCAGCCTCCAAATGGACTCTTTTTCCGTTGAGAAACAATCCCAGGCTGGCTGCCCCGGCAGCGCTCTGGCGGATGAATTCACGTCGCGTAACAAAAGACATTCTTTGCTCCTCCGTTCATGTGCGAACGACATTCTCGGGTATATTATCCTGCGAACCGCCACCAGGGCAACCCCGAAGATCGGGTGATCTGGAGATCGGGTGATCGGAAGAACAGCCGTTATTCACCCGATCTTCCGATCACCCGATCTCCAGATCACCGGTGACCAGCGAGCAATTTGGCAACCCAAAGTCGCTTCCATTTGGTATTCTCTCTAATGTTCCGGAGTTTCAGCATCATGGCAGGGGAGAAAAACCGCATGGCGATTGGGAAGCATGAGACCGTGAAGATGCCTCTGGTGGCATATCAGAACCACCGATTTTTGGAAAGCGGTGATGCCCGCACGTTGCGTATCCTCAGCGAATACCTGGAGCCGCAGGCAAGACTGCGCCGCGCCGGCATCCATCATACCGTTGCATTTTTCGGTTCGGCGCGAATCCGACCGCGCGACGAAGCGCTTCAGAAACTTCAGGAACTGGAAAGCAGGGGGAAAGACGGCGGCACGGGCGCTTTTGCTACGGAGCTGAAGAAAGCACGCATGGACCTGCACATGTCCCAGTACTACGAGGACGCGCGTGAACTTTCACGTCTTGTGACGGCATGGGCGCTTTCCCTCCAGCAGGACTCCCGTTTCCTCGTGGTTTGTTCGGGCGGGGGGCCGGGGATAATGGAAGCCACCAACCGTGGCGCTTCCGAGGCCGGGGGCAAGTCCATCGGGCTGAACATCAAGCTTCCCGCCGAACAACAGCCCAACTCTTTCATTTCGCCGGAACTGGGCTTTTTGTTCCGATACTTCTTCATGCGCAAGCTGTGGTTTGCCCAGCCCGCCAGAGCCCTCATCGCCTTCCCGGGCGGCTTCGGCACTATGGACGAACTCTTCGAAATGCTCACTCTGCTACAGACACACAAGATGGGTCATCGCGTGACGATCGTGCTCTACGGTTCTAACTACTGGAAGCGCGCCATCAACTTCGACTATTTCCTCGAGGCGGGAACCGTTTCGGAAGAAGATCTGAAACTCATCCGTTTTGCCGATACTCCCCAGGAGGCGTTCGCAATCATCAAGGAAGACCTTACTCGCATACTCCATGTGCGGCCCATGCTCAAGCATCCATTCATTTGATTTCGGATTGGGGGGACGTCAGTGGTCAGTTGTCAGTGGTCAGTTGTCAGTCTTCGCCAACCCTCGGCTCTGCTTTCCCCAGCCCCCAGCCCCTAGCCCCCAACCCCAGAAACCTGACACCCGACACCTGACACCTGACACCTGAGTTATAATTCGCAACGGAGGGCTCAATGCAATTCTTCAAAGAAAGCATGCTGGAACTGATTATTCAGACTTCCACTAACCTGCCGCCGGACGTGCGCAAGGCCATGGGGGAGGCGCTCGAAACCGAAGACGCGCCAACGCAGGCGGGCCAGGCGCTGGCCATCATCGGTCAGAACATTGACATGGCCTACGAAGACCAAGGCGCCATTTGCCAGGACACGGGGATGCTCACCTTCGAAATCAAAACTCCCGTGGGCGTGAACCAGATTGTGATGAAGGAGCAGATCCAGGAGGCCGTTGCCGAAGCCACCAAGCGCGGCAAGCTGCGGCCCAATTCCGTGGATTCGGTCACCGGCAAGAACAGCGGCAACAACCTCGGTCCCGGCACCCCCGTCGTCCACTTCGAGCAGTGGGCGGAACCGGAAATCGAAGTGCGCCTGATCCTCAAGGGCGGCGGCTGCGAAAACATGAGCAGCCAGTATTCGGTGCCCTGCACGCTCGAACATTTGGGCCGCGCCGACCGCGACCTCGAGGGTGTAAAGAAATGCCTCCTGCACGCCGTGTGGCAGGCGCAGGGACAGGGCTGTGCGCCCGGCGCCATAGGCGTCTGCATCGGCAGCGACCGCGCGGCGGGCTACCACGTCGCGAAGCTGCAACTCTTCCGCCCGCTCGATGACGTGAACCCCGACCCCACACTGGCCAGGCTCGAAGAGGAAATCATGGACCAAGCCAACCAAATCGGCGTAGGCACGATGGGCTTTGGCGGCAAGGTCTCCCTGATTGGCTGTAAGATCGCCGCCGCCAACCGGCTGCCCGCCAGCTTCTTCGTTTCTGTCGCCTACGATTGCTGGGCTTTCCGGCGGCTCGGCGTCCTGATTGAGGCTGAGTCCGGCGCCATCAAGCAGTGGCTGTACCGCGACCCTAAGCGCCCGGTCGAGCGATTAGTGGCGGGCGCCGGGTTCCAGGTGTCAGGAAGAGAAATACGGCTGGAAACTCCCTTGAGCGAAGAAGAAGTTCGCGCGCTGAAAGTTGGTGACGTGGTCCTGATTAACGGGCCGATGGTTACCGGCCGCGACGCCGCTCACCAATACCTGATGCACCACGACGCGCCATGCGATCTGAACGGCGCCATCCTCTACCACTGCGGCCCCGTCATGATGAAGGTAGGGGAGCCCTCCGGGCTCCCGCCTGTTGGCACCGGCACTTCGGGCCCGCGAGGTGAGGGCATTCGCTGGCGCACCAATGCCGCCGGTCCCACCACCAGCATCCGCGAAGAACCCTACGAGGCCGACGTTATCAAGCGCTTCGGCATCCGCGCCGTGATGGGCAAGGGCGGCATGGGTAAGAAAACCCTCGCGGGCTTGAAGGAACACGGAGCCGTCTATCTCCACGCCGTCGGCGGCGCCGCGCAGTTTTACGCTCGCTGCCTGCCCAAGGTCCAAAGCGTCTACTTGCTCGAGGAACTCGGCGTCCCTGAAGCTATGTGGGTCTTCGAAGCCAAGGATTTCCCCGCCATCGTGACCATGGATTCGCATGGGAACTCACTGCATGATGTCGTGTCAGCCACGACGGGGGCGGAGTTGGAAAAGGTGGGTGGCGGCAGAAAACAGTAGGCAGCAGGCAGGAAAAACCCGTCATTTGTTTGTGTGCGGTCAAGTCAGGAAAACTGCCCTCTCCCGAGGGGAGAGGGTGGCCCGCTGTCCCGATGCACTTCATCGGGAAGCGGGCCGGGTGAGGGGTCACTTGGACTGCACGCGGCTCACCTTCTGGCGAATCCTGTGCACTCAGCCCGACCATTCTTCGACCTCCTCGATAAGCCGCTCGGCAGTGTCAAGTTTCGGCGCTTTCGGATCATCTCACACCTTCGGAGTCTCGCCCCTGCATGGGCAAACCCCGAGCCTGTCCTTATCTTCTCCGATCAACTGAGCGGACACTCTGTCTCTTGACAGGCGGAAGAACATAGGCTAGGATGGTGAGTTGTGGCCGTGTAGAAGGCTACGGCCATCTGGGAACACCCGGCTGCCATGCTACCGCGATCCCACAATCCGCTCCCGAAGATGTCCGAAGCGGGGCCAAAAGCCCGGAAAGGCCACTGGGTTAAGGCGGAAAATAAGTCCCTTCTCGAAAGGGAAAAAGAAAAAGAATTCTTTGAAAGTGAAGGAACGAAGCGTGAATGTCTATGAAAACAAAGGAGCGGATTTCCGCAGCGCGGGACGAAGCTGGAATGTCGTAGAAAACACATGGGTTACGCGTTGGTTACGGGAATCTTATTGAAAATAAAGCAGGTTAGCTGTTATTCCCGAGCGGTCTTTCGCCCAAGCCACGGAGATTAGCCAGCGATGCGCCATCCGACCCATTCCGAGCTTCTGCGGCCTCTGGTGGGCCTCAGCGAACGCTGGGGCTTCAAGTTGGGGCAGCACGGCTCGAAGTCACAGCGGCGTCTGAAGCCGTGAAATAATTCCGACGCCTGCATTGATGGTCTGCATTCTGTTACAATTCCCGACAAGCCAACGAGCCGTAGGGCGAGGCGGCGGATGGGATCGACGCCCGTCCTTCTCGGGAAATGGCTAAGGTGAGCCGGAGTGGAGCAGGATCAGGAATTACTGGACCGTTGCCTCGCCGGTGAGGACTCCGCTTGGGAGGCCCTCCTCAGCGCTCACACCCGAAGAATCTATAATCTTTGCTACCGGTTTACCGGCCGGGTGGAAGAAGCCGAAGATGTGACCCAGGAAGTTTTCATCAAAGTCTTCCAAACTCTTAAGAGTTATGACGCCGCTCAAGGCAGCTTTTCAACGTGGCTCAACCGCGTGGCGCGCAACCACCTGGTGGACCACTACCGGCGCACCCGGAAAGACCGCGTGACTTCCTCGCTGGAAGACGAGTTGCCTGCGGCGGAGGAAAGACCCAGCCTGCATATGGGGCCCACTGGCCAGGTGGAATCGCGAGAGCGCAGGGAGACCCTGCAATTGGCCCTGGACAGGCTTTCCCCGGACCTGCGGGAGGCAGTGATCCTTCGCGACCTGAACGACCTCGATTACGAGGAGATTGCCCTGGTTCTGAGGGTTCCCCAGGGTACCGTGAAATCGAGAATTAACCGCGGAAGATTGGAACTGGGACGGGTCCTTAAACGTATGGAAGGAGTGAGAGGCCCCGCAAAGGCGGGAAACGAGCCATGACGCACCTGGAGCTGGAAAACCTGGCGAGTGATTATCTGGAAGGGCTGCTCGAGCCGGCGCTGAAGAGGGAAGTCGAAGCCCATCTGAACGCCTGCACCTCCTGCCTCGAAATGGTGGGAGACGTGCGCCGAGCCATGCAACTGTGCCATTCCGCGCCGGAGTTGGAGCCTGCTCCCTGGTTGGTCTCGAAGATCATGCGGGCCACGGTGGGAGAACGCAAACCCAGCTTGGCGGACCGCCTCGTGGCCTTCTTCCGGCCTGCGTTTCAACCCCGATTCGCTTATGGTGTAGCGATGGCTGTGTTTTCGTTCTCCATCATCGTTAACGCGGCGGGGATCAATCTGCGGCACATGACTGTCGAGGACCTAAACCCCCGCACCTGGTTCTTCAGGGCGAATCGAGCCGGGCACCTGTTCTATGCTCGCGCGGAAAAGTTTTACTACGACCTGCGAGTGGTGTACGAGATTGAGTCTCGACTTCGGCAACTCCGCTCGCACCCGGAGGAGGAGCAGGAAGCGCCCAAGCAAGAGCCGCCGGCGGGAGGCTCCACGAACAGCGCGCCGCTGACTCTGCCCGCGCTCGCATCAAATCGGGCCCCGGTTGTGGATGTGGCCGATCCTGCCGCGACTCTGCGGAATGAAATCGTACCGAACCCCCCAACCATCGAGGCAGTAAGGAGCCAAAACCCATGAAATGCGCCAACCATCCTGACGTTGATTCCGTCGCCTATTGCGGTCTGTGCGGACGTGCGCTGTGCGCTGAATGCAAGCGCGACGTACATGGAATGCTCTATTGCGAGACCTGTCTGGCGAGCCGCCTGCAAACTCCTATGTTCGGTCCGCAAGCCGGTCCCAGCCCTGGCGTTGGGCTGGCATTGGGCTTCATCCCGGGTGTGGGCGCTATCTATAACGGCCAGATCATTAAGGCCATGATCCAAGTGCTGATATTCGGCTCTCTCATCGCCCTGTCTGATCGCGTGGGTGGCCCCATGGACACCATTTTCGGCTTGGGCGCGGCGGCATTTTACTTTTATATGGTGATTGATTCCTATCAGACCGCCAAAGCGAAGCAACTTGGCCAACAGACGCCGGAATGGTTTGGGCTTGGTGACATGAAGATGAATGCGCCCATCGGGGCCGCGCTGCTTATCGGCCTGGGGACGATGTTCCTGCTGGATAACCTTGGCATACCCGTTTTTCGTCAAATCGGCAGGTACTGGCCGGTGTTGCTCATCGTGATCGGAGTGCTCTTGCTGCAACGTCGCTTGGGGGGTGGGCCACCCTCGCCTCCTTCCACTGACGCCCGCAGCTTAGCAAGAGGAGGACCCGGCGGCACGTCGGGGCCACGAGAACTGTAGTGGATTAACCCTGAGTTTGCCAGAGGACATTAGTCAGGCAGGATTCGGCACGGCGCATGACAAACCAATAGCCCGGAGGACTTGCATGGAAAACATCCTGAACAACCCCTTCATCATCCCCCTGGGAGCATTCTTGATGGTCATCTTTATCGTAGCCATCGTCTCCATGAGAAGAATGAGAGAGCGTGAGCTCCAGGCCCACCAGGAGTTGCGAATTCGGGAGATGGAGCACGAACGGAAATTGAAAGAAATGGACATCGAAAAGGCCAAGCTGGAATTGGAAAAGGCCAAGGCGAGCAAGAGCGCATGAAGCAGCATTCAATTGCTGCCACACATCAGGCCATCAAGTCGGAGGAGAGCCAAGTATGTTTCCATTCTTTTTCTTGCCGCACGTGGGCGCCCTGGTGATGGTTGTGGCCATCGTGGGCATCGTCTCTTGGTACAAGGCGCATGAGAAGGACTTGCAAGTCCACCAGGACATGCGCATCCGTGAGATGGAGCATCAGCGCAAGATGAGGGAACTGGAGTTGGAGCTGGAAAAAGAAAAGAACCGCCGCGCTCCTGATAAAGCGACCTGAGCCTCGACGAGGCCGTTCCGGGGCGTCAGGAGACCTGACTCAGGAGTGGGGGAAACCCCGTCCCGGCGGATCAGCAAGGATGTCCTAAGCCAGCCCGATGGCGAGGGATTAGCAAGCGGGATTCAAAGGAGGTTTTCGATGTGGAACATCCCCGACATAGCTCCGGTTTTAGGCGTATGCGCATTGGGTTTGACGATTGTATGTATCGTTGCCATAGTGACCTGGTACAGGGTACGTGACAAGCAACTGCAATTCCAACGGGAAATACGCATGCGGGAGATGGAACATCAGCAGAAAATGAAGGAACTGGAAGTAGAACTCGAGAAGGCCAAGGCCCGCCAGGCTTACGAGCGGACTGTCTGATTATGAGCCTTCATGGAGAGGCTGCGGAGGTAAAAGGACCATGGATTCGCCATTAATCATTCCCTTGGCAAGCTTCGCGGTGGTGGTCGTGATCGTCGCCATAACTCACTTGGTGAAGATTCGCGACATGGAGATGGACGCCCACCAGCGGTTGCGGATCGAGGAGATGGAGCACCAGCGCAAGATGCGCGAGCTGGAACTGGAGTTGGAACAGGTGAAGCAAGGACGGTAGACGGATGGGCTGAGGAAAGGGCGGGTGAGTTGCAGGCCAGAAGGGAGAAGCACAATAGAATATGGGCTACCCACCAAGCACGCCGATTTCGAGCAGGCCCAGTTTGACTGGTCCGGTATTTCTCATCACGATTGGAGTCATTTTCCTGATGGAAGAGTTCGTTCCAGAGTGGGGCATTAGCAAGACTTGGCCTGTTTTGTTGATCGTCATCGGCGTTCTCAGACTCATCGATTCTGCGCTGCCGCCGCGGCCCCCGCAAGGACCACGAGTGTAAGGGCGCGGATGGCAGTGGGCAGTAGGCACCAAGCAGTCGTTATCAGATCGTAAGCGGTAAGAAGGCAGGAGACCATGAGCATTTACGGTTATCGTCGGGGATCAATTTTCTGGGCCCTTACGCTGATTGCGGTGGGCGCCATCTTCCTCTGGGAGAGCTTCAACCCTTCCATTCATCCCTGGCAGGTCATCGCCAAGTTCTGGCCAATCCTCATCATCTTTTGGGGCCTTTCCAAGCTCGTGGTTTACATTCAGGCCCAAGCCCATCCTGAGACCGTGCCGCCGCCGCTCTTCACGGCCAGCGAGGTTGTCTTGCTGGTCTTGGTACTGGTTCTGGGAACCGTGATCTCAAAGGTTATTTTGAGGCCGTGGCAGCAGTGGCCGGCCTCAATGGGCGTGGATATGGACAACGAGGGCTTTGAAGGCCTGTTCATGAACTCCCACACGTACACGCAGACTTTCTCTCACCTAGCCCATCCCCAGCCTCACATCCTGGTCGTGGACCGTCATGGTGATGTGGAGGTGCATGCCGCCGACCAGGCCACAGTTGACGGGGTAGTGAAGAAGACCATCTGGGCCCCCAATGAAGATGATGCCCGGAAGCTCTCGGACCAGGTGAAAATTGAAATTGTCGAAGAAGCAGGCCGATACCTGGTCCAAACCAATCTTGATTCGCTTCCAGGCGGCGGGCACAACGTGCGCTTGGATTACACCCTGCGCGTTCCCTACGCCACCAGCACGGAAGTTACGGTGGAGCACGGGGACGCCATCCTGGACGGATTGAAGGCCGAGCAAGCCGTCACTGCGCGTCACGGGGATGCTCACATCACCAATGTGGAAGGGCTCGTCCGTCTGACCAGGGGCAGCGGGATGACGGAAGTGCGCGATCTGAAAGGGAGCGTGGAAGTCGAGGGGCGGGGGAGTGACGTCGATATCTCCGGCGTCACCGGCACGGCAAGCATAAACGGGGAATTCAGCGGAGACATGCATTTCCGCGACATCAGCCAGACCCTCCAGTTTAAATCCTCGCGCACCGACATGACAGCTCAGAAGCTCACCGGCCGGCTCGACATGGAAATGGGTTCACTCGAGGTGAACGGCATCGACGGCCCCTTCGAAGTCTCGACTCGTCAGAAGGACATCACCCTCACTGACTTCAGGCACAGCGTGAAAATCACGGATACGAACGGGGACGTGGAACTTCGGAGCTCCACTCCTCCAACCCACCCCATCGAGGTCGACCTGAAAAAGGGCGAGATCGAACTAAGCCTCCCCGCCGCAAGCAGTTTCCAGATCGACGCGGCCTCCCCTCACGGTGAAGTGGAAAGCGATTTTAACGGGCCGGGTCTGAAGGTCGCGAAGGAAGGCGATAACCCGACCATCAGCGGAAGCGTGGGCAAAGGCGGACCTCCGATCCGGCTCGATACACACTACGGGACCATCCGGTTGCTGCGCATGGGACCCCACCCACCGACGCCCCCAACCCCACCGCATCTCCCCGCTGGGGACGAGAAGCAGGCATGGAACACACATTTACATCAGCGCTCCTTTTCGGGTGCAGCGGCCCGTGCGGTCAGTTTTGTCCCGTTGTCGCGACTGGTTGGGCGGTTCAGGCAGGGCGAGAGGACGAGGATTGAAGACCTACTCGATGCTTATACACCGGCGGATTTGAGGTGGCGATGCCCCCCGCCGGCAAAGTCACCCTTCTAGGGCGTGGCAGCTATCTAGCCTAGTGTACTATGCAATCTTTGCCAGCATATCAAAGAAATCAGGGAAGGAAATATCAACGCAAGCGCTGTTCTTGATGAGCGTGTCGCCTTGCGCGACCAGTCCCGCCACAGCAAAAGCCATGGCAATGCGATGGTCGTCATGCGGATCAACCTCGGCCCCACGCAGGTTTTGCCGCCCGGCAACGCGCAGGCCATCAGGGAATTCTTCCACCTCGGCGCCCATCCGCCTCAAGTTTTCCGCCACCGCCGCAAGCCGGTCACTTTCCTTTACGCGCAACTCCGCGGCCCCTCGGAAAGTCAATCCTTGTTCCGTCTGTGTCCCCAGGACTGCCAGGACGGGCAATTCATCAATGAGGGCGGGAACCGCGCTCTCCGGGATTTCACCGCCTCGCAGTGGGCTGGCTTCCACGTGGAGGTCGCCGATCAGTTCGCCGTTCATTATCTCCAGATTGATCACCTTTACCTGCCCGCCCATGGGTACAAGGACATCGAGAATGCCCGTGCGCGTCGGGTTCAGGCCCACGTTGTGAAGCATCAGGTTTGAGTGCGGCGTCACCAATCCTGCAACTATGAAAAACGCCGCCGAAGAAAAATCTCCGGGCACATAGAGCTTCTTGCCTTCCAGGTGCGCTCTGCCTCGCACGGCAATGGTCCGCTGATGCTGTCCGATGTCGGCCCCCATTTGCTCCAACGCGATTTCCGTATGGTCCCGTGTCCGCACCTTTTCGATTACTTCCGTTTCACCTTCTGCGAACAATCCCGCCAGGAGAACGGCCGACTTCACTTGCGCGCTTGCCACCGGCATTTCGTAACGAATGGGCCGGAGCGCGCCGCCTTCGATTTCAAGGGGCGGCAGCCCACCTTCACGGGACTTGATCCGCGCTCCCATCCGCGAAAGCGGGTCGGCGACGCGCTTCATGGGCCGCCGGGAGAGCGAAGCATCGCCGACCATCACGGAGCGAAACGGTTGGCCGGCCAGAATGCCTGCCAGCATCCGCATGGTCGAACCTGAGTTGCCGGCGTCCAGAGGCTCTGTGGCAGGCCGCAGTCCGCCAAACCCGGCGCCCTGAATCGTCACCACATTGTCCTTGCGCTCAATCTTCACCCCGAGCTGCTTCAAACAGGAAAGGGTGGATTCACAATCGGCGCTCGTGGAGAAGAAGTGAATCTCGCTCGCTCCCTCCGCAATCGCTCCCAGCATGGCATAGCGGTGGGAGATGGACTTATCCCCGGGAAATTGAACCGTGCCCGTAAGGCTCTTGGCAGGCTTGATCTTCTTCGTCTTTGAACCAAACAGCCCCATCCCAGGCACTCCTCAGACCAATTCTTTGTCATGCGTTGTGTATTACAGCGGGGCCAGCCGCAACCAAAACGAGACCCTCTGTGTCCTCCGTGCCTGTCAAGCTTCAACGCGGAGGACACGGAGCCCCGCACCGGATGGTGCAGGGCAAAGCATCTCAGTGATCTCTGTGTTGTGGCCCTTGTCGCGAGGAGGACACAGGGGCACTTTTCGACTGTACTTATTGCGAGCAAGCCTGTAAGCCGAATCTTCCAGCCGGCGTTGAAAGCTCACAAGTTATTGAAAACCAATCGGCCCTGATTGTCAATGAAGTCAGTTTTGGCGGTGTCGGTAGGTTTTCTGTCAGATTACTGTCACAATTTCTGGACGCGCCGCAAGCGCAGTGCGTCGCTTCGGAGGGTGTCACCGGAGGATATTGACGGAGCTGGCACGGAGGTACTATTGCACCGAGCGCGCCACCGACGTAAAATCGCGAACCGAAAGTATAAGGCGCTCCAGCGGAGGGGTTCCTGGGGCCGAAATCATGGCATGCGTGCGGCTGGTCTGCCCAATCCCATTCGGAAAGGATGAATGGAAAATGAAACGCACAACAGCAGCAGCGGTTCTAAGTCTGGCGCTGGCATCCGTCGCGTTCCCTCAGACTACACCTGCCCCCCGCGACGGCAAGATTCGCGTGTTTGTCGACGCGAATAGCTCAACCGAGTTTGCCAGCAAAGGATCGGCGCATCGCGGCTTATTCGGCGGGCTCAGTACCAACGTTTCCGGCACGCAATACGAACACTCGCAGATTCCCGAGGTTATCAAGACACTCGGCGAGCGTTGCCCTGGCGTGACTGTCACAATGAACAAGGACAGAGCTTATTTCTTGCTGTCTATTGAGCACGAGAGCGCCGACCGGAAGGGTGCCGCACGCAGGCGCAACCACGTTATGGTCGTCAACCGCGATGGTGACGTTATTTTCAGCAAGAATGACCGCGAGCTTGGGAATGCTGTAAAGGGTGCCTGCCCGTCAATGACACTAACGGCGGAGCAAATCTCGGCTTACGATGCGGCAATAGCAACGGCGGCAGCGGAAGCGGCAAAAGCCTCACAAGCGCAACCGGCAAGGCAACCGGCTACATCGGATGCAGCTGTGACGCCCGCTCCGGTACAGGCTCCGAGTCAGGCCCGTGTCGATATGACGCCTAAAGAGGAATCCCTGGGGGACGTAGCACGCAGGCTTAGGGCTGAGAAGGCGGCGAAGAAACAACAAGAGCCGCCTAATGACAAACCGTGAGAGCGTGTGGAGGCGGCCATGTTCTGTGGCAAATGCGGGAAGCCGATTGAACCGTCTGATAGCTTTTGCCGGAGCTGCGGCACATCGGCGGCATTAAGTCTTGAGCGATGCGTTTCAAATCGGAGGTATCCGGGATGAAAAAATTCGCTGTGCTGTTCGTTCTGATGTTGTCGGCTTCGGCGTTCGCTCAAAACAAAAACCTTGAAATAAAGGGACACGTTATAGGAGAAAGCACCGCCGATTTTTTGGCTAAGGAGCCCGCCGCGAAGCAGGCGCTCGACATTTGCCTTGCAAAGCAGTCCAAAGGCGGACGGTACGGGCATCTGAAAAAGGAGTGCCAGGCGACCATGGCGACGTATACCTTGGGCGCACGGGGGTCGGCCGGAACGAACCCCGAGTGGCTATTCGACGGTGGCAAGCTTGTAAGGGCCTATATGGACTCCTACAGTATAGCGATCCGGGAGCTCATTGCCCTGCGTGAGGGCGCAACTTATCCTTGGCCTGAAGCTGTGCTCCAGGAGGTTATTGCCAAATTAGGCCAGCCAACAGGGGACGAAGCTGTCGATTACCATGACGGATTAGGGTTCCAGTGGCCGATACGGCATGTTTCATGGACGCTGCCGGGAACTATTGTAATACTGGACATCTACCCAGAGCGTGCCCGCCCAGAGTCCGTGCCTGAGCACACCCATGGTGAATGGCAATTGACGGCGATGGCGACCGAAGAGTACAAGAACGAGCTCCGCCAGAGCCTGCCGAAATCTGGAGTGCTAGACAGATGAAACGCAACTGCGGCCCCACCACCCATAGCGCGCGGAGCTTCGCAGGGTTTCTGAGGTGCGAAACTCTTCGCTGTGTGCTTCGCGCCGCTCGTAACGGGCCGGCGAGTTCCAAGATTAGACGATCGCTGGACGAGGATTAGACAAATGGATTTTATTGCGGTGGATGTCGAAACAGCTAACCCAGACCTGGCAAGCATATGTCAGGTGGGCCTCGTAGCTTTCCAAGATGGCGCGGTGGGCGGGTCGTGGGAGAGCTTGGTCAACCCAGAAGATTTTTTCGATGGCATGAACGTCTCGATACACGGGATCGATGAGCAATCGGTTAAAGGAGCGCCAACGTTTCCGCAAATACGAGACTTGGTAGCGGGACGTCTAGCTGGAAAGACCGTTGTCAGCCATACATCTTTCGACCGCGTAGCTCTAGCCAGAGTGGCGGAAAAGTACGGGTTGGAACAAGTAGAATGCATTTGGCTTGACACGGCAAGGGTTGTCCGGCGTGCGTGGCCTGAATTTTCCCAAAGAGGATACGGCCTGGGGAATGTTGCAGACAAATTGGGAATCGTGTTCGTCCATCATGACGCACAGGAGGACGCTCGTGCTGCGGGGGAGATACTGGTACGCGCGATAAAGATGACGGGCTTAACAGTTCAGGATTGGCTGGCTCGCGTCAAGCGCCCTATCAACTTGGGTCAATCATCCTCAATAGCCATAGAAGGAAACCCGGAGGGTCCCCTGTTTGGAGAGGTCATCGTCTTTACCGGGGCCTTGACCATCCCTAGAAGGGAAGCAGCAGAGCTGGCGGCAGTTGCTGGCTGCCAAGTGACCGCGTCGGTGGCCAAGACCACCACGCTCCTTATCGTAGGCGATCAAGACATAAGAAAGCTGGCAGGTCATGAAAAGAGTTCCAAGTACCGGAAGGCTGAAGAGATGATTGCGGCAGGACAGCATATCCGGATATTAGGGGAAAGCGACTTCCGGCGTCTCATCGATTTAACTGTATGAAGCGGGCAGCGCAGCGCGGCGGAGCCGCAACCAAACGACCAAGCCGTTCTTACTCTCGTAATACCTCAAATGGCATAAATTCTTATTAAAAAAACAAGAATTTACGGGATTGCGTGGGGCAAACCCGTACGACGTGGCAAAGATGCTTGGGGATACCATCGAAACGATGGAAAAGCACTAGACGCCATTTGTCCGAAAGCTTCGCGAGCGGGTCCGCACAATCTTGGAATCCGGGGGCGGATTGGAAAGCAGCAATGTCGGCCCCGAGCGGGGGAGCGACCGTTTTACTCTCACACCCATGTCACAACCGAAGGGCACGGTTCAGTGATTTAACAGAAAACAAGGAAGAAAAGCGCGAGCAAGCCTATAAGCCGAATTCTGTTTCCGTCAGTTGACGGACGGCGATCATTCATCTAGCCCCGGCATTACTGCCGGGGTCAAGCGACCTACCCGGGAGTTGTAACGGGGCGGGCAGCTCCTCCTCCCCTATTTGGTCTTGCTCCGTGTGGGGTTTACCATGCCCCCGGTGTCACCACCGGAGCGGTGCGCTCTTACTTTAATTCCCGAGTCATCGGGACCGCACCTTTTCACCCTTACCCCGATAGATCGGGGCGGTATATTTTCTGTGGCACTTTCCGTATCGGAGGCGTACGGTCCTTCACGTGGGACATCCACCTCCAACCCTCGCCGTTAGCGAGCACACTGCCCTGTGGAGTTCGGACTTTCCTCTCCCCCGCCCCTGCTTGGCCGCGGAAGCGGCCGCTAAGGCGGGGCAGCGATCACCCGGCTTGCTCGCGCAAGTTTTATGATAGTCTGCTGTATGAAGCGGGTCAATCTGTTCGTCACTCGTCAAAGGTCGTGAACCGTGAAAAACTTTCGTGCCCTTCAAAGACTTTGGCTTAGCCTGGTGGCAGTTTTCCTCTTGTTGCTTCCGCTGCTCCAGATTTCTGCCGTAGCGCAATCCTCCCCTCAGCAACTGCTAGGGCAGGCCGACGCGACTCTCCAGCAGATGAGCGAACTCACCGGCCTCCCTATCAAGTCGGCGCTACAGAAGCAGATCATCAGCCGGGCGGAAGTGGAGAAGTACCTTACCGAGACCCTTCACGCGGAAATGACGCCGCAGGAGATTCACATCCAGGAGACGGCGCTCCAGGCTTTCGGCCTTGTCCCGCCGGACTTCAATCTCGAGAAGTTCCTGATCAGCTTCTACACCGAACAGGCTGCGGGGTTCTACGATCCGCACCGCAAGACCATGTTTATTGCTGACTGGGTCGAGCCGGACATGCAGCGCCTTGTATTGGCTCACGAGCTGACGCACGCGCTTCAGGACCAGAACTTTGACCTGGAGAAATTCCTTAAGGCCGTCCGCCCGGATGATGATGCTTCGAGCGCTCGTCAGGCCGTGGTGGAAGGTCACGCCACCGCAGCCATGGTTCAACAACTGATTGCGCCGATGAAATTGGAGGATATGCCCTCGCTCGAGCCGCTGATGGCCCCGGTCATCCAGCAGCAACTGGAAGAGTTCCCCGCCTTCACCCGAGCCCCTTTCTTCTTTCGTTTCCAGGCCCTCTTTCCATATATCGAGGGCATGGGCTTCATGCAGCGTGGGCTCCAGGCGGGTGGTTGGAAAAGGCTGAACTCGCTATTCGACGATCCGCCCAATACCACCAGGGAAATTTTCGAGCCGCAGGCTTACTTTGAAAAGCAACCCCTGCCGAAGATCTCCTTACCTCATCCGGCGCCTCTGGCGGGAACACGCGGGCTGAATTTCCTGACGGAAAACACCATGGGTGAACTGGGCTACTACGCGTTGCTCGGCCAGCTCATTTCCGAGGACGAGGCGAAGTCGGTGGCCACGACTTGGCTCGCGGACCGCTATTTACTCTACGAAAGGGCTGCCGCCGGGCCCAGTGCAGGAGTCCCGCACGAAGCAAGGCAATACACCCTGGTTTCGCAAACTCGCTGGTCGAGTCCTGAGGCGGCTCTCGCGTTCTTCCGCGATTACCGTTCTATTCTCGCTCGCAAGTATCCCGAACTCGCGCCCGACCAGCGCTCCGCCGCCGACCTCTTCATCGGCACGGCGGCCAATGGGCAGGTCATCCTGCTCCGCAAAGGTGACGAGTGCCTCTGGGCGGAAGGCATCCCCACGACTCAGGCCGGCGCAATGTTGAATTGGCTGAACTCACGCTAGCAACCCGTCCCGCTTAATTTTTGACGGTTTTGATGGGGTTCATTCTCCCACGCCTGGAAAAATGGTGGCGGATTGGCTTTGGCCTCTCCCAAGGGGAGAGGGTGGCCCGCGATCCCGATGCGCTTGATCGGGACGCACGCCGGGTTAGGGGTCATTTGCACGGCGGGGGGGGGGATCGGATGGGCCAGCATAACCAAGTAACCTCTCACTTGGCGCTCCCGCGCCTACGGGATGCGGACTGTCCCGGTGAGGGGCGTGTTCCGCGAGGACCCGCCCACGTAAACTTTGTATTCTCCAGGCGCCAGTTCCCAGTCGTCCTTGTCGACGTTGAAGATGGACAAGTAGTGGGTATCGAGCGGCAAGGTGACGGCTTTGGTCTCGCCCGGCCCCAACTGAATCTTGTCCCAAGCTACTAGGCGCTTGGGCGGTTCGCCGGCGCTGGGCGGCAACGACACGTAGACCTGTACAATCTCCGCCCCGGCACGCTCACCCGTGTTGGTGACCTCACAGCTCACCTGCGCTCCCTCTCCTGGCGTGGTCCTGAGTCCGGAGTAGGCATAAGTGGTGTAGGAAAGACCGAAGCCGAACGGGAAGAGCGGCTCCTTGCCCTCCGCGTCGAACCACTTGTAGCCGACCTTCAGCCCTTCGGTGTAGTTGACGTCGGAGGCTGGAGGTGACGACTCCGGAATCGCATGATGGGGCATGTCGGCCTCGCTCTTCGGGAACGTGACCGGCAACTTGGCGGAGGGGTTCACGTCCCCGAAGAGAATGTTGGCGATGGCCTCGCCACCCCGTATGCCCGGATACCAGGCCTCGAGGGCCGCACTCACGTTGTCAATCCATGGCATCAGCACGGGGCCACCGGTCTCCAGCACTACGATCGTATGCGGATTGGCAGCGGATACTTGGCTGACCAATTCGTCCTGGTTGGCGGGCAGGGAAAGATTCGGTACGTCACGACCTTCGGTGGTGTGCTGGTTGACGAACACGATCGCCACGTCAGAGGCGGCGGCCAGCTTCGCCGCTGCTCCGAAGTCTGTCCCAGGGTCGTAATCCACTTTGGCCTTCGGCGCCTTGGCGCGAATCGCCTCGAGCGGCGAAGAGGGATGCCAGATGCCAACTGGAGTTCCCAAGCCGCCGCTGGCGGCATCGACCTGGTCCGAGCCAGCCCCGGAGAGCACGCCCACATCCGCGTGCGAGCCGATGACCGCAATCGATTTGAGGCGGGACGCCTCGAGAGGCAACTGGCCGCTGCTGTTCTTCAGTAGCACGATACCCCGCTCCGCGACGTGCTGCGCCACCCGAGCGCCGGTAAACGGATTAACGGGCCTGGGGACAGGCGGGTTGTCGAAGACCCCGAAAGCAAACTCCGTCCGCAGGATGCGATGCACCATGTCGTTGAGGCGCGCCATGGGCACCTCTTCCTTCTCCACCGCTGCCTTGAGCTCATCTCCGAAATACCGGCCCCCAGGCATCTCCTGGTCGAATCCGGCGAGGGCTGCCTTTGCGGTGCTGTGGGTGGCTCCCCAGTCGGACATGACCCAGCCCTTATAGCCCCAGGCCTTCTTCAGGACATCATTCATCAGGTAACTGTTCTCGCAGGCGTAGTCACCGTTGACGCGGTTGTAAGCGCACATCACCGTCCCTACGTCCGATTCCTTGATGGCGATCTCGAAAGCCAGCAGGTCGCTTTCCCGCATCGAGCGCTTGTCAATGACGGCGTTGACGGTGGCGCGCCCCGTCTCCTGGTCGTTCACTGCAAAGCGGTTGATGTTGCCGACCACCTGCTGGTCCTGGGTGGCCTTCAGCTCTCGACCGAGCATCTTTCCGATCAGGATGGGGTCCTCGCCGAGGCACTCGAAGTTCCGGCCGTTGCGCGGCTCCCGTATGATGTTTGCGGTTCCGCCGAGCGACACGTTGAAGCCGAGGTCACGGACTTCCTTGCCGAGCAGCGCCCCGTATTCATACGCCAGCTTCAGGTCCCAGCTCGCGCCGTAAGCGAGCACGGAAGGCAACGCGGTTGCGTAACGTCCGCGCCAGCCAGTGTTGGCAACGCCGGACCTCCCATCCGTCATCTGGAGATCGGGGATCCCAAGTCGAGGGATTCCGGGGACCAAGCCGGCCCCGCCCAGCCACTGCGGGGGAGCAGTATGTCTCAAGACGTCGAATCCATGAACGAGAGCAACCTTCTCATCCAGCGTCATCTGTTCGATGAGTAGATCGGCCCGCTTATCCGGCCGCATACTCTTGTCCATCCAGGGGCCTTTTGATGCCTGGTTCGATGCTTGGTCCGGACTCTGCGCATAGCCAACCGATGGGGCCACGGTTAGGAGTACGGCCGTCATTCCAAGAATGCCCAGCAAATTGAAGATGGAGCAGCATTCATGACGCTTATCCATGTCTTGTACTCCCAGTGGATAACATACTCGCGGTTTCTCTTGAGATTTCTCAGGCGAACGGCACTATATTAACCTCATTTCACATCAGTGAGTTTGCCGTCATGAAACTCAACCGTCATGTCTTTGTACTTGTAGAGGACCTTTTCGCCCAAGTCCACGCGAGTCTGTGGCGGTCCCAGGGCCGCTTCAACCTCGGCGAACGACATGCCTAGCTTTACTTGCTTTACATACACGCCACTGGCGGTGTTTCCGAACTGAGCTGCTTCAGCGTGTGTGTCGAAGGGCTTTACCCACTTTTCAACGAGCGAAGCCACAGCGTCGTAGTCTTTGGCATCGCTCGTCTCGAAGATAAGGTCGGCCCTGCCATATTTAAGATGCTCATGTGGGGAGGCGCCTCGACCCCGCTTCACTTGGTGGGGCGCGAGATTTTGGACGGTAATGGTGAAGTAGTCCCCTCTTAGCCGTCGAAACCAGGTGAATTTGGCAAGGATAATCTCCCCCTTGTGCAAAGGCTCGGGGATGATCTCTCCGCATCGAGTCATGGCAGCGGTCGCGCCGGTTTGCGGGTGAAACTCGACAGATTCGCCGGTGATTCTGACGTCAAGAACGTCACCTGATGGGGTCTCGGGAAGATCCGCGCACATGCCTACCGCCAAACCCTCTCGAAGTACGACAAGGTACTTCCCTTTATAGCGTTCTGATAAATCCTTCTTGTCCATCGCAAAAACAGGAAGGCACAATGGCAGGAACAGGATTGCGAGGCTGATGCGTCGTTTCTTCATTTGACTCCTCTCCCCCTTTTGTTCGCCGTTTCCACATTCCGGATGCCGCCACAATCTCCGGGGCTGATCTCTCGGTCTCGGCAGTTTTGGTTCGCAAAGCCCTGTGGAGCGGAGGCTCGAAATAGACGGTGACCCTTTCCTGCGAGCTTTTCATGCGGAGAGTGTACAGTTAAGACTGCGCTTGCTCCAAATCAGATGACGGAGCCCGTTGTTACTGGCCGAGTAGTTGCAGTAACTCCCCCTCCTCAATCGTTTTGACTCCCAGCGAACGGGCCTTTTCGAGTTTCGACCCAGGATCGCCGCCGACCACCACGTAATCCGTCTTCTTGCTGACGGAGCCGGTGACGCGCCCGCCAGCTTCTTCAATCATTCTTTTAGCTTCGTCGCGGGAATAGCGAGGCAGCGTGCCAGTGAGCACAAACTGCTTTCCGGCCAGGTTGCCTTCCGGCTTGCGGGCTTTCGCCTGCTCGAATTGCAAGCCGGCTTTGCGGAGTTTCTTGATGACCTCGCGGTTCTGTGGCTCGCGGAAAAACTCCAGGATGCTCTCGGCCACTCGTGGCCCGACTTCTTCGACCTCCAGAAGTTCCGCTTCGCTGGCCTTGCCGAGCTTGTCCAGCGAGGCAAAATGGTCGGCTAAGAGCTGGCCGGTGCGTTCGCCGACGAAGCGAATACCGAGGGCAAATATCAGCCGCGCCAAGCTCGCCTTCTTACTGTCCTCGATTTCCTCCCGGAGATTGCTCGCTGACTTGTCCCCCATCCGTTCCAGATTTGCCACCTGTTCTTGGGTCAAACCGTAGAGATCGGCAACATCGCGGACCAGTCCCGTGTCCACCAATTGATCCACCAGAGCTTCTCCCAGCCCGTCGATATTCATGGCGCGGCGACCGGCGAAATAGAGCAGCGACTCTTTGAGCCTGGCCGGGCAAGCGGAGTTCACGCAGCGGTACGCGACTTCTCCTTCGGCGCGGTGAACCTCCCCGCCACAGACGGGGCATTGCTTGGGCATGCAGAATTCCTGCCCTTCTGGAGCTTGCTTCACTACCTTCACCACCTGCGGGATCACTTCTCCGGCCCGCTGGATCAGCACCGCGTCGCCAATCTTGACCCCCAGGCGCGCGATTTCATCCATGTTGTGTAGCGTGGCGTGGCTCACGGTGACTCCGCCCACGTCCACCGGCTCCAGGTCGGCGACCGGGGTCAATGTTCCGGTCCTCCCCACCTGGGCGCGAATATTCACGACGCACGTGGTGGCTTGGCGCGCGGCATATTTGTAAGCGATGGCCCAGCGCGGGGACTTGGCCGTGGTTCCGAGTTCCTCCCACAGGCGAACGTCGTTCACCTTCACGACAATGCCGTCAATTTCGTACTCCAAACTGTCTCGCTTCGATTCCCATTCCTGGATATAGGTCATTAATTCGTCGAACGACTTGCACAGCCGCCTGTGGGGGTTCACCTTGAAGCCCATCTTGGTCAGGGCTTCAAGGTTTTGCCAGTGTTCGCGAAGCGGCTCGCGGTTGTCCATCAGGAGGTAATAGAGGAACATGTCGAGCTTGCGTTGCGCCACGATGCGCGAGTCAAGCTGGCGCATGGAGCCCGCTGCGGCGTTGCGCGGGTTGGCGAAGCGCGGCTCGCCTGCGGCCTCGCGTTGTGCATTCGTCTGCTCGAAAGCTTTGCGTGGCAGGATGACTTCCCCGCGGACTTCAAAGCGCCTTGGATCGCCGATCACCTCGGTCCTCTTGGGGCCAATGCGGAGAGGCACGGAGCGGATGGTCCTCACGTTGGCCGTGACCTCCTCGCCTTCCACACCGTCACCACGGGTAACACCGTGCCTCAGCACGCCATCTTCATAGGTCAATGCCATGGAAAGGCCATCCAGCTTCAATTCCCCAACGTACTCGACTCTTGAACGACCCGAAAGCTCGCGCACCCGCCGGTCGAAGTCCCTCAGTTCATCGACAGAGTAAGTGTTGTCCAGGCTCAACATGGGGAGGGAGTGCCGCACCTTGGGGAATTCCTCCGCCGGTTGCCCCCCCACACGCTGGGTAGGAGAATCCGGTGTGACAAGATCCGGATTCTGCGCCTCCAGCTCCTGAAGCCGGTGCATCAGCTTGTCAAACTCGAAGTCGGAGATCCCCGGATCATCGAGCACGTAGTAGCGGTACTCGTGGTAACGGATTTCGTTGCGCAGCTTGGCAATTTCCGTCTCGATGTTATTGGCCACGGCTTTTCCTAATTCCCCGGGTAGTCACGGCAAAGGTCTTTTCCATTATACCGTGGGTGCAACCGTGCGGCGTGTGATGGATTTCAGGTTTATGGGGACATTGGACACAACCACTCCGAATCCCGTTGCACTTGCCAGCCGGCGTGGAGCCCATTTCTCAAGCTTCTCTCACTCAAGCCTCTCCCAGTCTTGACACGGCTGCGACGCGGTTGTTAGCGTTATAAGAGGAAGGCAAAACTCAGGGGAGTAACTGCCTGTGAAGCTGCAAATGATTTTAGTGGCGTTAGTCATCGGGTTGATGGGATTCGCCGCTTCGTCTGTCGCGCAGAAGGGTAGGGGTTCCTCCGAGGGAGGGGCCGGCGCTGGGCCTCTCGGGGTCGCTTCCAATGGCACCGGCACTGCGGGGAACAAGTATCAGGATTTTGTTTACGGCGTCGTTAAACAACTGAATAAAGATGCGATGGTCTTGACCAAGACGCAATATGGCAGGACCCAATATGACTCGGACCCCACTTTCAAGTTCAACAACAAAACCAAGTTTATCCATGACGGCAAAGACGGTTCACTCGATTCCTTGCACTTGGGCGACAAGGTGTGGGTAGATGCTCGCGAGGACAAGAAAACCGGCGACTTAATTGCCCGTAAGGTTATCACCGGGGTCTTCGTCATGCGGTGAGACCCAGGGGTCCGCTTCGGCTCGAATGTAAGATGCCAGGATTGCGCTTGGTTATGAGGGTCAATCCCTTCCGCGGTCACTGGCCTGGCCTTAAGAAAAGGCATCCTCATTTATAATCCCGTTGCGTGGTGGCGTCCTGCCGGGCGGGAGGGTGAATTCCGTCAAGCCGCTGCGTTGCGTGAGGCAGGCCTGGAAATCGAGTTGGCGCCCACGGCGCGCCCCTCTATGGCGCACGAGTTGGCACATGCCGCGATCAGGAACGGCGTTGACATGGTCCTGGGCAGGCTGAAAGCTCGTGGCTGAAAGCTTGGCTTGACAGGCGTCGGAACCTGCTGCTAGTGTCGGTACAGCGAGCCATTAGAGGTAGGAGAAGATCGAGGTATGAATCTGCGAACTATATGGATCCCGGCTACGCTTTGCTTGGTTCTGGCAGTGCCCGCGATGGCGCAGGACAAACCCGTCAAGGCGGGAACGGCGCGTTACGGAGACCCAACCGGCACCGCGCGCAAGTACCAGAACTTTCTCTACGGCGTCATTAAGACGCTTGACGCCAATGGAATGGTGCTGGAAAAGACCAAGGCCGGCATCGACCAAATTTTCAGATTTCAGCCCAAGACCAAGTTCACTCACGACAATAAGCCAAGTTCGCGGGGGGATCTGAAGGTCGGCGACCAGGTCTACGTGGATGTCCACGAGGATAAGAAAACCGGCGACCTTTATGCCAAGAAGGTAGTTTCAGGCATCGTTGTGCCGGCGGAATAAGAAACTATCTTGTGAGCAATTAAGTGTGACGCAAGACCGGGACCAAACCGGATTTTGCGCGGACCGAATCCGCAGGTTTGAAAACCTCTACTCTGATCTATAACCCGATAGCCGGACGACGCCCTGCCCAGCGCGCAAGGGAGATTCGGCGAGTAGCTGAAATCCTCCGCAAGGCGGGAATGGAACTCGAAGTCTCTCCGACGTCTGAGCCAGGAGCGGCGTCGGAACTCGCAAAGAAAGCAGCAAGACACGACACGGACGTTGTCCTGGTTTGCGGCGGGGATGGTACCATCAACGAAGCGATCAACGGTCTCGCCGGCAGCCAGGTTCCACTCGGCCTGTTGCCGGGAGGGACAGCCAACATCCTGGCGAGGGAAGTGGGACTTCCGCTCGATCCTGTTCGCGCTGCCGCAGAGCTTTCGCGTTGGTCGCCACGCCGGATTCCCTTGGGGAAAGCCACCTGGTGCTCGGAGAGGGCCTCGATAAACGGAGCTTCGGCTCAAAAGGAGCAAGCCACACGCTACTTCATGTCTGTAGCAGGAATCGGCTATGATGCTTACGTCGTCTATAAGCTTTCACTTCGGATGAAGTTGTCGTGGGGCGTTGCGGGATACATCATGGAAGCCTTGCGGCAGGCTTTCCGCTACCCGTTCCAAGGCTTTTCCTGCCGCACGGACGATGGGCCGGACCGGATTGCCACGTTCGCCACGGCCCAGCGGGCCCGCAACTACGGGGGATGGCTTCATCTCACCCCTGACGCGCGCTTCTTTGATGACCGGTTCACTTTGTGCCTTTTCAAAAGCCATAATCGTGCCCGATACTTCCTTTACGCAGCCCTGGTCCTGGCGCGCAAACACTTCTGCCTTGGCGATGTGGAACTTGTGGAAGCGCGTAAGCTCTGCTGCGCCGCCCAGGTTGCAGGCGAAACCATCCGCTTCGAGCTCGATGGCGAACTGGTGGGGGCACTCCCGGCAACATTTGAAATCGTACCAGATGCACTTACCTTGCTGGTTCCATGATTGGCAACTGGGAGATCGAAACTGGAAATTGGAACCTGGAAAATCGAAACTTGAAAATGGAAAATGGAAAGCGGGAAATGGAAACTAGAAACGAGAAACTAGAGACTAGAAAGTAGAAACTAGAAAGTAGAAACTGGCTTCCAGTTTCGATTTTCGACTTTGGATTTTCAAATTTCCAATTCTTAGACGTGCCGTGGACAACCTTACCCACACCCTTACCGCAGTTGCCCTGAGTCATGCTGGGCTGCGCCGCAAAACCCGCTTTGCCACCCTGACTCTGATCGCGGCCGCGAATCTGCCGGATCTCGACATCGTCTCCCGCCTCTGGGGAAGCGTCACCTATCTCAAGTACCACCGCGGTTTCACTCATTCGATTCTGGGAGTCAGCCTGCTTGCTTTCCTGCTGGCGTGGACCGTTTGTTTTCTTGGCCGCAAGGCAAAGCCCAAATCCGGGCCGCCACTCAGCTTGCGCTGGCTCCTGATCCTGGCGTGGATTGGAACGGCCAGCCACCTTCTCATGGACTTCACGAACTCCTACGGCGTCAGGCCCTTCCTGCCCTTCAGCTCGCGCTGGTATGCCTGGGACATCATGTTTATCTTCGATCCTTTGCTGCTCCTGCTCCTTTGCCTTGGCCTCGGCCTGCCCACGCTGCTGCGGCTGGTCTCGGAAGAAGTGGGAGCGCGCAAATCCCGCCCGGCGTGGGGTGCGGTCTTCTCGCTGTGTGCGCTGCTATCACTCTGGGGCCTGCGCGACGTCGCCCACCGTCGCGTCCTGGGGTTCCTTGAAGCCCACACATACTCTGAACAAGACCCACTTCGGGTGGGAGCCTTTCCTTCCCCAGTCAGCCCCTTTGAGTGGACGGGAGTGGTCGAGACCGACGCCGTCTATAACGTCCTGCCTGCAAATGCCCTTGCGGACGATGTAGATCCCCGCTCCGCGCAGCAATTCCATAAACCCGAGGCCTCACCGGCCCTCGACGCAGCCCTGAATACGCGCACCGGACGTATCTTCATGGATTTCGCCAAATTCCCCTGGGCCCAGACGGAAGAAAACGGCGAAGGTTTTAATGTGCAAATCCGCGACCTCCGCTTCTACACGAACTATGGCGGCAGCGGCTTCCTGGCGGAAATCGAAATGGACAAGGCCTTGCGAGTGCGCTCGGAATCTTTCAGTTTCCGCGCCCCGGACCGTGATGCGCCGGGGAGATGAGACCGGGGATTAACCTGAAACATCGGGACCAGCGGTCCGGCGACCCTTCCACCAGCGGGAAAGAAACGTCAAGCCGACTACGATGAGGATAGTCACCAGGGAGGCCCAGGCGAGGTTTTTCTTCAAATAAGCTTCCGCCTGGGCGCCGTAACGCGCTCCCAGCCAAGCCTCAGCCGCAAACCTCAAACTGCGCCCTACCAGCAAGGCAGCGCCGAAGTGCAACGCATTCATCCGCAAAGCTCCGGCGGCAATAACGGAAATTTTCAGGGGGGCCGGTGGAGGTAGCAAGGACATTACCAGCATCGCCACAAAGTCATTCCCCTCCAGCCAGCGACGCGCGCGGTGCTCCTTAGTCGAGGCAGGTCGGCCCCGGGCCAGCCTTCCTCCTCCGCGCGCGATACCATACATAACATAGCACCCCAAGAGCGAGCCAAACGTGCTCATCAAGGCATAGACGGGCCCACGAGCCGGATGCTGGCTGGCCAGAACGATAAGAGCCAGGTCGTTGATGCCTGGGAACGGAATGAATGAAGAATCCAGGAACGACATGATGAGAAGCCCCCCACTACCATAAAGGGCCAGCACGTGTCCGAGTTTCAAGGAAAGCGACTTGAAGAATGACAACTGGTTGCACCTCGCAAGTCAAACCTTTGAATTCTATGCGGCCTCCCACTCAAGACGCAACGCTGTTCTTTCGACGAAATCCAGAAAAATCACTTAAGGTGGGAAGGGTTTTATGTTAGAAAGTCTATTCACGTTCCAAGGTGGAATCGGTGACGGAGGAGACATTCGTGCTGGAACCTAGATCGGGCCCCGCGAACCTCGGGCCCAGGGCGGGTGGAACACCTTGACTCGGACCACCGCTACCACTGTCGCAGTACGAACGAATGCCCGCAACGCCGTGTTGGCCGGATTTCTCGGTTGGACGCTGGACGCGTTTGACTTTTTCGTGCTGGTTTTCGTTCTGTCAGCGATAGGTAAGAATTTTGGGCGCTCGATCCCCGCCGTCGCCTTGACCATCACGGTCACGTTGGCCATGCGCCCCGTCGGCGCCTTCGCCTTCGGCCTGCTGGCGGATCGTTACGGCCGGCGCCTTGTGCTGATGGCCAACGTCGCCTTTTACTCGCTGATGGAGGTTATGTCGGGGCTTGCGCAGAGCTATACGCAATTTTTCCTTCTACGGCTGCTCTATGGAATTGGCATGGGGGGCAATTGGGGCGTCGGCGCATCGCTGGCGATGGAGTCGGCGCCACCAAAGTGGCGCGGCATCCTTTCCGGTCTACTCCAGGAGGGCTATGCGCTCGGCAACGTGCTCGCCGCAATCGCCTACTACACACTCTTTCCGCGATGGGGTTGGCGTGCCATGTTCTTTATTGGGGCCGCGCCGGGTCTGCTGACAATGCTGGTTTGCCTGCGGGTTGAGGAATCCCAGGCGTGGCGAGAGTCGCGTACGGATTGGACCAACTACCGGCGCGCCATCTTCAAGAATTCACGTCTGTTCTTGTATCTGGTTGCCTTGATGGCGGCCATGAATTTCATCTCGCATGGCACTCAGGACCTCTACCCGACCTTTCTTCAACGGCAGCGTCATTTCGATGTGAACGCCACCGCGCTGATCACCGGCCTCTCGATGATCGGCGCGATTCTGGGTGGCCTTACATTTGGCCACTTCTCAGATCGGAGGGGAAGGCGGCGTTCGATGGTCTGGGCGGTGTTGCTGGCAGTGGCCGCTGTTCCTTTGTGGGTCCTGGCACCGAACCAACCCCTGATCATTTTGGGGGCGTTCATCATGCAGTTCATGGTGCAAGGGGCCTGGGGTGTCATTCCAGCGCACATCAATGAGCTGTCCCCGCCGCAGCTCCGCGCATTTTTTCCTGGCCTGGCTTATCAGCTCGGAGTACTAATTGCTTCATCCATCGGTTTCATCGAGGCGTTGCTCGGTGAGCATTTCAGCTACACGATATCAATGGGAAGCCTCGCCATAGTGGTGCTCTTCATTGGGGCAGTCGTTATCTCGGCTGGTCCGGAAGCCATGGGCGTGTCGTTTGTCAACGAATAGGAGAGACGACGATTATCATCAGCAGCAACGAGGTAGTGCCGTATGAGGTAATATGTAATGATTTATCGGCTGGAACGTTTTCGCCGCTTGGGCGGGTGATCGAGGCCGAGCTCTTCTCTTTTCCGGCTCAGGGTGTTGCGGTGAATCCCCAAAGCCTGGGCTGTCTTTGACTGGTTCCCGTTGTTCTCTTCGAGCATGCGCTGGATAAACCGCTTCTCGAATTCGGTTACGGCCTCGGGGTACTGAATTCCATTTTCAATCATGCGGTTGATGAGAGCTTCTAGCTGGTCTTTCACGGCAGTGCTCCAGTGCGGAAGTATTTGATCGGTTTACTTGAATAGCGAACTGCGCGCAACCCTGTAACTGTCCTCAGCTTCCCAGGGAGACTTCCTCTCCTGCGGACAAGCATGACTGAGGACTAGTTCTTAATGGCTTTCTTGTCGCTCTGAATCAGCGTTTCTCTGAACCTCTCAAGCCCCAGGCGAAACTGCGCCTTGAGGTTGGCAGGCATTGCCAGGGAAATAATGTTTGCTCCGGCGGTGACGTAAGGGGCCAGAGATGATTGCTGCACAACTCCCGGCTTAATGGCGAAAGCCAGCAGAACAAGGAGGAGAATGCAATCCACAAGCACCCCGCGGACCAGGCCGAACACCGCCCCCAGGAACCGGTCGAACCATTGAATGCCGGCACTCTTAATCAACTTTCGAGCCAGCAACGAAACCAAACTGCCCAGCAGCAGGATTCCCAGAAACAGGACCAGAAAACCCAAGCCCAGGGCTATCTCGTGCGACTTGGTCAAGTCCTCGAACCAGAGAGCGGCTCGCGGGTATGCTAGCGCTGCCACCACCAATCCAATCACCAGGGAGGCCAATGAGATCAATTCCCGGACGAACCCTTTCATGAATGCCGCAATCACTGAGGCCGCTACGATGGCGGCAAAAATCCAATCCAGCCAGTTCCATGCACCCATGATCTTCTGCGCGAGGCGCGCCCCGTCCTGTTTCAATTAAGATTCTGTCCAGTCAGAAAACTATACGCTTGCAGGTACTTCTCACTAGTTTTTTCCACCACCTCCGGCGGAAGGGGAGGTGGGGGAGGTTGTTTGTTCCAGTGAAGTGATTCGAGGTAATCGCGAACGAACTGCTTGTCGAGCGAAGGCTGGGGTTTGCCAGGTTGGTAGCCCTGCTGGGGCCAGAAGCGCGAGGAGTCCGGGGTCAGAACTTCGTCGATGAGGAGGATGTCATTTCCGTTCCGGCCCCATTCAAACTTGGTGTCGGCGATGATGATGCCTCGGCCCGCCGCGTAATCCCTGGCCTTCGAATAGAGTTCCAAGCTATAGTCGCGCAGTTTTTGGGCGCTCTCTCTGCCCACTCTCGAAATCGTCTCTTCCCAGGTGATATTTTCGTCGTGGCCCGTCGTGGCTTTTGTCGCCGGGGTGAAGATCGGCTGGTCGAATTTGGACCCCTCGCTCAGTCCCGCCGGCAGCTTGAGACCACAAACTCTTCCTGTGGCGCGGTACTCCTTAAGTCCTGAACCCGCCAGGTATCCCCGGACAACACACTCGATGGGGAAGGGTTCAGCCTTCCGCACCAGCATCGACCGGCCTTGCAATTGATCAGCGAACGGCTGAAGCTCGGAGGGGTAATCCTCCAGCTTGGAGCTCAGAAAATGGTTGGGGAAGGACTTCCCGAACATCTCGAACCAGAAGCATGAGAGCTGCGTCAGAACCCAGCCCTTGCCCGGGATACCTTCTCCCATGACCACATCGAAGGCCGACAGGCGGTCTGTAGCGATGATCGCAAGCTGCTCCGTCCCGGCCGCATAGACATCTCGGACCTTGCCGCGAGAGAAAAGCCTAACTCCGGGCAATCGGGTCTCCGTGAGCACAGATTGTCGAGTTGCTTGCATGGCGGTAGCTCAGAGCAACGGCCATTCTAAAACATCGGCAGATGTTGTCAACGAAAAAAGAGGCTGCACGCTTTTAACTGAGCCTACTGGATGTTGGGTGGAGATTGGAATGAAGCACCAGATGAAGAAGCCAGGGTTCAGGCGTCAGGAGGTCCTCGGTGGCATGTGGGGATTTGGCGCTTTTCTTCTGTCTTCTCGCTGGTGATTTATAGCTTCTTGCTTATGCTCGTCACTCGCCACTGCTCTTTCAGGCGAGCACCGCCACGGGCTCAGCCTGCACCGCATCGAATCGGACTGAGACCAGCTTGGACACGCCCGGTTCCTCCATGGTGACGCCGTACATCACTCGGGCCATTTCCATGGTCCGTTTACTGTGGGTGATCAGGATGAACTGCGTGTGCCGGCTCATCTGTTCGACCAGGCGGCTAAAGCGTTCAATGTTTGACTCGTCGAGTGGAGCATCCACTTCGTCCAGGATGCAGAAGGGGCTTGGGGTGTAGCGGAAGATGGCGATGAGCAGCCCCAGCGCCGCCAGCGCTTTCTCTCCCCCCGAGAGTAACAGCACGTTCTGAAGCCGCTTGCCGGGAGGTTGGGCGGCGATGTCGATGCCGCTGTCAGCATCCAATTCATCCGTCAGCCGCATCTCGCCCACTCCGCCGCCAAAGAGGCTGCGGAAAGTCTCGGCGAAATATCCGTTGATCGCCTGGAACGCTTCCAGGAATTGCTGGCGCGAGACTTGGTCGATTTCGCGAATCGCCTGGGTTGTGTCCTCGATCGAAGCCAGCAGATCCTGGCGCTGGGTATCGAGGAAGGTCAGCCGGTCCTCGGCTTCCTGGAGTTCTTCGAGGGCCATCATGTTGACCGGCCCCAGGTTCTCGATGCGGGTCTTGAGCTGGCGAGTCTCTTCCTCAGCGGCCTGCAAGATTTCGCCCGCCAGCACGGACTCGGGAGGTAACTCCACGAGCACCGCGGGTGGTTCCGCGTGGAGTTCCTCGCGGCACTGTTGCGCATGGTGGGCGCGGTCGGAGTCAGCCCGGGCAAACGCCACCTCGGCTTCTGAACGCTTGGTGCGATGCGTCTCGAGTTCGGCTCGTGCGGCGTCCACCTGCGGGCTGAGCGCATCGCGCTGAGCCTTCACCGCCTCAGATTCCTGCTCGAGGCGCTGGAGCTCCACCCGCGCCATCTCGAGTCCGGCTTCCAGCTCACGCAGGCGAACCATAATGGTCTCGCCCTCTTCCGCCAGGCGCTGCTGTTGTTCGCGCCAGCTCTCCGATTGTTGCTGGAGGCGACTTACGCGGCTGCGTACGTCCTCGCACATGCCCAGCAGGCGCGATACCTCGGCCCCTGCGGCGCGTGTCCTTTCTTCCAGCGCGCTGCTGCGGGCGCTGGCCTCGGCCACTTCCTGCGAAAGATGTTCCAGGTCCACGCGAAGTTCCCGCAGCGCCCGGGTTGACTGTGTGATGGTCTCCTCGCGCCGGGCCTTTTCCTGCCCCGCCGCCTCCAGTTCCGAGCGCAGGCCGGCTTTCCGTTCTTCGGCTAAGGCGAGTTCGTGTTGCAGCGCTGCGGCTTCAGACTGGAGGATTCTGAGCTGGGTGTGCGCGCGCTCGAAAGCCTCTCGCGTCTGGCGCAATTTCTCGTTGGCGACCACGGCTCTCTTTTCCGCTTCCTGCTTGGCCGCTGTCAGGTCCGCGTGGTTCTTGGCGAGTTGTGTCACGCGGCTGGCAGCTTCGGCCAGCGCTGCCTCGTTCGCTTGGATTTTGCTTTCCAGCGCGGCGGTGCGGCGCTCGAGTTCCCGGAAGTCACGCCGTAGTGCCAGAGGCCCGGCACTCGAGCCTTTGCCCCCGGACACCAGGCGATGCTGGTAGTGCTCACCGGTCCGCGTTAGGAAATGGTATTCAGGGTAGGCGCAGGCCAGCCGCTGGGCGGTTGCGGAGTCCTCAACCAGATAAGCATTGGCCAGCGTCGGCAGCCCCAGGTCGCCATTCAACCCCAGAGATTTCTGGAAGCTTATCAGGTCCCGCACCGGGGCCACCACCCCCTCCTCGGCAAGGAGGTCAGTGTGGGCTTGCCCGTACGCGTGGTCATTCGGGGGGATATGGGTAACGAAGAATGTGGACCGCCCCCTTCCTTCCTCGCGCAGCAGCGCGATGCCGGAGCGGGCCTGCTCATGTTGTTCCACAACCACACCCTCGAGCTCGAGCTTGAGGAAGTCTTCCACCACTTCTTCGTAGCCCGGCGAGACTTCCACGAAGTCGGCGAGCACGCCGAGGGGGCGGAACTGATGCCCGTTCATGGGGATTTCCCCTGCCAGCAGCCGCCGCACACTCTCCGTGCTGTAAGCGTGACGGGCCAGCGATTCCTCCAGCGCCTGCTTCCGCGCCACGGCGCCGGAGTGTTCCCGGCGAAGCGTCTCGAGAGCCGACCGCCAGGAAGCTTCCTCGTCACGTGCCTGCTCGAGCGCCGCCTCGGTTTCGCTCAGCACCTTCGCCAAGTCTGCCAGCGATGTCGTGTCTTGCTGCTGTGCAGCGATCGAAGCCTCCAGCTCAGCCGTCCAGCGCTGGTTCTCCTGCTCCACGCGCTGCTTCTCGGACTCGGTTCGCGCCGCCTGCCGGGAGAGCGACAGGCTCGCTTCCTCGACCTGCACAAGCTGGTTGCGAAGCTCCGCCGCATGGCTCACGGCGGCAAGCATCGCTTGGCGACAAGTCTCTGCCTGATCCTCCGCTGCTGTCACTTGGACGCTTAACGAGTCCTGGCGCGACAGTAGTTGCGCCAGCGCTCCTTGCGCCGCCGTCCAATCCTGCTGGACCTGTTCAAACTGGAGGGTTCTCTCCTTGCTTTGCTGTTCCAGTGAAGTCAGTTGGGTCTGGAAATCGGTCCTTTCCCGAGCTGCGTCCGTAGCCCGCGCCTCAAGGCTTGCCGCCTGCTGGCGAACTTGTTCGCAGCGCGAGAGCAACCGCTCGCGCTCCAGGCCGCTTTGCGCGATCTGCTCCCGCAATTGCGTGAGCTGGCGCTCCCACCCCTCGTGCTTCTGTGTGGCGGCCTTCTGCTCCTGCTCCAGGGCCTCGAGCCTCTGCGCCGCGAGCCCGCCCGCTTCCTGCGCCTGGGCCACTTCTGTCCCCAGCCGGGCGCATTCCGCTTCCAGGGCCACCCACCGCGAAGTGAGGACCACTTTCAGCCGGCCGCGCAGCTCATCGTGAAATTCCTTGTAGCGCCGCGACTTGGAGGCCTGGCGCTTCAGCGAGTTCACTTGCTTGCTGACTTCTTCCAGGATGTCGGCGATGCGAGCCAGGTTCTGCCGCGAAGATTCCAGCTTGGCCTCCGCCAGCCGCTTGCGCGTCTTGAACTTGGAAACCCCTGCGGCCTCTTCCAGGATGAGGCGCCGGTCCGATGGCCGGGAACTCAGAACCTGCCCGATTCGCCCCTGCTCGATGATGGCGTAAGATTCCGGGCCCAGTCCGGTGCCCATGAACAAGTCTTGGATGTCGCGCAGGCGGCAGACTTGGCCGTTGATCAAATACTCGCTCTCACCGGAGCGAAACAGCCGACGTGTGACCGTGATCTCGCCGGCGCGATGTCGAAGCTTGGGCGCCCGGCTCCGCCCGCCCTCTCCGCCGTTGTCGCCTGCGGCAACTTCAGCCTCTTGCTCCTCAACTTGCGGGGGTTCTTTCTCTTCATCCGGAAAGCCGGCCTCGTTGTATTCCGGGTCGACGAGCGTCATGCTGACTTCCGCCATGCTCGTGGGAGGCCTTGTGCCTGTGCCGTTAAAGATGACGTCCGCCATCCGCTCGCCGCGCAGGCTCCTCGCGCTCTGCTCTCCGAGAACCCAGGAAACGGCGTCCGATAGATTGGATTTGCCGCAGCCGTTCGGTCCCACAATGGCGGCAATGCCATCCGCGAATTCGAGCCGCGAACGATCCCCGAATGACTTGAAGCCGAGCAGTTCGAGTTTTTTCAGTTTATACAAGCTACACCCCTTCCCGCTGGTCTTTCCAAGGAGGTGCAAACCCACGCTCGCGTTGAAAGGGAAAGCAGAAGCATTGCCAAATACTCTTTGCTGGGCTAAGTACGTGGCCTATCCTGACCCAGCAACATTGTTTGCCACCTGATGTGGCAAAGCCATTCCGGCACCCACGCCGCTCGCCCCAGCCTGAGTTTACCTTCCGGTGCGCGCAAAGGCTGATGCGAGCATCCCCAATAACTTCACAGAATACTTAGCACGAAAAAAGCCGGAAGTAAAGCGAAAACCACAAAATGGTGGGCTTTTCCAGGATCGTGGCCCCAATATGTAGGGGGCCGAAAATGACGGGGTAGGCGGCATACAGAAGCCGGTAGACAGGGAAAACGGGGCTAAAAGCACAGGAGCATTAAGTGATTGGTTCCGTATTCACTAGAATCTGTGAGGCAGCATATATCCACGCCACCTCACGGATCGAGTTCCCTGAAAGGCCGGAGCTTCCCATTGCCGGGCGACCATATCCTGCCCGGTCTGCTCGAAAATGTAGAACTCTGTGGGCAAATCCGAGAACCCCTCGAATTCCACACTCCCGTCGCCCGATTCGACGTCGTAGCGCGCCGCCTTCAGCCGCGAGGTGAGCAGGGCGCGCAAATACTGAGAGAGAAAATCCAGTGTAACCGGGACGGGCTGGTAGGGCTTCAGGCCATCCATGACGCCTTTGAGAATCTCGTCCCAGTCCGCGGGCTGAATATGTCGGATATGGTCGGATTCGTGCGTGAAGAGGACTGCCGGCAGCATGCTGTCGAACTCGCGCTGACACTCAACCAGTCCCCGGCGAATCGCCTCCTGGACCGGCACGCCGCTAGGAGCCCATTCGTAACCTGCGACGTCACGCACTTCCTCGAGGAAGTTGAAAAACTTGTGGTCGAATTCCGCATGACCGGGAACTTCCAGCCAATCGGCAATATAAATAGGATCATTCCCGTTGCTCGCGAACGGGTATTCGGGCTTGAGGTAGGGCGCGGCCCGCAGGGTTTCCGAGCCGTAGCCTTTTCCCGGCGCGACGGGTGTGGAGACGAATTCCGCTCCCCACTGTTCCAGCCCGCTGAAAACGTTGCTCCCGAATTCGTAGTTATGGGGAATCACAACCTTGGATTTCGGAATGCCATGATCCTGGAAGAAACGCCCGGCATCGGCGAAGTTGTTGCTTACTTGATCCTCCGGCCAGTCGTGTCCCGCGATGTTCGCGCCACGCTCGTCGTGCCAGAGGGGCTCGTCCAGGTAGAAGAAGTTCGCCCAGCGCCGGGCATGGACCGAGGCCGTGGCGAGTCCCTGTTGTGTCAGCTTGGCCAGAGTTTGGACGGCTTCGGGGTTTTCCCGGAGGTCGTCGAGGAAGACGCCCAGCCAGGGTTTCAGGCCGTAATGATTTGCAGTTTCGACGTAACCAAGATGCCGGTTGGCGCCCAGCCCAACCCCCGAAACGTCGTCGATCCGCAGGGCAAGATAGTGCGGCATGCCGCGCATGACGAAGGGCTTACGCGCCGCCCACACAAGGCTGCGCCAGACCAAGTCATCCAGGCCATAGAGCTTGCCCTTCACGTCCGGCCTGGTCCATTCGTAACTGGTCCACACCGCCGTCCGGCCGCTGCCATGCCGGGCCGTCATCAAAAGGGGTTGACTTCCGCACCTCGCGAGCACAGACACGCCAGGCCCGGCAACCAATCCCGAGATGAGAATTGCCCGCTTGAGCCGGACGGTGCGCGGGACCGGGCCGAGTGAAGTGATGTAATGGCTTGTAGGGGCGTCGGCTGCGTTTGCAGTGGGCACACCAATAGTGATCGTTGCGGCTTGCGCCGGCGCCGTCAAACCCAGTGCAAATAATTCGCTGGCATAGCCGTAAAGCACATGCGGGCGCCGGTCTGCCCAGGCGATCAACAAGCCGTCAAGACTTACCAAGCCGGCGCCGCCCGCGACAGCCGCCAGCAGTTTCCGCTCCTGTTCCTGAGTGAAGAAGGTGCGAGGAACGTCAAACGCCCGATGGCCGATGATGATCAGCGCATAGTTCGCAAAGTCGGGTTCGGCCCCGCCCTGAGCGATATCACGGACCTCGTACGGCACGCCGAATTGAATGAGGTAGGGTTCGAGGTAAGGCGCAAAATCCTTGTAACCCGGTGACCGCGAGTTGACGAGGACGAGCGCACCAGCGTTCAATTCTGCTGCACTTGTCGTGGAGGGTGACGGCCCGGCAACAAAGGCGCAGAGGAGAATAGCGAAAAAGACTGCAAACTTCCTAATCTTTTCCATCGATTATTTCATTGACAACATGCCTGGGTCAGCCTGAGCCTTGCTCCGGCGGCAACCGCCGAACAGGCCTATGAGAATACAGCGGTTAGTGGGAAGGCTGCCAGCGCAGGACGGGCCGGCGCGCCGCGGCGGCTTCATCCAGGCGGGTGACGCGCGTGGTGTAAGGCGCCTTGAGGACGAATTCGGGATCCTCCTCGACCTCTTGGGCAATGGACCGCAACGCGTCGATGAAGGAGTCTATTTCCTCTTTGCTGGCGCTCTCCGTAGGCTCGATCATCATCGCGCCGGGGACGATCAACGGAAATGCAGTGGTGTAAGGATGAAAGCCGTAATCGATGAGCCGCTTGGCAATGTCGCCGGTGTGGACGCCGCGCGCCGCCTGACGCCGGTCAGAGAACACGCACTCGTGCATGCAGGTGCGGTCATGGGGCAGGTCGAAAAGGTCTTTCAACTGGCTCATCACGTAGTTGGCGTTGAGCACGGCGTCCTGCGTGGTCTGACGCAAACCTGTGAAGCCATTGGCCTGGATATAAGCGAGCGCGCGCACGGCCATGCCGAAGTTGCCGTAGAAGGCGCGCACCCTGCCGATACTCCGGGGCCGGTTGTACTCCAGATGGAACGTTCCATCCGGCCCCTGCTCGACGACGGGCAAGGGCAGGTAGGGTTCGAGAGCCCTCCTCACCGCCACCGGGCCCGAGCCCGGGCCGCCGCCGCCATGAGGCGTGGTGAAGGTCTTGTGCAGATTCAGATGCATCACGTCCACGCCGAAATCCGCCGGGCGCGCCACGCCCACTAGCGCGTTCATATTGGCCCCATCCATATACATGAGGCCGCCTCTGGAGTGCACCAAGTCGGCGATCTCCCGAATTTGCGACTCGAAGATGCCCAGCGTGTTGGGATTGGTGAGCATCAATCCCGCCACTTCATCCGTCATAGCGCGGTCGAGTTCGGCGAGGTCAACGCAACCGCGCGCATCGGAATTGATGTTCCGAACCTCGTAGCCTGAAATGGTGGCGCTGGCGGGATTCGTTCCGTGCGCCGAATCGGGGATCAGGATGTATTTCCGCGGATCGTCGCGCTCCGTCAGGCAGGCGCGGATCATCAGGATGCCCGTCAGTTCGCCTTGCGCACCCGCCGCAGGCTGGAGCGTGACCGCGTCCATGCCGGTTATTTCCTTAAGGCAGCGCGCTGTCTCATGGAGAACTTTCAAACAGCCTTGGACCAAAGCTTCAGGCGCGTAGGGATGCTCCGTAGCCAGGCCCGCCAGGCGCGCCACCTCTTCATTGATCCTCGGGTTGTACTTCATGGTGCAGGAACCCAGCGGATAGAGGCCCGTGTCCACTCCATAATTCCAGGAGGAGAGGCGCGTGAAGTGACGGATCACTTCCAGTTCCGAGACCTCCGGAAAGCCCTCGACTGTGCTCCGGCTGAACTCCGGGCCCAAGACTTCTTGCGGTGATACAGGCGGCACATCGAGTGGCGGGAGGTCTACGCCGGATTTCCCAGGCGTGCTCCTCTCGAAGATCAGCTTTTCGTTTCTGTTGACGTGAGGCCGTGCCTCACTGATTCGATTTTCCATGATGATCGTGTAGAGGCGACCCTGGTGGGCGCCCCAGCTCCTGGACAGGCGGAAGACCTGTCCCTACGCGCGCGCTGCCGCTTGAGCGACCAGTCCCAAACCGGCCGTATGACTGAAGGCTTCCACCGTGCGGTCAATCGCCTCCCGGCTGACAATCTCGGTGACGCAGAGCAAGAGGTGGTCCCGCAGTTCCGGATAGAATCGCCCCAGGTTCAGGCCACCTATGATCTTTCGCTTTTGCAATTCGGCCAGCAACTCATCCGCGTCGTCGGGCGTCCTGACAACGAACTCGTTGAAGTATGGCCCGCTGAATGGAGTGGCGACGCCGGGGATGGCGGCAAGTTGCCGAGCGGCATAGCGGGCCTTGGCCAGGTTCTGTTCAGCCAGCATTCTCAATCCATTTTTTCCCAACAGGCTGAGGTAAATGGTCACGGCCAGGGCGCACAACGACTGATTGGTACAAATGTTGGAGGTGGCCTTCTCGCGCCGGATGTGTTGCTCGCGAGTGGCGAGGGTCAACACGAAGCCCCGGCGCCCCTCGGTGTCCACTGTCTGGCCGACCAGACGGCCGGGCATTTGCCTCAGGAGCTTCGCCTTCGCGGTCAGAAAGCCGACGTACGGCCCGCCGAAGGCCACGGGCACACCAAAGGATTGGGCCTCTCCGCAGACGATGTCCGCCTCGCTGGGCGGCTTGACGAGCGCCAGTGACAAGGGTTCGGCGATGGTCACGATCAGCAGAGCTCCGCAGCGATGCACCACGTCCGCAATCTCGGGGGTCCTTTCCAGAGTTCCGAAGAAATTGGGCGATTGCACAACCACCGCCGCCGTCTCGGCATTGAGGGCGGATTCGAGTTTGGCGAGATCGAGCCGGCCCGATTCTCCGTAGGGAACTTGCTGAAGTTCAGTTCCCTGGTACCGGAGGAATGTCTTGAGCACCTGGCAGTATTCCGGATGCACCGTGCGGGCCACGAGCACGCGGCTGCGACGCGTGACGCGTAGCGCCATCAGGACGGCCTCGGTTGTAGCTGTGGAGCCGTCGTAAAGCGAAGCGTTGCCGACCTCCATGCCCGTGAGCTGCGTCATCAGGGTCTGGAACTCAAACATCGCCTGCAAGGTGCCTTGGGCGATTTCCGCCTGGTAAGGCGTGTAAGCGGTGAAGAATTCGCCCCGCGAAAGAAGCGCGTTCACGGCCACCGGTATGTAATGGCTGTACGCTCCGGCGCCCAACAGGGAGACATACTCGCGGCTGCTCCGGCTCGCGGCTTGGCGGAAGAATTCCAGGATTTCGGGCTCGGAGAGCGGCCCCGGCAGGTTGAGCCGGCCGCGCAGGCGTAGTTCGCTGGGAATCTGCTCGAAAAGTTCCTCAACCCTGCTCCGGCCTGTGGCTTTCAGCATGGCGGCGCGGTCGGAGTCAGAGTTGGGTAAATAGCGCATTAGGTGGATTTCTCCTTTTGGATATAAGCTTCGTACTCATCCGCGGTCATCAGCTTTTCGATCTCGCGGCGGTCTGAGAGCCGCACCTGAACCAGCCATGCTTCGCCGTGGGGATCGGTGTTCAGCATCTCCGGATTGTTTTGTAGCTTGGCGTTCACCGCGGCCACTTCTCCGCTGACAGGGGAGTAGATCTCGGAGACTGCCTTTACGGATTCGACAGTCCCGAAGCTCTCGCTGGCGGCCACGCGTTCACCCGGCTTCGGAAGCTCAACGTATACGATGTCGCCCAGCTCCTTTTGGGCGTGGTCGGTAATGCCGATGGTGCCGATCTCTTCGTCCACTCGGATCCACTCGTGCTCTTTTGTGTAGAGAAATTCTTGGGGATACATGGATGCTCACTCTCTCACGGGACTGGTGATCGGGTGATCTGGTGATCGGGAGATGGGGTGAACAGTCGAAAAACGAAACTCGAAAACCGAAGATCGAAACTCGCGACGATTTTCGATTTTCGAGCTTCCTGTTTATCCGATCTCCCGATCTCCCGATCACTCGATCAAGGTCAATGACTACTTCAGCCTCTTGTAAAAGGGCAGGGGAACAATCCGCGCCCCTGCCAGTTTGCCACGAATCTCGACTTGCATCTCCCGGCCCACCTCAGCCAGGGAGGGGGAGATGTATGCCATGCCGATGTTCCTCTTCAAAAACGGCGCGTACGAACCACTGGTCACACAGCCGGCGATTTTGCCTTCGACGTAAACACTATAACCATCGCGCGCAATTCCCTGGCTTGTCATTTCAAAACCCACCAGCTTCTTGCGTATGCCTTGGGCTCGTTGCTGGAGCAGGAAATCACGACCGATGAACTCACCTTTTTCAAGCTTCGCGATCCATCCCAGGTTCGCTTCGAGCAAGGTGGTTTCTTCATCGAGCTCATGGCCGTAGAGAGGATAGGCGGCCTCAAGCCGAAGGGTGTTTCTGGCGCCCAGACCAGCCGGAACCAACCCTTCCGGCCTGCCAGCATCGATCAGCGTGTTCCAGACCTTCTCAGACTCCGCCGGCGGGAAATAAAATTCGAAACCGTCTTCGCCGGTATAGCCAGTGCGCGCCAGGAGGCCCTCCACACCGCAGCACCGAGTACGGCAAAACCAATAATACTTGAGCCCCGCGACGGTCGTGTCCATCACCTTGGAAATGATCTCCAGGCCGCGTGGGCCTTGAAGGGCAAGCTGGGAGTACTCGCCGGAAACGTTGCGCACCTCCGCACCGACAGGGTTGTGCTGAATAATCCATTCGAAATCCCTGTCCGTGTTCGCCGCGTTGACGCAGATGAAGTAATGCTCCTCCGCCAAGCGGTGCACCACGCAGTCATCTACAGCGCCTCCTCTCGGATGCATCAAGGCGCTGTATTGGGCTTGAAAATCCTTCAGGCGGGACGCGTCGTTCGAGGTGATATGCTGGAGGAGCGACAAAGCGCGGGGCCCGCTGACTTCGATCTCCCCCATGTGACTTACATCGAAAAGCCCTGCCGCCCTCCGGACTGCGAGGTGTTCCTGGATGATGCCGGAATACTCAACCGGCATCTCCCAGCCCCCGAACTCCACCATCTTGGCGCCGAGCGCCTTGTGCACAGCATTGAGCGCCGTGCGCTTTAAAGCCAGTCCCGTTGGCGTCGTCAACCTTTCTCCCCCAGGCGACAAAAGCTATCAGTGCAACGCAACCCAACCTAACACACTCTCAACAATTCGGTCAAGGCAACGCGCAAGGCAACCGATGCCACGCGTATTCCCGGATACAGCCACTACAACAAGGTCCTCTCAAGTATGGTTTTGAGTTCCCGTTAACTGCCTTTCTTTTCAACAACATTGCGGCTATAAGCTGATAACTACCTTTGTTTTCATATACATACCCGCTTCGTTTCCGAATTTTCCACAGTGACCCTTTGTTTTCATAGACATTCCCGCATCGTTCGCTCAATTTGAAAGAATTCTTTCGTCTTTCGGTCAGGGCGCTTGCCGGACTGTATCGACAAAAAGTTGGCTTTGGAGTGCGGCCCGCCGCGGCGGGCCGCCGCTTTTGCGTCTTGAGCTTGCTCGAGGTCCCGCCGGAAGCAAGCTTCCGGCGAAGGAAAGCGGCAGCAAGCTGCCGCACTCCAAAGCGCTTCGCGCCGGCGACATAGGGAACAGGGATTTGGGAATTGATTGGGAATTGGGAACAGGGAAGAGCAGTAGTGCAACATAGTTTCCCGAGCAGGCCGTGGCCTCCTACGCAAGTTCAAGGTACGATTGTAGCCTATTTTGTTCCGCCTGTCAAGAGACAGGAAGTCTGTTTCGGTCCGCCCGGGGCCGCTTGCGAAGGCGCTGGCCCCGCACCTGAGGGGTCCGGTAGGGCGGATCGCGCGCTGGCGGGATCCTCGCGTCGTTAATGTATCTGCCATGAAATGCGGCATGCGCAGTTGCCAAAAAAAAAGCGCAACGCCGAGCCTTCTGGCTCGGCGCTGCGCAATTTCTTCGTCCGCAAACTCTGCCCTACTGTGTGGTCTTGCGTGTAGTACGGCGGGGGGTCTTCGGTTTCTCCTTAACGGGTGGTTTGTCAGGCAACGGGTCGGGCTGGGTAATCTCGCCAACTACCGTCAACACGACGTTGGGTGTGGCCGTGTAAGAATCCGCCGTGCCTTTGAAAGTGACGGCGTCGCCCCTCACAAGGTTCTTGACATTCGGCTGCTTCGAGTCCTTCAACTCGATATCGTAGACGCCCGGGGTGGCTTTGGACTGATCAAGGATGCCGATACGAACCAGATAAGTTCCAGCTTCAGAACCCTTCTCGACGCTATCAACAACCCCCCCCAGCCCGAGGGCTTGTCCCTTCAGGACGTCCCAGGCTTTTTGCGCGGTCTCACCCCCGAATTTGAGAGGGTAGGTCATGTCATTAAATCCATCGACCAAGGGGTTCCCGGTGTGTTTGGGAGCTTCCATCGCGGCCACTTTGAACCCGTCGGGCGGGTTCACAGAAGACGCGGCCTGCGTCACAATGTCCTGCAATCCCTGGTCGTTACCGTGATATCCGACGTATGTCTTCTTAAGGTAATTGTCGAACTCCCCGGCGTTCGGATCCTTCGCGGCTTGAGCCAGGGCCAAGGCACGAGCGATATACCAGATACCATGGTCGTAATCGTGAGGGTTCGAGTACAGGTAAGCCAGACCCATGCGGTAAAAAACGTACCAATCACTGGGATTGTCCTCGGAAGCGGCTTTATAGGAGGTGATGGCAGCCGCGTAGTCCTTGCGCTGAAGGGCCACAAACCCCACGCTACCGTTAAAGATCGCCCGCAAACCTTTCACCGCTTGGTTGAACTGTTCATCGGAAACCCCTGCGGGCTTCTGTAGCTTCTGGAGCACTTCGAGGCCGTGCTTGGCATCGCTCTCAGCGCGCGACAGCTTGGCCGGCGCCTCGGGATCGTCGGCCTTGTAAACGAACGGGAACACGAAACTCAAGAACCTCAAGGCTTCAATATTTTCCGGGTTGGCCTCCAAGGCCTTATGACCTGCATCGAGGGCTTTATCAGACAAAGAGAGCTTCTTGTTCGGATCGTTCTCCGTTTGGCTCAATTGCTGGTAGGTTTGCATCTCCTGAACGTAGACGAGATCTTTGAAGTCCGAGTTCGAATACTTTTGGAGGAACGCCTCGGCCAGTGAGATCTTCTTGTTCGCATCCTTCTCCGTGGCCATTGCATTAAACGCGTCGTATTCGTCCCGGCTCTTCCAATTCTTGGCCTGTGCTGCTTGCGGAGGCGCATTCCATTGATAAGCGAATGCCCCCCTCAGGACGTGCTGTGGTTTGGCGGCAGCCTGCGCCGCAGGCGTCCATACCACAAGGCTGACTAGCAGAGTGAAGCTCCAAAGCGCAGTTAGTTTCCTCATTGTAACGCTACCTCAGTATTGGGGTTTTGACTCTATTGAGAATCAGGGCGCGCTCCATCTCGTTTCCTTCTTCAAACCTTACGGTCCGCGCACACTGTAAGCGTTTGATGGACGAAGTGACTCTATAAGATGACGCATTTCAAATATCAAGGATTGAAGAACAATTCAAGCAAAATCGTACTTAGCCTTCACCCGCCCCTTGACCTTCTTCATCGTTTAACTTTGGATGCTGACGGCGGGAGAGAGTTAGCCTCCCTCGCTGACAAACATATCATACCACTATTCAGGCGGATTGCACCGGCGGACATTGTTTTGTCAACCGGGCCCGATGATGGGTGGGGCGTTGCAGGGGTCCAAGAGGCCTATTAGTATCAGGGTAAGTACATCGTCACTCACTTCGCCCAGCGGCGGAATCAAAAGAACATTTGGCCATTGGGCCATTGAATTATGGATTCATTATCAGCGCTTCAAGCATGAGTTAACAAAAAAAAAACCGGCGGGCAATGCCCGCCGGGTCAAACAAAAATAAATGAAAGAGCTATTGGCTGATCGCCACCCCGTTAAAGGCGCCCACGCCAATCGAGCTTGAAGTTGCCACAGGTGTCGGTGTAAGGTCGCCGTAGGCGTCGATGGCGAAGACGGCGACGTAACCCTCGCCGCCGGCAGCGTAAATGACCGCGAGCCACTTGCCATCGGGGGACACCGTTATGTCTGTCGGAACGCCCGGCAAGGGTACTGACTTGTAGAACATCCCACCTTGGCCGTCGCTGAAAAATATCGAGATTGCCATCCCGGGCGAATTGCCTGTATACCACACGTTCCCCGCCCCTTTAGCCACCCAGCAAGGGGCGTTGGTGGGATACGCCGGTTGCGGCCCAACTATCGGGAAAACATTCCGGTACTTGTCCACGATAGCGAAGCTATCGGTACTGTGGGCCGGAGTGAATCCCAGAATGTCTCCCCAGAACGCGGCTCCGAGCGGGGTATTGTTCGCCATGCCGGGGAGCGTTATGGTGGTACTCGCCCCGCTGAGCGCCCCAGGGTGCGTGAGCGGCAGTTGGAGGACGGATCCCGACTTCAGGGTGACAGCCGCCCAGCTTTTGCCGACCGCTATCTGCCCAGCCGAAGTGTCGGTGAGACTAACAACTGTTCCATCAGCTTTGCCCCATGGCCACGCATGACTCTCGGCGCAGTTCGTGCCGACCACGTAGAGTTGTTGCCCGGTGAGCGCGACAGAATCGGGCATCACGCAGCCAGGCGCCAGATTTATCGTTTGCCCAACGCTGATGATGTTGTCGTCCCGCACCAGTTGGCTGACGGTATTTGATCCGTAGTTGGCTACAGCTCCGAGATCGTCCTGGAACTGCAGAATTCCAGCGTTGCCGCTCGCGCCGCCAATACCACCCGTCGGCAACATGTCCACCAAGGATAGCGAAGGCGTTCCCTCTGTATTCAGCTCGAACACGACGACGTCGTTGCCGCTTCCGCTATTCGTGCTCGTGAGCAGGAACACGTTGCGTCCATGCTCGCCTGCAACCGCCATTGCGGTTGCGAGAAATACGACCGCCAGCATACCACTGGCGCGACACAGATTGATTTTCAAGGCACTGGTCTCCTTTTGTTTGATTTTCCTAAGCCCAATGTGGCTATTGCTGCCTGGCTGCACTGCTGAATCAGTCAGCAGTTCCCCACACTATGGAAATACCATTCGTGTCTGGTTCTATTCCCGAGAACAAAAAAAATCTGATCCAGGCTGGTTACAAACCAGAGGAAAACCAGTGTGGCATCCCACTCAGCCATTTACAGGCCACACGCGCCCACCACCCCCTGGCCCCTCCTCCGAGAGAAGGGGAGTTCACCCCCTTGGTAAGGAGGGGGCAGAGCGTGGTTGTTCTAGAGGATTAGCCGGAGCGGCGCACTAGCGGAACAGCATCCAGATTCACTCGAGCTTCGGATCGGCTGCCCGCCTCGAGGGTGGCCTTCAAAGGGGGAGCAAGCTCGTTGGCAATCTGCATGGTCGTGTCCTGGCTGAGGTCAGAGACCACAAACCCAAAATACCCTTTTGACGCGAATCCTGCGACGTTCATCCCTTCAAGATGAGCCTCATACAAATTGACACTGCCGGAGGCCCCTGTTCTGAACGCCATTCCGTTCGGGAGTCGTTCTCCCTCGCTCCTGGTCAGGATCACGGAGAGAATGGTGCCACGACCTCGCGCGATGAAATGAACATACTTCCGCGGGCTACCCTGAACCGAACAGATGTGGGCTTCGAGAACCTCGAACCCGGGAAGGTTTTGCTGCACGACCTCGAGCACTCCTGCGTATTGTGGCCCGAGTTTATTGCGGAGTAGTTCCGGCGGGTTCGCGATGTCCGGATAGTTGTGCCCTTTAATTGCACACTGGAGATGGTCCGAGACTCCGAGTGCCAGCACGCCGGCCACAATTCGCCTCCCCCGTAGAACGCTGATCCACTGTTGCGTGGCGATACCCCCAAGGACTACGACAACTAACCCAGCAAGGCTTACAGCCCAGGTAAGCCGTCGAGAACCGCTTAAGAAGCCGACTCGGGCTTTCCTCAGCCGGCGTTGAATTGATTGGCGCAGTTCTTCAGGCGGGACCTGGCTCACCGCCGCCCTGCGTAACGCGGCGCGTACCCTGGTGCGGGCTTCCAGTTCTCGCGAGCAGGGTTCGCAGCTCTCCAGGTGCCGCAGAACATCGCTTGTGGTCTCAACCAGAAGCTCGCTGCTAACATACGCATCGAGGTGTCGGCGTATCCGCTCGCACTGTTTGGAGTCGAAGTTGACGACGTTCATGCGGATTCACCTGCACGCGGTTGGTTCTTGTCCGGCGTGATCCCGTAGGACCTGGCAACACCGGCCAGCTCTTGCCGCAATAGCTTCCTTCCCCGGCTCAGTCGCGACATCACAGTGCCGAGCGGCAGCTTCATGGTCTCTGCGATCTCTTTATATGAGAACTCCTGCACGTCCGCCAGTAGCACTACTTCGCGGAATTCGATCGGCACTCTTCCCAGTGCCTCCAGCACATCTTCATCCCGGATTTCCTGCGGAACTGGAGTTCCAGCCATGATGCTGTCCTGATCTTCGGGGTACTCAAATGCTTCCACCTTTGCCGCCTTTGCCCAGCGCCGCCGAAAATGATGCAGCCGATGAAAAAGGATCTTGAACAGCCACGCCCGACAGTTCGTTCCCTTTTCGAAGCGATGAAATGACTTCCAGGCTTGCAGGTAGACTTCCTGCACCAGATCCTCCGCCTCCGCTGAATCCTGGGCCAGCAGTCGGGCAGTCCGGTAGAGGTCGGGAAAATGCGGCATCGTCGCCGCTTCGAAGTCCTCCACTCGAACCTTGGGGTGAAAGAACAAGTCCATCTCCAGCGTCACATGGCGTTCGAAGAGGCGGACTATCTTGGCCGCCCCGCCGGTCGGTCCTAAGCTGTTATTCCTGGCTGTCCATCCTTCTCTGACCGCCGGTTCTACGCTGATCGTCCATGTTACCCATCTTACCTTTTTTCCCGGAGTGCTTCTTCTTTCTTATCTTATCGTGGTTTTTCATCTTGCGCGGGTCATTTTATCACTGCCCGCAGGAGTGACTTCAACCAGCGGCACCGACGGATCACTAGGAGGTGTTTCGTTCTCATCTGCATTTCGCATAATTCACTTCTTCTTAGTCCAGACACGATCCCAGCGTGTTTTGGCCTCTCATCCTGCTAATACCATTTGCCCGGAAATGTATTCCCGCTACCGCGGTTCATTTGCGAGTCATCCAGTGCTCCTGCCTTCGCCTGATCAAGCGGTTAGAAGGAGCTAGCCCAACTTCTGCCGTACACTCCCGATTCTGAACGCTGAGTTCCGAACTGCTTTCGCCTCTCCACCGCCTTCTGCTTTCTGCCTACTGCTTTTGAAGAGCCGCAGGTCCAGAAAGCGGGACCTGCGCTACCGTCACCTGTAACCTGCTCTTCCGCTCGGCACTCGTCACTTGTCACCCGTCACTCGTCACTGGTATTTTAGAGCGCTGGTTCCAAGGAGCATGTGTGGTAATCAGTTGGCTTGACCTCCTGGTGGTGATCTCCTATCTCGTCGCCATCACCATCTTCGGAGCCCATTTCCGGAAGCGCCAGCGGACCTTGCGCGATTATTTTCTAGGAGGACGCCGCCTGCCCTGGTGGGCAATCTCCTTTGCTGTCGTCACAGCCGAAACCAGCATCCTGACCATCATCAGTACGCCCGGCATTGCTTACCATTCCAACCTGGGTTTCTTGCAACTTGTCTTTGGATACCTCGTGGGCCGGGTGGTAGTGAGCTTCGCGCTCATTCCCCGGTACTTCGCGGGTGAGATGTTCACGGCTTATCAGCTCATCGAGCAGCGCTTCGGCCGGGTTCTGAAGGTCTTCACCGGGGCGTTGTTCCTCACTACGCGCGCTTTGGCCGAGGGCGTTCGCGTATTCGCCATCGCGATTGTCATCGGGGTTATCTTCAAGAGCGGCGTATTCGCCTCCCTGCTCATCATCACAGCTCTGACCCTCTTCTACACCTTCGAGGGGGGAATGACGGCGGTGATTTGGACAGAGGTTATCCAATTGCTCATTTATCTCACGGGGACCGCGGTGGCGCTGGCCCTGGCCTTACACGCCATCCCAGGCGGGTGGGGGGAGGTCAGCCGCCTGGCGCTTTCCGAAGGGAGCAAGCTGGCGGTTTTCAACTTCCATTTCAATTGGCATGAGCCTTACTTGTTCTGGTCGGGTTTGGTGGGCGGAGCGTTCCTGAATACGGCCAGCCACGGCACGGACCAGTTGATCGTTCAGCTCCTGCTGGCCGCCCGTAACCGTCGCCAAAGCCAGGTGGCCCTGCTTTCGAGCGGAGTGGTCATCCTGCTGCAATTCACCCTTTTCCTGGTGGTGGGCGTGGTGCTTTTTGCTTTCTACAGGCACTTTCCGCCCGCCAACCCCTTCGCGCGGGCAGACCAGATATTTCCCACTTTTGTAGTGACGCAACTGCCGCGCGGGCTGGCGGGTTTGTTGATCGCGGCGATAATCGCAGCAGGAATGGCCAATCTAAGCGCCGCCTTCAATTCCCTGGCGTCGAGTTCAGTGATGGACTTTTATAAGCCGTTTATCCGCCCGAACGCCGACGAGAAGCACTACCTTGCTGTCTCCCATGGCATGATCTTGGCTTGGGGCGCCGTGCTCGTGGCGATCGCGCTGGTTGCGCAACATCTTCACCGGAGCGTGCTGGAATTGGCGCTGACCGTTGCCAGCGTTCCTTACGGCAGCATGTTGGGGATTTTCCTGTTGGGGGTTCTTACCAAGCGCGCCAATAGCCGGGGGGCTTTGACCGGCGCCCTTGTCGCCCTGGCTGTAATGGGATTTGTGGTAGGGTACACATCCCTCGCTTGGACGTGGTATGTTGCCGTCGGAACTGTGGTGACGTTTACTGTGGGGTGGGCGGCGAGCTCTGGGGGTAGGGAATAGGGAATAGGGAATAGGGAACGGGGAACAGGGAAGGACAGTAGGCAGTAGGCAGGGAAGCAGGCGTAGCGCAGGTCCCGCTTTCTGGACCTGCGGCTCTTCAGAAGCAGTAGGCAGAGAGCAGGAGGTGGCAAGCGTTGCTTCCCCGGCCTACCGCCTACCACCTACTACCTACCGTTCTGCAACCGAGTCAATCTCGATCAACGCTAGTCATGATATTGCCCTCTGCCAGGCGTGCAGAGTCTCGCCGGGGAGCTCGAATTGCCGATGTTGTTGAACCAAGCGTCCGCCCTCCCCAGCGTGCCACCGCCTGTTGTGTCGTCCTCGCAGTCCAACGCGTGGTTGCCTTCCGCCTCGTTATCGAACACGGAGATGTTGTGATTATTGACGCCGATCAAAATCCCATCTAGGCCGTTCTCCTGGACCTCGTTGCCTCCAATCCAGGAACCGATGAGCGTCCCCCCTGACTGCTCCTCCGCCACGATGCCATTCTCCGGGAAGCCTTTGATCTTGTTGTTTCTTAGATTCACGTTAGAGTTGGGAGCGCTTCCTAAAGAAGTGCTGGCGAAAACCGTGGTGAACGCTATACCGTTGCCAATGGGCGCTTCTCCTTCTTCCAGATCATTGTCGCTGATCATCAGGTTGGAATTGCCGGGACCGAAGTCGACCGCTGCGTCAGCGTAAACGGAAAATGGAGTGCTCACGGAGGTACTCACGAGGGGCAAGACCCCCTTGTGGCCAAAGTTCTTGCCCTGGTTGTGGCTGAATAGGCAGTAACTTGTAGCTGCATACATCACGAACGAGCCGTCGTTCTCTGAGGTGTTGTTCGTTATGATCGAATTGCTGCCCCCGGCGACGATTATGGCGGCCATCTTATTTCCGCTGAACTCGTTCTCATTAATGACCGGATACGTCACTCCATCTGAGGCAATACCGAAACCGACCCACTTAATACCGGCCTTCGCCCCTGCCGCGGCGGTGTTGTTTCTGAAGAGGTTGTGTTCCACAAGGGGAGAATTGGCCTGGTATAAATAAACGCCCGTGCCGTTCCCCTCGAGGATGTTGTTGAGGACTTGCGCAAAGTAGGGCGTGGTGGATGTCGATCCAACCAGGATGCCCCCAGGGTAAGTGTTCGCTGCCGTACCGCCCGTCACGGTGAAGCCATCGATAACCACACCCGACGCAGATACGATAAACGCAGGATTCCCCATCCCATTCACGATCGATTCCGGACCGTGTCGGTCTACCCGTGCATCATTTCCAGCTTGCGCACCGAGCAGGGAAAGAGCCATGGTGTTGATCGTCACCGACTCGGTGTACGTCCCCGGGCCAACATAAATGGTGTCGCCAAACCCGGCGGCATTTACCGCTGCCTGGATCGTGGGGTAATAGTCTGTGCAGGTAGGGTTTACGCTGAGGTTGGGCACGCAGTGCACCGTGACCGGAGGAGGAACCCCCGCGTTGGCGCCTGCGGCGAGCAGAACAAACACCGCGCCCATAGCGGCCGAGATAACAAAACGCCTCCGATTATTCAACATGATATGTAGCCTGAGCATAGAGCCTCCTTTGTGTGGTCAATGGGAAATTGGCATTCCTGGTTCCCCCCGACTTCATCACAAGCGGGTGGGCTTTCTACTTCCCGAAGAGGGCCCTGACAAGCCAGGGCGATTTAAGCTTGAGAAACGCCTCTAATATTAGGAGCATGGCTGCCCTTGTCAAGCGGAAAAATTACGCGCAGTGTAGGCCATACTTGTGAGCGCTGGGGGAGTCAAGAGTGGGGTACTTTGAGCTTTCAGCACGTTAACCGAAATCTAATGGCTGAGAGCTAACAGCGTCGAATTTGTGCCCGTCACTTGGCCACACTGGAAACGCACTGCAAGGTCGAGAGGTAACCCTTCTGGAGAATGGGGGGCGCGCCCAGGGTGTCGAGGTCAAACTGGACCGTCACAGGCTTGCCGCTCGGTGCCGTAACGGGCCTTCCGCCCGCGACGCGCAGGACCCACTCGATGTTATAAGTGGATCCGGTTTGCTGCCACCTGTCAGCATCGGCAAAGAAGTGGAAGACTCCCCAGGTTCCGTCGTAACTCGGGAATCCCAACTCCGACCCGCCCGAAATCTTCACCGTCAGCCTGACGCCCTGTGCGGTGGCGCCCGGCCACGTAAACTGCTTGAAGGGCGCGTTTCCTCCGCCGTAAGTCATGGTCTGGCCGTCGATGTTCATGGCCAGGCTGCCGACGCTCTCTGTCGGATGAGGGCGAAGCGCGTACTTGAATTGGATCTGTCCGGGCGCGCCCGTGTACAAAGCCCGCTCGAGGTTCATAGCCCGGCTAAAGAAGCTGAGGAAAGCGGGATTCACCTTCTGAGTGCTCGCGGGGTTCGGAACATACTCACTCCCCTGAGGAAGCAGAAAGTTCTTCAGTGAGGCGTTGTAGAACTGGGAGAGCGCGCCGCTGGCGGGATCGAAGACCGCCGCAAGTTCCTGCGGTGAGGCGTCCACGGCGGCCCCAGGATTAAAGGGAAACTTGGCTGTCAGGGGATTCATCTGCGCGCATAAGCCCGCGCCGCTCACCGGCCCGGGGCGCAAGACCGCTGAGACCCAGGCGATGGGAGCAAGCAGCAGATTCTGGACCGTCTCGTCCACATGAGCTTCCTGGTCGATTTTGAATCCCTGGCCAATCTGCCGGGCAGCCTGCTGCGCCGTCGAAGCAGGGTTCATGCACTGGGCTTTTGCGGCCTCCTTTTGCTCGGCAGGGCTATTGTTGACCTGATCCAGACAAGCTTGGATTCCACCGAGGCCGGTCACGTAGGGGGCATTTGGGGGGCCGATATATTGGTCCTGGCAATTGGGTGAAACGACGACCTGGACAGGTTGGAAAGCTTTTGCGATGTCGGGCTGGTCAACTGCCGTATTCTGCGCTGCGGTGCAGAACAGAGCGAGCAGGGGAGACTGATTGCTCGAGGTCTTCGCCAGCTTTTGCGAAGCGTCAGCGAGGCTGTTGTAACGAACCACGTTTGCGCTCTTCAAGAACGAGCGCCATTGCGCGATATAGTCCTGCTGGTATCGAACTTGGAGGTCCTGTGCGAGCTTCGCGGTGTCTATATTCTGCGCGGTCCCAGGGCCCAGCACCCACTCTTCTCCACTGAAATACTTGGGCAAATTCTTGAAGGCGTCCTGCATGAAGGCCCAGCCGGCTTTGGTAAAAGCGCCCTCCACTTCCTTTCCGTCAATGACAACTTCCGCGGAGCCGGGGAACATGCGGTTGAAGTGGATCGAGGGCTTGGCTTTCGAGGCTTCCGCCAGCATGAAGCGGTAAACGCGCTCAGTGCCGGAGAACTGAGAGAGGTAATTGCGAGCGCGCGCAACCGCGAGCGTATCGTTCTCGGAGGAAAAGGGATTCGCGTCCTTGAGTTGGTCGCTGTAGAAATCGAACTGTTTCTGCGCCAATTGCACCCGATCCGGGTCAATGTCCCGGCCCGCAGTCCAGGCCTTCATGAGCACGGGGGAGAGGAACAGGCGGGTGCTTTTGTCATGATTGGAGGTTGTAATCAGATAAGCCTTGAGTGTGTCGTAGGCCGGGCCGTACTGGTCGTTTGGGCCAGGTGTGGCGGGAAGGGCCGAGAGCGTCTGGAGAAGGGCGGCTTGTGTCTGTGCAAAGAGAAGCTTGCGGAAGTGTTGAAAATAGATCTTTCGGACATCCGGGTAGAGCGCATCGCCGGCATACAAACCCCAGCGCATCCCGAATGGCGCACCCTCCTGCTGGTACCGTGCCAGTGTTTCAACCGACTGACGGAGGGTCTCCAGGCGGCTGAGGGCATCGAGGGAGGGGAGTTGTTGAGGCGTGAGTTGAACATTAGAAATCCCCTGAGCCGCATTCACCACCTGCGATTCCAGGTCCCTGTTCTCAACAAAGGAAACGATGAAACCAACAATGAAAATGAGCAGGAGCCCAATCGCCGAAGCCAGCAGCACTCTTCTCCACAGGCTCGTCTTGGTGCTGGAAGCGCTGGCGGTGAGGGCGGATGTGTCCTTGAGAAGGACATCATTAAAAAGGTGGGGAAGGAAAGTCCACTGCGCCACTCTGCGGCTCTCACCCGCTTCCACAGCCACGGACGGACGGGCGGCCTGGGCAGCGGCTTTCCGGATGTCGAATATCCCTGTGGCACGGAGCGCCCCCTCGTCGGCCGCGGGATGAGTGAGCGGTTCCTCTTTTACCAGAGTGGGCGCGGGCGTGCTAATGACAACGGGGCGAACCCCGGTGAAATAGAAGCCGCGAAGGAAAGGCCCGGTTCTCAACTGGCTAGGCCGGCACAGGTCCACGAGCAACTGGACAAGCATGGGCCGGAGTTTCCGGAATTCCCGTGGGAACTCGTATATGGGCGGGCGCTTGCTCGCGTCATATTCCCTGGGAAGGTACTCGAGACGCTTTTCGGCCAGGGAATAAATGAGATTATCGAAGGCGGCGGAAACTCGAGCCGTTTCCTGCTCGGCGTAGACTTCCCCGGCGTAGGAGATCATGGGCAGCGTCGCGCCCATGACCTGAATTGCCTCTTCGTTGGTCAAGTTGCGGACGTAATCCTGGAAGAATTGCAGGCGGTCGGCTCGGGTGAAGAGCACGTAAACAGGAAGGCTGATTCCCAGGAACTGAGAAATCTCGCGCAGCCGCGTGCGCAGCCGGTCGCTACTAGCGCCCATGGCTTCCGCCGCACCAGGTTTCATAAAGCTTTCACAGTCAATGCAAACCAAGGCAGCACGCGGCGCCTGTGTCCCCTTGCCAAACACCGAATGCAGTCTGCCGGGAGCGAGCCTCTTCACGAACTTTGCCCATCTTGCAGGTTCTGACAGGAGTGGTCCGCCCGCCTCCGCAAGGATGAACTGGCGCGCGAACCAGAGGTTCGCTGCCCGGGTGGGAATCGAAATCCTCTCCTGCCCGGTATGCCCGGCGAGCAACTCAGGCTCGAGGCCCGAGTGCATCACCACGCTGGTTTTTGCCGAGCCGCTTTCACCCACAACAAAGAGCGCTGGCAGATTTCCGATTCTCGCATTGCGGCCAAGTCGGGAGGCCTGGAGGCGGGACTCAGCTTCGCGAATCAGGATGTCGATTTCAGCGGCCCCGCCGCCCGCCCCTTGGGCCATTTCCGCTGCCCGTTCCTTTTCCTGCACGCTGAACCACCACACGATGGTGATGAACGCAGCAATGCCGATCAGGGCCAGGACGATGCGCAGTATCCAAGCGCTGTTCCCCTGCAAGTGCAGCCAGGAAGCGACAAACCAGGATAAGACCAGCCAGATAATGAGGGCCGAGGCGGCAAGCCAGTACTTTAAGGTGTTTTTCACGGCAACTCCCTACTGCGTTGTGATGGAGGCGGTGGAGTGCAAACCGGATGCGCCTGACATCAAGGTGAACTTGAAGGCAAGAAACAATACCAGAGCCAGAAGAAGAACCCCCGCCGCGCCAAAGGCCAGCCTGCGCACCCAAGGGTCGTAGGCCCTTGACCGCACGGCTTCCTGTGGGAGTGACCAGTTCGGCGACAGCGGGCGCGCTCCTCCGCGAATGCGCTGCATCTTATCCGCGATCGCCTCCAGGACCGTACGTATGCCCTCTTGGCCGCTGAGGCTGTAACGGCCCCGGTATCCCAGCAGGAGACACAGGGCAAAGACCTCCAGCACATCGGCGAGGTGGGGGGAATCGCTGCGGGGAAGAAGGCGCTCAATGCACTGAAAGAAAATCTCTCCCGCCGTATGCCCGCCGAATAATTCTTCCTGCAAGGGCATACGAGCCCAATCGGCGAAGACAGGATTATTCGAGTTGAGAATAGACTCGTCCAGGAAAGCGACGACGGCAAATGTGGCCAGTCGGGTGTCTTCTGCGGGATAGCCTTTGGCCGTCGCCGCCGACTCGGCCGCGCTAATGGCCGCCTTCATCTGGTTCCGGAATGCACCTGCCTCCGTGGCGGCTTGGCGGTTTGAGCGGAAACGCGTAATTGCCGTCAGAACCTCCTGGTAAATCAGGGCCAGGTTTTCACGGCCTTGCACCGGTGCAGACTGGGAGCTTTGCGGAATCGCTGCTTGGGACGGATATACACCCATTTTCTCCAACCTCATTGGTTTTCCGAGACGGCCAGGAGCTCGACCGCCGCTAGACGTGGCGAAATAAATTCGCCGCTACACCTTATTGGTTTTCCAGGACAACCAGGAGTTCGACCCGCGGGCTGGGGATTTCCCCCGGAACGTAGATCCCGACGCGGCGGGTTTGAACAATATGATCCCAGCAAGGCCCCGTCCTGCTGATGGCGAAGTATTGACTTTCGACCCGCGGGGATACCGCCGAGGGAGGCACGGACATGTGAGTGAGCTCCATGCCCGGCAGTGCTCTCTTGACCAGTTGCGGTACAAACTGAGCCGAACAAACCTTGATCAGTTGTATTGTCCTGGTAATCAGTTCTGCGTCACCGATGGCCGAGTGAACGGCGAGGATCCACCGGGCGCGGTCCAAACACCGTTGATCGGTGATATCACCTTCGTAGAAGTAATTGGCGACGGGGCGGAGTGGAATGGGAATACAATTCGACGGCGCCAGTAACTCGAGGTGCGCCCGTATGTGTCGTTCGATGTCGGCAAAGCACTTATCGAGCGAGAGGTGTTGGTAGAGTGGAAGATTCAGGGGATGGGAGTCCAAGGCGAAAGTGCAAAGCGCTCCCCCCAGTCGCAGGAGCTCTGTAAAGAGCTCCTCCGGGTGCGCCGTCTGTGAAACGAACATATGACGCAGCGGGCCCAGGCTGGAGTTTATGGCGTGCAGGAACCAGAAGCGGCTGACCTCTTGAGCCGAAAGCCCCGCCTGAAACTTCCCGCGCGCCCGATTATCAAGGGAGACCACGGCGCTCTTCTCCTGAAGAATTTCCATCAGGCGGCGGGTCATCATCATCAGCGTTTGACTGGCGCTGATCTGGAGGCAGGGCGGGATGAAGCTCTCATCGTAAACGTAGTTGCCCGATCCGTCTCTCTTGATGCGTCCGATCGGCAAGGTCCGCACTTCTCCGGCATCCTCCGTATCAAGGAGCAATCGAATATTCTTTCGTCCCAGTTTCAGCGGCTTCTCGTCGAGGCCGGTATTCTCATCCGGGAGGATTTTTTCTTCGGCAATGTACCTCGTGCGCGCCTTGTCTTGCTCATCGGTAAGAGCGCAATTCGCTGCCCCCAGCCGGTGGGGCGGGACCGTCAGGAGCACCGTCAGGTTCTCGCGGGTGGGAGGGAAGAGGTCGCTAATATTGCGCGGCGAGGGAACGGGATCGCTCTCCGGAATATTGAAGGTGAGCCCGTCCTGAAAAATGCCGCGTGCATGCACCAGGGCGACCGTGCCGTTCCGAAGAGCTTCCGCATCGAGCTCGAGCCCGACCAGTCCGTAGGGCTCAAACCATAAGTTCGAGATCTCGAAATGCGTGACTTCTTCGAAAAAGCGGCTCTGCGCTTGAAAGTGGTGCGGCCCGAGATACATCCCCTCAGACCATACAACTTTGGAAAGTTGCTTCATGGAGTTGATCCGCTACCGCAACGTCAATATTACAACATCTTAGATCAAGGCAAAACTCTTTCGCACCTTGCCCCTGAAAGCCTACACCCGTCTTTTCGGGGTGGTCAGCAAGGATAGACAACTGATTTCATGATAAAATGCATGTCAAACACTGATGGTGGTTCAGCCATGGATTTTGAAGGCCGGTACAAGATTCTGGAAATGCTTAGTGACGGCGAAGCGAGAACTTTCAAGGCGCTTCAGACTTCGTCCGGTCGCACCGTACTTCTACACCAACTTTGGGCGGAGCGGACTCCTCCCAATCAGCCTGATTTGGCCTCGCTGGTTTTCGCATTTCTTCAGCACGCGACTGCCGAAGAAATGAAGATTTTGATCGACATGGGCGAAGAGAAGAGCCGCGTTTTTGTCGTGACCCAGGATCTGCCTGTTTGTCAGGACCTCCGGCAATGGCTCCAAGCAGCGGCAAAGACGCCGGGAGCCGCAGGGAAGGCGAGTGTGCCCAAATCCGCTCCCAGGGGTGATTCCGGCGCAACCGGAGCGTCCGGGCGGTTGCCCTCGCAGGCAGGGCAAGAGAGTTCGGTCCCGCCTGACACCACGCAGCTCTTCACCACCCCAAAGGTCATTGCCGGCCAGACGTCATCCCCATCCGCAGAAAAGCGTTCCAGCGCCCCGACAGCACCTCCTAAGGTTCCCCTTGAACCCAGGACTCTTGCGGGCCCTAAGGAACTGGCGGGACATCCAGTAGGGTTGTCAGAAGCTGAGGTCTTGAAGACATTGAAGCCCCCAGTTGCGTCACCTCCACCCTCGAAGGCAAAGGATGATTCCAGCGAGTTCAATAGGATGTTTTTCGGCTCACCGGGACCCTCCAGGGATCATTCCGTGGCAGAGACCAGCCCCCCTGAAAAGCCGAGCGCACCTCCGGCCTCGAAGGCAGAAAGGCCATCCCAAAGCCAGCGTCCGGCCGGCTTCGAAGTGGTTTTCGAGAGTCGTAAACAGCAGTCCCGCGGTCCCGCGCCTCCGGCGGTTGAGAAACCTTTGCCGCCTCCTCCCCCCGCGCCGGGTCCTGCAAAAGAGGCGCCGGGAGACTTTACGCGGATCTTCTATGGTGTTGACGCGTCGAAGGCGATGCCGGCCAGCCCTGTGCCTGCCGCCGAGAAAACGCGCCTGACTCCCCTGGCGCCTGACCGACCCGCTCAACCCAAGGGGCCCGGGGAATTCACGAGACTCTTCCAGGCCCAGTATGTGGAGGAGAAGCCACCTGCTGCGCCATCTGTTGAGGCCGAGCGGGGTCAGCCGTTGGCGCCGCCGGTCCAGCAATCTCCCGCATCTCCACCCGCTGCCGTGACGCCTAAAGGTCCTGGCGAGTTCACGTTACTGTTCCGCCCTGGCCCGCAGGCGACCCGGTCGGAAGGGACTCCGATCCCTGCCAGTTCGCCCAAGCCGACGGGCCCATTTTCCAGTCCCTTGAGCCAGCAAGGTGCTGGGGAGTTGACGCAGTTGATTCAGGGATACCAACCAGGGAAAAGTACACCGACACCTCCAGTGTTGGAGCAATCCGTACCAGTGGCGCCGCCTCCGCCCCCGAATGTCGATAAAGCAAAACCTGGCGCATTCACACTGATTTTCCAGCGACCCCCTGAACCGACAACACCGCCGCCTCCCGCTGCACCGTCACCGCCGGTTGTGCAAACTCCACCGGCTGCCCCGCCAGCACCCGAGCCGGATGAGTACATGCGCATGTTTGAGCTTCCCAGTGGAGGTGCGAGCGCGTCGCCGCAGGGTGCGCCGCCGGCGGCTGTACCACAGCCGGCCGCAGGGCGTGCCATGCCGGCGATCCCCATGGTGTCTGTCTCGCCCCCTGTGGCTCCCAGCATGCCCTATGTTCAGCCGCCGGTGGTGCCCGCACCGATGGTGCCTCAGCCGCAACCCTACCAGATACCTCCCCCGCAGTTTCAACAGCCCGCCGTGCCTCCTGCATTCGCGATGGCTCCCCAGCCTGTGATGCCGCAGATGCAACCGATGGCAGTTTCCGTGCCCGTGGCGCCGCAGGCAGGTCCCCCCAAGACCGGCAAGAGCAAGTTCCTTGTGCCACTCATCATTTTGGGAGGACTGTTCTTGATTGCGGTCGGATTGGTTCTTTTGTTTGCTCTTAAGCACTAGTGTGCATAATCACTCGGCTTGGGGCAGGAGAATGATGAGCTCGAGCTGCGGGTTCGGAATGTCGCCGGGAACGTAGGCCGCGAAGTTTCGAGCTCGCAGCACGGCCTCCCAGCAAACCCCGGACTGATTCAGGCTGAAATATTGATAGTTCAGCTTAATGGGAATCGAGCCCGGAGGGGAAGGGACGTGCACTAATTGTAGGCCGGGAAGGGCTTGGCGGATGAGTGTCTCAATGTGCGTGGCGGAACAAATCTTGACGAGTTGAGGCACCCGCTTGAGCAGGTCGGCCTCGCTTAAGTTCGCACTGATAGCCAGGTACATCCGCGTGTTCACAAGGTATTTGTCGTTCGCAAGCGCGGTGGAATAAATTGAGGGCTGGGTGAGTTTCAATGGCAATGAAACGAAGTTGCTAGGCACCACCGTTTCAAGGAGTGTGCGGAGTTTTTCGTCGAGGTCGGAAAAGCAGACGCCCAGGTTATCATGGTCGTAAACGGGGAGATCGCGAGGCTGTAGCGTGCTCGAAAAAGTCGTGAGCGATGCCGCCAGGGCGAGCATCGTTGTGTATAAGCCCTCCGGATGGCCTTTCTTGGATTCAAAAATGTGGCGCATGATGGGGAAATAGCTGTTGGCCGTATAAAGCAGCCAGAAGTTGGCAATGTCAGACGCCGTAAAATCCGCCAGGCTCTGGTTCTTCTGCCTGCGCGTTCCCGAAAGGGTGCTGCTCTTGGCGGCCAGGATTTCAACCAGCCGGCGCAGAATCGCCACCAGGTACTCACTCGCCGAGATATCGAGCAACGGTGGAATGAATTGCGGGTCCAACTGGTAAATACCCGCCGCGGTCTTTTTCACGCGGGCCATACGCAAAGAAGTACTGCCCTCCAGGGGGTCTCCCTCGACAAGCAGCCGTAAGTTCTTCCTGGCAATTTGAACCGGTTTCTCCGCCAGTCCGGTGTTCTCGTCTCGGGAGAGGGTGATCTCGGTTTGGTAGCGAGTGTCGCCGGTTTTCTGCGCCACGGAAACGTTGAGGCCGCGATCACGGTACTGAGGCACCGCCAGGAAGACCTCGAGGGTACTCTGGTCGGGACCAAAGGACTGCTCGATCCGCCTTGCTCCCGGGGCAGCATCCGAGTCAGGAATTTCGAATGCCAAGCCATCGGGGAACAGCCCCACCGCGCGTGAAAGCGATAAGCTGCCGGCGGAAAGAGCCTCATGGTCGATCTGCAACTCAGCAAAGCCCCAGGGGCAGAACTTCAAGGCACTTAGCTTGAACTCCAGCACAGTTTCGAAAAACCGGTCTTGGAGTTGCAGATGCTGGGGGGTGAGAAAGGTCCCCTTGGCCCATATTACCGGTTGGAGTTGCCGCATACAGCACCAAGCTAGCAAGAGTATCCAATCAAGTCAAACGGGAAATTCACAAAGGCTTGCAATTCCCAGGGTTTCGTATAAACTTCAATTGTTCAGGCTCCTCCATGAGTGAGAATTGAAGTTTTTGCGGTAGAGAGGGAACCGTAGGCGTGGCCTCTTACTCTCCCCAACCCGCTTTTGAGAACACCCAAGGCGATGCAGGCGTCCGCCTTTGCGCTCATGTCGCCCCGCTCAACGATATGGGCCGAGAGCGGAAGAACAATGAAGACAGTCATCTGATCTTTCCGTTGGATGGCAGTGTTGCCCCGCAAAACGGAGAGGAAAGGGTCTTGGGACTTTCACCGCCGGGTTTGCTCCTGGCCGTGGCAGACGGAATGGGTGGGCACCTTGCAGGCGAGGTGGCAAGCCAGATGTGCGTTGAGAATCTGGCGCAGGAGATGAAGCGACAACTACTCCTCGCAGGAGTGACGTTATCCGATTTGTCCATGGCGCTCCGCAGGGCAGTCGAGGCGGTTCACCAGGCCGTTTATACTCATGCACAGCAGCATGCCGAAGCCTTGAACATGGGGACTACGTTGACTGCGGCGCTCTTGAATGGGACTCGGGCCACCTTCGCGGAGGTCGGTGACTCTCGCGCCTATCTATTTCGTGGCGGGAGCCTGATTCTCTTAACGCAGGACCAGACCATCGCCAATATGCTCCGCAGCCGGGGTGAGGACTCCGACCGCGTAAGCAGCCAGATCAAGGAAATGCTTACGCAAGCCGTCGGCGCACAGCCGGACCTCGAAGTCATCATGAGCGATGTCGGCTTGGAGCCTGGCGATGTACTGTTGTTGTGCAGTGATGGCCTCTATAAGGCTGTTTCGCCAAGCGAGATTGTGGAGTGTCTCGAGCAGGCTGCGAGCGCCGGTCAAAAAGCCAGGGACCTTGTGATGAAGGCCAATGGAAATGGTGGCCCAGACAACATAACGGTCCTCCTTGCTGAAATCCAACCGGTGGAGGAGACTTAAAGACCCTCGAAGGCCCTGGTAATTCCGGCGTGGCCGAAGGGCTTGTGGGCGCCACCCGGAAGTTCCACTTCGGTCTTTGTTGAATAGAACAAAATCCGCGCGATCAGGCGGCCCTCGAAGCTCAGGTCAGCCGAGGCTTCGATCACCGGCTTCGTATCCCCCGGTGCTGCTTGCTTTCCCGTCTTATGAGTATTCAGCATTAACTTGCCACCGGGAAGCCGGGCCGCACCAGCCCAACGGAAGTCAGGTTTCTTTTCAATCTCCAACAAGCCACCCCGCTCTTCGATTGCTTCGCCGATCAAGCGAATAGCTTCATCCATCTGCTCCTGGAGTTCACTGTCCGTCATTAGAACACCTCAACCCTCTAGTCGTTTCGGACTCTTCAATGGCCGAAGGTTATTTTCCAGCGAACCGGCCGTGCCGCGACCTCCCTCAGTATCAAGTCCCGGCTCTTCTCCTCGCAATTCGTCTTTCGTAGAATCAAGCAACTGAAGCGACGAAATCAACAACAATTTTCCGATTTCTGCGCAGCGCCATGGACTCATAGCGCCGGGATCAAAGAGCGCTCGCCCGCAATGAATTGAGACACGATTAGGTTGGCCAGACGCAGTTTTTCAGCGATCGTGCTGCGCCTTTCTTGGTCGAGCAACATCATGCAAACACTCAGCACGTCGCCTGTCCCAGTGGTATTCACCTGGCGCCTGGCGGGAACGGATTCTTCGAGGGTCAAAAGACCGTGGTGATAATAGCCGGCGCCCTTCGCCCCCAGGTGTACGACCACGGCTCCTGCCCCCCAGTTTTCGAGTGCGCGAAGGGACTGGTGCAAATCATTCGAATCCGCAAATTCGTTCAATTCCCGCGTGTTTCCGTGCACCAGATCAACCAGCGGCAGGACGCTGCGAACAGCTTCTTTCCGTTTCTGTACCTCGGCAGGATTTCCCGCACCCCAGCGCGGGTCCCAGTTGAGGTCCATCGAAATCCTCATGCCGGATTCGCGCGCACGTCGGAACAGCCTCTCGTTGCCGCCGTACAGCATGGCCTCCGAAAACCATATGTCAGCGCGCAACAGGTGGTCAAACCCTTCGGGCGCCACAAGGTCGAGATCCTCAAAAGCCAGTGAAGTATTGTTAGGCAGGGAACTAACAAAATGGCGGTGGCCGCTTGTGAACGTTAAGTTAACGGAAGTCCCCGTCGGGCACCCGGCGACTTTTTTCAGAAAGGCCGAGACTCCATGGGAGATTAGTGTCCGCTCGAGGCGGTCACCCAGCCAGTCTGCTCCCACCCTGCCGAGAAAAGCGACGCGGGCGCCCAGCGCCGCGGCAGCGAGGGCGCTGTTCGCGCCACCCCCACCCACCGTCTCCGTGACCGAGGTGGCTGAGGTCTCTCCATCCGCGAAGAGATAGTTGCCGGGGGGAATCGGGCTGACTTTAATGTCTCGATTAATATTTCCAACGATGCAAATATTGGCCGCGCTAAAGAACAGTTCGTCGAGCATTTCGGGCAACCTCACGAGGCATCGGGTTCGTGGCTGGCGAGGGCGTCGCGGAGCAAGCTCATCAGGAGGTGCTCGATTACCAGATGGAGTGCTTCCGTTTGCGGCGTGGATTCAATCGGCACGCGAATCGAGCAGGTGGATTCGCGATGCAGAAGGCCTCCATCAAACCCCACCAGTGAAACCGTGGCTGCGCCCACCTGGTTCGCGTAGCGGACAGCCCGCACCAGATCAGCGGAGAACCCCGTGCCTCCGTGCACGGAGATGGCCAGGAGCACATCCTCCGGGTTTAGAAGACCCCGAAGCTGGTTGACGAAGACGTCCTCGCGCGCCGCATCGTTGGCCCAAGCCGTGTAAAGCGCGATGTTGTCCGTCAGGCAGCGAGCATCAAACGGCCGGCCGCCTTCGGGAATGACATACTTGGCCAGGTCGCAGGCAAAGTGTTGGGCGGTGGAAGCTGAACCTCCGTTTCCCAAAGTGTAAACGCGGCCGTGCCGATGGTAGCAATCGAGCAGAATCTGTTCGGCGCGAAGGATGGCCGAGCTGTCGAGCTGTTTCAAGAGAACAACAGTTTCTTCCAGAAACTTTGTGACCTTCAGGATGCGGTCTGCCATGTTGTCTCCGATGCGTGTACACACGGCGGGGTGGGGCAATCGCCACTTCACCTCCCCCATGCACATTCTACACCAGCGCGGCAAAGCCGCCATGCTGTACTGCTCACGGCGTAGCATGCCCGATCAGAAAAAGTAAATGATGTCACCCGCCAGCATGAGTTGGTTCTTCTTGGTGCCATTGTCATAGGCTGGCGCATCGTAGGAACGCTCGAAGCGGAGCTCGGGACGGAAGAGAATTGTGGTTCCAATCCAATGTCCCCACCCGATCAGGTGCTCTGTGTACCGTGACTTGAAGCCTGTCCTTTGGCCTTTGATATCATCGAAGTACTCATTACGAATGGTGAGATAATCGTGTTTTGAATACTGTTTCTCCACGTAGTTGACGATCGACCACTCGGGGGCATAGCAAGTCAGCTCAGCCGCATTATCGCACACGGCCCCATTCGCATTCGTTTGGAGCAAAGAAGCCGCGGCGGGATTGTTCACATTGGGTGTCTGCCTCTCCCACATGTACCACCATTCGGTGTCCGTGTGGATTGAGGGGAATTTACGGAACCTGTGATACCACGTGTTATAAATGGCATTGAGGTTGTTGTAGGCATACTTGCCGTCGTTGAGGGCGTTGAGGCAGGGGTACATGTTGTCGTAGCCGTTGTTCCACTCATAGACCGCGCAGAAATTGACAGTCGGCTTGGAATCGGGACGAGTCCAGAACGCCGCTTCACAGCCGGACGACAGCCCCGCCTGAATCTTCCAATGGGCATTTAACTTGATCGTGGCGTTGATTCCCGTTTGCGTGTAGCAGTCATACGTATAGGTCAGCGAGTGACTATACGTATAGTTGTTGGGCGCCAACTGCGCTTCGATGTCAGGCAGCGAAATATAGCGCCCGATCCTTACGTTCATTCCTTGCGCCACACTGGGGAAGTACAGGTCGGCGTAAAACATCACAGGGTCGTACCCATACTCCTTATTCTCTTTCAGCAATTGCTGGCTGAAAATGCCCTTGGCCGTGGTGAAGCGATAGTCCAAGCCATAGAGGTTGGCGATCCGGAACCCCCAGTCAAAATGGTCGGTCTGCACCGTGTCCGGCTGGCGCTCGATATATAGCACCTCCTGGTCAGGCTGGAAGGTATTGGGCCTTTCGGGGTAGGCCGCCGGCAAATTGGAATACCCGGGCTTGTCGGAAGAACTGACGTTGAAGCCGCCGTTGAGCCAGCCGTAAATCTGGATTCCGCTTTTCTTCCAAGCGTCTCCGTTAGGGCCGCTCCAGATGGCCTGCATCAACGGAGATGATTGAGTCCACGGAGCGCCGATAACCGGGGAACCTCCATAAGGCCAGTCTGAGAAGGGATAAGGCGGACCATCTACGGGAGCCGGATACGCCCGCCGGGGAGGATCCGGTCCACTCGTCGCTGTCCCCTTCCAGTCATCGGCATACGCCTTGAACAGTCTCTTGACGAACCCGCCCTGTGCCGGCCCCTGCGTCGCGGAGATAACCGGCGTTGCGGGTGCGGGCGGATCATTCGCTCCCTTCGAGTCGTTCAACGATGCGAGGGTAAGATCAGCGCCAAGACTCTCTTGTGCCGCCAGTTCTACGGTGGTCGCGGGTGAGCTTGCGAATCCTTCTTTGCTTGCCGTCAATTGGTAGCGCCCCGGTGTGAGGTTTTCGACCGTGAAGGCTCCGTCGTCACCGCTAACGACGGTGCGATCGATGTTTTTGTCCAGGCTGTGTACGACGACCTGCACACCCGGCAGTGGCGCCCCTTCGGTGCTCCGTGTAACCCCACGTAGGTTGCCGAATGTCGATCCTCCGTAAGCGATGGGCGAGAGAAGCAGCGCCAAAATCACCGCTGGTGCAGCAGGAGTTCGCAACATTGCTGATGAACCTCCCGTTGAGCTCACCCCACCGGCAGTGGCGTACCCCCCGCCCAACTCTATCGGAGAGAGTCTACGAAGTGGTGCGTGAAGAAGGCATAAACAAGACCTAAGGATTTCGTTAAAGGACGAACAGTTATTTTGATTGTGGGCATAAATATACTTTGGGGAGGGATCGATCTAGAGTGTCGGCGAAACGCAATCAACCCACAACTCTCTGGTTCAGACGGCCAAATTCGCGGGAAATCGGCCGTCTGCTGGGTGTGCGTTGCTGGGTTTCAGCAGGAAGATCCGCAAAACATGCAGCCAAACCTAGAATTTTACCAGTATGTCCATGTCGATAAGGGTCTCATTTTTGCGCAGGTCCGGGTACCAAACGCCGCCGTTTCCGGCGCAGCCTGCGAGCGTCGAGGACGGGCTGCCGTTCATACAGGCGTATTCGGTGGGAAACCCGTTATTGCCACCAGGAGGCGTGATTCCCCCTGCCCCGGACCAGTAGAGCACGTTCGCGTGGCGGTGTGTAACCTCCCAGCGGAAAGTGATGTATTGCTTGGGCATCCAATCAAAAGTGATCGACCTGTCCCAGGCTTTGAACGGGTCCCCGGGATTTTCCGTAAAGTAGGGCGAATTGGTTGCCGCTGAGATTGCGGTCTCTCCATTGATAGGCGGGAGCAGCACCAGGTAGCGGCCCGGGTTGTTGATTTGGCCGCCGCCTACCGTCAAGCCGTAGAGGTCTTTTTTGAACCAGAAGCGGTTGTAGACCATGTAGCCCAAGAAGCTCTGCTTGGGACCGCCTTTCGTGTCGCCGTGGCAACTCACTCCGCCGCCGAATTCACAACCCATATCGCCGGTGAAGGAGAACGCCATCTTGTCGAGGGTCTTCACCGGCTGGTCGTAATACTTGACCTCGAGGCTGTTGTCGGTATGGATGCGGCTGCGGTTGGGGATGAACAGGTCGTCGTGGCCCAGACCGTAATTGTTGGAGATGATGTTCATCCAGGGTTTCGGGGTCCACTTGATCTGCCCTCCCAGGCCCGGCCGGTGGTTAGCTGAAGCGTACGACTGCCACCCGTTGATGAACCACGGCTCAATCTTCAAATGTGCTGTGGGGAAAATCTGTACTCGCACGCCGTTGAAAAACCACGGTGTGTTCGAGGAAACGTAGGAGGGTTGGTAAGCCCAGTTATCGAAGTTGTAGTAGCTGAAAAGGCCAATGTATGACATGAAGATTCCCGCGTCGACGTTGATCCCGTGAAGCACGTCGAAATGGTACCCGCCGTACGCTTCTGAGACGTAGCGGTACGCGGTGTCGAGGTCCCATTGGCCGTTTCCGGGGCTGGCGTCATTCCGGGGTGTGGTCTCTGCATACATGCCAAACTGGGTCATCAACCTGGCGCGCACGTTGTCGTAGTGGAAGTCGCCGCCGACGCCGAGTTGCTCCACCTGAACTTCTTGTGACCGAAACATTTCGCTCGAGCCGCCCATGGAGTGGTCCGCCGGATGGTTGAAGTCGTAGGTATAGTTAATGTCAGCCCTGATTTCCGGCGTAAAGAATTTCGAGTCCCAATATATATCCTTTGTGCGAGGGTTGCCGTTGAGCCATGTCCAGTCCGCGTCAGAGAAGGGCTCGATCTTGGCTGGTTTTTGGGGGGCGGCCGCTGCCTGCGTGTTGGGCACATCTGAGAGCACCGCGGGCTTTTCCGCTGGCTTCAAGCTCGCCGCCCCGCCCAGTGAAGCTACCAGTACGGGCTGAGTTGGGGCCTCAGGCTTGGTAGCCGCCCGGTCAAGTGAAGCTGGCACGGGCCGAGGGGTGGCGACAGTCTGCGTGGAGCCCTTCTCGGGGGGAGCTGCTGCGGGCTGAATTGTGGCGACAGTCTGGGTGGCGATGGCCTGCGGCTCTGCCGCCTGACTTGCGGAAAGGCTTTGCCTTTCCGAGGAACGCCCTTCCTGAAGAACCTCCTCGGTGGCCCCCTTAGACTCCTTGGCTTCCAAGGCAGCTAGGCGTTGCTCCAACCGGTCAATGCGATCGAGTAATTGTTTCTCTCGCTCGGTAAGAGGTGGGTTGTCCGGGTTCGCGGCTGCCGATGGCCCGCGCAAGTCAGGCATGCGAACCGGATCACTTGTTCCCTTCGAACCGCTCGGAGAGGCGAGGGTCATATCAACCCGAAGGCTCTGTTGTGGCGCCAAGTCTACGGTGGCCACTGAGGGGCTGGCGAACCCCGCTTTGTTCGCTGTCAATTGATAGCGTCCAGGTTTAAGGTTCTCGACCAGGAATGCTCCCTGGTCATTGCTAACGATGCTCCGGTCGGTGTTCTCGTCCAAGCTGTGTACAACCACCTGCACGCCGCTCAGGGGCACCCCCTCGCTGCTCCGTGTAACTCCACGAAGAATGCCGAATATCGCTCCCCCGTAGGCGAAGAGCGACAGAAGCAGCACCAAAACCACTAATGATGTAATACGAATTCGCAACATTTTAAGGAACCTCCCCCAGAGTTCACGCAACCTTGCGGTGGCTTACCGCCCATGCCGAACCCGGCTAGTTACAGTGTACAATGCGGCCCGTAAAGAAAGCATGAAGAAGCCATAAGGAGTTTCTAAACAGCCGGCCGGTTCTTTTGGTGCGCACGGACGCACTCAACCGCGTTTAGCGATTTGGAAAGTGGACGTGGTCAATAGACGGCAACTTCAACGGTGGAGAGGCTCACGCCGGCTGGCGCAGACCCCTGCTCCTTGGGGGCTGCGATTTCCCGAAGGGGCTAGTGTCCTGTCACACTTAATTCTTGACGGTTGCCCCCACCGCTTTTGTAGGGCCGGGGCTTGCCCCGGCCCTACAAACGGCGACACGGAACCATTGTCAACAACCCATCAAGCAGTTGTTTCTGACCAGGTTCGATGGCAGCGGCTGGATTCCCATCGGCCCTTTGATGGGGGACTGATCGCAGACGGCCGCACTGCAGCTCAGCGCCTAGATCGCGAGTGTCCTTACCATTCTTCTCGGCCCCCCGCGCGTTGACTGGCCCCACTTTCGAAACGGAAACGAATTGTATCGTTCGGAACCTTGAACTTGTTCGTTGTCGGAGAAGTTTCGTCCGAACTGTGCGGTTCAGAAGTATTTGAGAAAGTGAGCAACGATATAGATTGCGCTTCCAAAGGCAGCCGCCAAGAGCAAAAAGCCGACGGCCTGCCAGAGGAATCCACCAATACCCTTAAACCGGCTTTCAGTTCCAGACATGCAAGGACCTCCTGTGTTAGATTGCGTGTCTGCGAGCAAAAGTGTGTCAGGAATTGCAGCAGGTGGGACTGGAAACGACTTTCCGGCCGGTCTTACGCTCTGCTCTTTTCACTCTTGCAGCGCCGTCGGATTCGCCTCCACAAAGAGGCATCAATGTGACGGAGATGTTGCCCGTGTTCGCGGGGCGCCCCCCGCGATTTGCCCGTGAAGTGCGCGGCGACGGATTATAGCCGGCAATAAACGCAACCGCTAACCTTTCAAGTACTCAGACGTCTAAGTACTGTGAGGTCTGAATATGCCCAAACCCGACTCGCTGCAAGGCTCGCTTGATTTGCTCGTGCTCAAGATCCTTTCACGGCGGCCGCGCCTGCACGGCTACGCCATCATGTCGGCGATCCAGGCGAGGTCCGGCGAAGTGCTTCGCGTCGAGGAAGGTTCGCTCTATCCGGCACTGCACCGCATGGAGGAGGCCGGTTGGATCCGTGCCGAATGGGTCACGAAAGATAACGGGCGACGGGCGCGCCTGTATGAAGTGACGGCGGCGGGAGGGAAGCAGCTTGCCGCGGAGGAGTCGCGCTGGCTGGCGGTGACTGCGGCTGTGAATCGCGTTCTAAGGACGGTGTGATATGTCGTTGTGGTCACGCATCGTAAATGTACTTCGCGGCGATCGTTTGAGCCGGGAGATCGAGGAAGAGTTTCAGTCGCACATCGATGAAGCGATCGAGCAGGGCCGCGACCCCGCGGAAGCCCGGAGAGCGTTCGGCCCCGCGCTACGCCTGCGCGAAGAGAGCCGCGACGTCAGGCTCATCGCGTGGCTCGACTCACTCCGCGCCGACGCCATCTTCGGCTGGCGGCAGCTCATGAAGAACAAGGTGATTTCCGCAGCAGCCGTCCTTTCGCTCGCTCTCGGGATCGGGGCATGCACGGGGGCGTTCCGGCTTGTCGACGCCCTGCTGCTGCGGCCATTGCCGGTGTCGGAGCCCGAGCAACTGTACGCACTGGCGCGCCAGTACATCGGTGCCGAAGGCAAACCCCAAACATACGACAGTTGGGCGTATCCGTCGTTTCGCCCGATGCGCGACGCGGTGAAAGGTCAAGCCGAGTTGATGGCCATCTCGTATTCTGACCGGACCGATGTGGCCTACGGATCGGACGCGGAGATGGAAAAAGCGTACCGCCAGTACGTTTCCGGGTGGATGTTCAATTCCTTTGGACTTCGGCCCGCCGCGGGGCGGCTGTTGACCGAAGGCGATGATTTGAAGCCCGGCGCGCACCCCTACGCCGTGCTTTCGTACGACTATTGGACGAGCCGTTTCGGACGAGATCCGAAGGTGATCGGGCGCACCTTGCGCATCGGCAACGACCTTTACGAGATTGTCGGCGTTGGCCCGGAGCGCTTCACCGGCACCGAACCCGGCACGGTAATCGACATCTTCATTCCCACCATGATGCATCCTGCGGTCCAGATTCCAGACTGGACCTGGATGCGGACGTTGGCGCGGCTGAAGCCCGGAGTTGCCCTCGAACCTCTTCGCGCCAAGCTGGACGCAATCTCTCGAGCCTTCGAAGCGGAGAGGGGAAAAAGCTTCGGCGGAATGTCCAAGCAACAAATTGATGAGTTCCTGAACCAGAAGCTATTGCTGGAACCTGCGGCCGCGGGTGTCTCCGATCTCCAGAACGACTACCGCACCTCGCTCGTGGCTCTCGGCGTGCTCGTGGCGCTGGTGCTGCTGATTGCCTGCGCGAACGTCGCTAACCTGATGACGGCCCAGGCGGCGTCACGGGCGCGCGAGATGGCGCTGCGCGTCTCGATCGGCGCGGGACGATGGCGCCTGGTGCAACTGGTGCTGGTAGAGAGCGCGTGGCTCGCCTTCTTCGCAGCCGCCATCGGCGGGGTGTTCGCTTGGTGGGCCGCGCCGGCCGTCGTCAGCATGATCAATCCGCCGCACAACCCGGCGCGCCTATTCCTTCCCGCCGACTGGCGGGTGCTGGGGTTCGGCCTCGTACTGACCGTCGGGGTAATGTTGCTGTTCGGTCTCGCGCCGGCTCTGCGCGCCTCGGCAGTGAAGCCGGTGAGCGCGCTCAAAGGCGGAGAAGACCCACAGTCGCGGCGCCGCTTGATGCATGGCCTGGTCGCCGTACAAACCGCCTTCTGTTTTTTGGTGCTTTTGGTCGCCGGCCTGTTCGTTGCCACCTTCGAGCGGCTGTCGAACCGGCCCATCGGCTTCTCCCCCGAACGGGTTCTCACTCTCGAGACGGTCACAGTCAGCCCGCAGCCGCCGGCCTTCTGGGATCAGGTGGCGGAACATCTGCGCACGGTGCCGGGTGTGGAAACGGTGGGGCTGGCCAGTTCGGTGTTGCTCGGCGGGTGGAGTTGGAACAATTTCATTTCGGTCAACGGCGCGCCTCCCAACGGGGTTCTGGTCTACTTGCTGAAGGCCTCGCCCGGCTGGGCAGAAGCCATGAGGATTCCGCTTATCGACGGTCGAGACTTCCTCCCTGACGACACATATCCCGGTGCCGCGATCGTTAACCGGACATTTGCGAAGGCGTACTTCAACGGTGAGGATCCCGTCCGAAAGCCGTTCGAGGTGGTGTTCAGTGGAGGCAAGCGTCTTCGTTTTGAATGCGTAGGTTTGGTTGGCGATGTAACCTACCGTGATATTCGTGCGCCCTTCTTGCCTCAGGCTTATTTTCCGCTTCACTCCATCGATGCCAAGGGTGCATTGCAGCCCATAGGCCAGGGGACGTTCATCGTGCGCACGTCCGGCGCCAACCCCGTGGCGCTGGCGTCGATTCTGCGCCGGGAAGTGCCGCGCGCGCGGTCCGAATTTCGCGTCAGCAACATCCGCACCCAGACGGAGATCAACCAGTCGCAGACCGTCCGCGAGCGGCTGCTGGCGAGGCTGGCGTTGTTCTTTGGTGTGGTCGCGCTGTTGCTCGCGGGCGTCGGCCTCTATGGTGTACTCGACTACTCCGTGCTCCAGCGGCGGCGCGAAATCGCCATTCGCATGGCGCTCGGCGCCCAAGCCGGCGACGTCGCGCAACGAGTGACGGCGGACGTGTTCTCCATGGTGCTCGTAGGAGCGCTCGCGGGCCTCGCGCTCGGCATGGGATCGGTGCGATATATTGCGGCGATACTCTACCAGGTGAAGCCGACCGACCCGGCCATGCTGGCGCTGCCGTCACTAACCATCCTCGCCGCGGCGCTGCTGTCCGCGCTGCCAGCGATAATCCGCGCCGTAAGAATCGACCCGGCCACGGTGCTGCGCGGCGAATAGGTGCCCTGGCGCGCCTATCCAGAGCCCCGAAGGGGCGACCCATCCCAGCCCAGGGCCTGGGCTAGGCTGGGCCGCCCCCTTGGGGCTTGACAACCGGATTGGTCGAATCTCGCACGGAAAGGGCTGGGGAATCGAGGCTCGAGGCTGGGGATTCGGGATCAGTTGTCCGCTATCTGCTATCGCCCTGCCACCCGTTCTTACTGATAACTGAAAACTGACAACTGAAGACTTATCTCCAGCGTCGTGCCCCATCCAGATTCATGATGTGCGGTTGCCGCTGGGGTACCGGACAAAATGATAGCCCCCTTCGCTGAACGGTCGGCAAGCCACTTACCGTGACTCGCCTTCATCTTCGCCTCCGCATTCAATTTCTGCATTGAGGTGGCTGAGGCGGGCCAGTGTATAATATATTTGACTTTTATGACGATTTGACGCATTGTGTCTAATAAGCGACACCATAGCAACTGCGGTGCAGTTTGTCGCTTATATCAGCCATGGCTATAAATCTATACGGAACGGTTTACTTCAAGGATGCGCTGGCCGGAACGCTGGAACAAATTCCGGATGGTAGGTATGCGTTCACGTACGACCCTGCCTACATTGAGGCAGGCCGGCCGCAGATCGCACACACGCTCTTTCGTCGCTTTGCCCCCCATTATTCCCATGGTCTACACCCGTTCTTCGACAATCTTGTGGCGGAAGGGTGGCTTGCCAGAGCCCAGGCAAGGGCCTTAGGTATTCGGGGCGACGACCGATTCGCGCGCCTGCTGGCGTTTGGGGAGGATTGTCCCGGGGCTGTTTCGATAAGGGACCCTCGTCCCGCGCGGGCGCCCGATTTGGACGTCGGCACTCGCGAGGAGATTGCGGCTCTTGCCAATCGGGCCTCGATCTCGGGCGTCCAGCGGAAGCTGCTTGCTGTGCTCTCCCGAAATGGTTTTCGCCCTGCAGTGGCAGGGGAACTAAGCACTCATATCGCAAAGCTCCCTTCACCGGATCTGCACGACCTCGTGGAGCTGGAATATCTGACGACAGCCGCTGCGACAGCCCTGTTGCCGGATGATGTGGTCGTTGAAGTGGAGATTGCGGAGGTCGAGAACGTCCATGGCCCGTGCTTGCTCGTCCGGCGGTTCGATCGAACTCCGTCGGGAGACAAGGTTCACTTCGAAGAATTCAATCAACTCTTGGATCGCCCCGCTGATGGAAAATATGAAGGGTCCTACGGCGAGATGGCGATGTTTATCCTTCGTCATCAGCCATACCATCGAGAAGAAGATGTGGATCGACTCTTTCGGCGAATCCTGGTCTGCATTCTTCTCGGGAACAATGACGCACACATGAAAAACTTTGGCCTCCTATATACCGCTGAGGGAACTCGCTTGGCGCCGTTCTATGATGTGCTGGCCGCGGCGCTGTACCCGGAATACAAGGGTTCGCTTGCCCTGCGGCTCGGAGCGGGTAAGAGCCCACTCGATTTAGCCTCGCTCGGGCCAAAGCATCTGAGCGTCCTGGCGAAGTCATTTGAGCTAAGCCCGAATGCACTCAAGCTCGCAGCCGCTGATTTGAACCGGCGCTTTGCAGTCGCTACTCACGCCATCGAAAAGTCGGCGCATGGAAGCAGAGCGCTCAAGGAAAGATTGATCGAGTTCATGAGGAAACGATGGAACGGGACATTCAACTCAATTGGGAAGCAATCACGCAAGAGGCACGACGACGAAGGAAGGCGCGGGGCATGACCCAGCTTCGCCTCGCAGCGCTTGCCAAGGTCAGTCGATCCACCGTTGTCCGGTTTGAGCTGAACAGTGGGGATATACAACTCTCGTCCGCGCTGCGAATCCTCAGCGTTCTGGATATGGTGGAAAGCAAGCAGGAAGGGAATCTGCTTCTTAGGCGAGAGGGCCAGACGTTGGACGGCCCTATCGTCGTCATGTTCGCTCCGACTATGGGCACCGGGGGTGCAATGGAACCGAAACGCTTCCGTAGCCTTCAAGACCTTACATCATTCCTCAAGGAACTGAAGATCGATCCTGCGGCACAAAGACTTGCTATCGCGGACCTCGAGCGGACCGAGACGGCCACTATTCCCAACATCCTCCTGACAATGTCGGAGCTTCGCAAGCTCTGGCCATTTCAATTCTCTGAGAAGTCTCGCGGGGGAGCCTAATCAGAACCCATTAGTGTGCTGTAACATCTAGTTCTTGACAACAGCCGCGGGGCGCTGCCTGGTTGTAGGGGTACGGCTTGCCGTACCCCCTTGGTTCGGTCGCGCGATGAAAATGAAGAGGGTACGGCAAGCCGTACCCCTACAACCAGGGCGGCAGAGTCGCTGGCTAATTGTTAAAAGTCAGGTGTTACACGACATTAGGTACGTGTGTGTCCGCAGGGGGGAAAGTAAGAGGACACCCATAGGCATCTACACGTAGAGGCCGGTGCAACAAGGTTTGGGCCCGAACGATCGGCCGAGAAAGGGAGAGTATTTCGAGGTTTGAGAGCGGGTAACTGTCACTGCTCTCGTGCCCGTGGGCTTTCCCTTCGATGACGAGCTGGAATACATGCACTGAGTTCAGCTAGCCCACGGGTTGACGACAGGGACGGAGAGATCCTCAAAATGCGATGTATTGCGGGTGGCGAGCGTGGCATGACAGGCGAGCACTATGCCTGCGATCATCGTCCGAAAGCACATTGGTGTCGAGGATAATCATCTGTCAAAGGAGGTGGGCTTAATCTCATGTCCACGAAGTTCAGGAATATCCGCGTCCAGGCCGACCTTCGTAAACAAGGATGCGATTTCAGTCCCCAGCCCGCCCACAGGCGTATCTTCTTCCTTGGCGGCGTTGCGCAGAATATCTCGCACTTCTTCCTCCATGCTCCGGCCATGCCGCTTGGCACGGCGCTGCATGCGTAACTTAACCTCGGCCTCGATATTTCGAACTACAAACTGCGCCACAGCACCTCGTTTCTGATATCACGATATCACGAAATCCGACGCGCCTCAATGGTGCTCCAGGGTATTGTCCAGGGTATTCGGGATTCACGCCGGGCAGACGAGATTCGCTTGGACTAACCGGGCGAGAAAAGGGGGCAGCCGCGGTTAGTGAAGTTCTGGCCGTGGGTTCTTCCCTTGATGGCGAAGAAATATCCTGCTGGAATAGTTGAATCCCGTGCGGAAAGGGCGGGGGATCAGGGGTTGGGGGCTCGGGATTCGCGGCTCGAGACTAGTTGTCACCTTTCGTTTTGCCACCCGTTCTTACTGATAACTGAAAACTGACAACTGAAAACTTGTTTTCAGCGGCATGCCCCATCCCGATTGGCGACGTACGGCTGCTGCTGGTGGATCGGGCATGAGAAAAGCCCACGGTCAGAGCTTGTGACTTTTTTAGATGTTTTCCACAGATATTTTACACCCAGTGCGAACTTTCCGCTGGCGAGCTCGTTGATATATGCTATGATGCCTTCATGGACAACGTTATTAACAAAGATGATGA
>Ga0326728_10000546_pt1 | contig 147732 bp, 144 predicted proteins | sample MB3enrmetagenome_FD_207602 | JGI IMG/M metagenome (GOLD analysis project Ga0326728, IMG submission 207602) | Lab enriched peat soil microbial communities from McLean, Ithaca, NY, United States - MB31MN | ecosystem: Environmental > Terrestrial > Soil > Wetlands > Peat | place: USA: New York... | reverse complement strand
ACGGCGGTCCGCTGCGCTTCGCTATATGGAAGGCTCCGCTCCGCGGACCGCCCCCACCACCGCCCAACAGGGTTATATCGAACCGCAGACTCCAATCACTCCTGGATAAGAGTTGGGGGCAACGTCAATGGGTAGAGTCCATCGCCTGGTGAACTGCTCCCAATCCTTGGACCAGGGTGCTGGGCTTTTTCCAGCCGGCTTCGATCAGGGCGGGCCGAGTGCCGCTGATCGGTTGACGAGCTCGATCGGGACTTTGTTGCCGATCGCGCTATGTGGTCGCTCCTCGTTGTAGTCTCTACGCCAAGCCTCGCATTTTCGCCATGAGCTCACAAATGATCAAAGGATTTCACGCAGCCGGCGTCGCGCTTTTTCGGCACAGAATTGCCGGTTGTCAGACCTTGAAGCCGATGCGCAGCCCGCCCCAATGCCGGCCGTTCACGGTGATCGGCGCTGAGACGTCCTTCATCATCACGAATGCGCCTCCCCCCATGTCGCGGCGATAGGTCTGCAACAGGAACGGGCGCTGATTGCGGCCGGCGGACAGACCGGTGCGATCGTCGAAAATCCGGCGGTTGCGGCAATTGGCGGCGTTCCAGACCGGATTCCGCCCCTGCGGTTTTGAATACTTCAGGTTATGCGTCGGTAGATATCCATTTCGGTCGGCCGCGGCACAGAAACTGATGCGCGGGTCGGCCGTCAGCACATCTTCCTGCAGTGCCCGCAGCTTGGCGTCGGTGAAGGCGACGAAGCGCGTCATGAACTGCTGCGGATCGGTGCGCGAGATCGGCACATAGGTTTCGTCAAACAAGGCGGCAAGATCGATGTCGCCGTTGGCGAGTGCGCGTTCGAACATCGTTGACATCTTTCCGGCGGTCTTGCGGCACAGATCGATGATTGCGCTGTCGGAATTGCGGATGCCGCTCTGCGCAACGAATAGAATAAAATCCTCGGCGATGCCGAGAATGGACTCTGCCTTGACGTGGGCGCTGTCAAGATGACCGACGCAGGATTGCACCGCCTCGGTCAAACCGACAAGTTCCGCGCGCAGTGCGTCGTAACTGCCGTTATTCTGCTCAACCGACTGCGACATCGAATCGATATCGTGCATCAGCCGCTCGATCGTCTCGACCAATGCCTGGAATTTGGCCAGCGTCGCGCGCGCCTGTTCGGTCTCAGCCTTGGCCTCCTCCGCGCCCTCCGCGTTGCTGCGTGCTGTCGTCATCAACGTCGCCAGTGTGTGCGTTAGCAATTCGAGATGTTTCTGATTTTCGGCCGTAGCCGTGCGGATATTCTCCGCGAGCGTTTCGACGCCACCGGCAATGACGGCAAAACCGGCGCCAGCGCTGCCTGCATGCGCTGCTTCAATTCGCGCGTTGACGGCCAGCAGTTGCGTATCGTACGCGAACCGCTGGATAGCCTCCCCGGCGTTGCGCACCGCGTCGATGGTCGCGCCGGCATCTTCGATCGAACGATGCAGCGCTGTGGCCCCGTCGCCAAGTACGCGTATTTTGGCAACCGTGTTGCTGATCGTGGCCGCGAACTCGTCGGCGCTGACGGCGAGCGTTTCTTGTGTCTGATACGCGGATGACTTCGCCGTGCGCATCGTCGCCACCAAAACGCCGTTGGTCTCGGTCATGGTTTGGATTGCCGCCTGAGCCACCTTAGAGCGCGCCTGCTGGATCTGCCCCAATTGCGCCAAGTCGGCGATGGTGCCGGCGAGATCGGCGATTTCGACGCCGAGCTGACCGCTGCGTGCCCCAATATCAGCATCCGCGCGCACCATTGGCGCAATGTTACCGAGCTTCAACGCCATCTTTGGGGTCCGTTCCGGGCCGTCTCCGAAAGAGTACTTACCTGGCCATTAGGTAAGAAATTATTAAATAACCGCCACTGCGATGAATACTTTGCTATTCCGAAATTCTGGCGCCGTCGGTGGGGTGTGTTGGTCCGAGGTCAAAATACATATACCACCTCAATAGCGGAAACTGCGTCCAGCGCCCGTTGTGTCGGAGCATAGGGTGTTCGTAACCGACGGGACCCTGATTGGCCTTGTGCTGACTGTTGAGGCCTACCACGCATAAGCGCTTTGGATTTATATACTTCGTGCACATGAAAATATTTTCGCTGTGTCGCATGATTTAAGGAAAAATTTAACGGCCCCGCGGTCAGATACTCATAGTGTACGGACACTGGAGAAATTTTGACCGGGCATCCCCTTACGCAGCATCAATTTATTAGCGGCAGCTATGGCACAAATCGAATCAATTCAAGGATATCAAGGTCGCCTCACGATATACCGTTTGGACGACCGGACCCTGAGCGTCATCAGGGAAACGTGGCCTGTAATTTCCAGACACATTGAAGCGGTGATCGACCATTTTCTGGTTTGTTCAAAAGGCATTCCATTGATGGCCGATGCCATCACTCACAACCTGAGCGCGCTAAAGGCTCTGGAAATGTCCCACTTCAAATCACTGCTGAGCGGCGACCTCGGCGACGATTATGTCGAACTGTGTCGGAAAACCGTGAAAGAAGAGGCGGCGATGGGACTCGATGCCCGTATTCGCAGCAGCGCCGGGAATCATGTCCTCACAGGAGCGATCAGGGCAGTCTCGTCAAAATACCGCTTTTTTCCGGCAAAAATCGCGGAACGATGCTGTGTCTTATCGCAAGTCATTGGCTTCGATGTCGCGAATGCAATGACCCTACATATGGAAGCAGCGGAATCGGCTGCGCAGGCGCGGCGACAGTTTATCGACAAAGCGATTGCCGATTTTTCGGGTGCGACCGAGGACGTCGTCATGGCCGTGCACGACACGGCGGCGTCACTGTCTAGGACATGTTCGAAAATGAAGGACATCACCGATGAAATTCGCCAGAGTATGCGCTTGGCCTCGCTTGCATCCGAGGAAATCAAGGAGGAAATGAAGGCAACTGCCGCGGCTACGGACGGCCTATCCTTGCAAATTGACGAAATTAGTCAAAAAACGATCGGCGGCCTACACTTGACACAGGCTGCCGTCGAACGGACGAGAAATACCAATAACACCGCTCACTCGCTGGAACAGGCCGCGGAGCGTATCGGTTCCATTATTGAGCTTATCTCCACGATTGCTTCTCAAACTAACCTACTAGCGCTGAACGCGACTATCGAGGCCGCGCGCGCCGGTCAGGCAGGCAAGGGATTTGCCGTTGTTGCATCCGAGGTGAAAGCGCTGGCCGGCCAAACAACCCGCGCGGCGGAAGACGTGGGAAAGCAAGTTGCCGCCATTCAGGGGGCGATCGAGCTCTCGGTGGACGAAATCTCGTCAATTGCGCGGGTGATCGAGGACTTGAAAGCTGTATCCACCGGTATTGCCGCCGCGGTCGAGGAACAAACAACAACCACCCGTGAAATTGCAGGGAGCGTTCAGATTGCGGCGCAAAACACGGCACAGGCCTCGCGGGAAATCTTTTCTATAGAGGAGTTCGCGCATCGAAGCGCAAGCCACGTCGACGAAATTTTCGAATGCGGCGAGCGGTTATCGTCTTGCACGAAAGAGCTGGAAAGGAAGGTCGGCACATTTTTGTCGAGTGTTCGCGCGGCTTAAAGCGAAAAGGCGATAGGACTAGTCGGCCGGGCCGGAAGCCGGGACCGTTTTGCCCCCGGCCGCTCCAAGCAATTCAAACATTTACCCCGGCGAATTACTATCGTCGGCATGCCGCACAAACCGTACTCCGATTGTATCGCTTGATCGCCAGGCGATAGCACATTGACGGCGCACTGAGCCATTTTTCGAAAACACTAGGATGAACTCGTCCGTCAATTCGCCTGGAGCCGGCACGATCAGTCGTGCACCGGCCTCGGACACATCGAATAGCCTGCAGGTTGCTATCGGCGATCCATCGAGACTCACAATCGTCGCCTGCTGGCTGAAACTTTTGCGGACATGCTTACGGAGTTCCGAGGGTTTGTCCATGGTGGGTGCTCATGTTGAGAAGGCCTTACTATCCAATTCGCGCGTAGCCCAGGCCGACGCTAAGGGCGGCGACCTTCACAAAGCTGCATGCTGTGCCGTTGCGAGTTGGCACTATAATCACAGGCTCATGCATGCCGATGTTCGGTGTGTAGGGACGGCTCGGATAGACCTATGATCCTGGAACCGCCAAGACCGACTGATAGTGCGACGCGCTGCGGCCGAACGTGCCGCACCGTTCCAAGCGATGCTCGAGCGGGTCTTCGGCGCGCGAATTGTTTCGTTGGCCGAAGCAGCGCGCATCACGACTCGGCGGCAAACGAATGCGGATCAATGCTACGAGCATTCGACGTTGCTGCGCTGGGCGTCCCCTTGGGGTGGAACTTCGTGCTGCACCACCACACGTTCAAAGTTACGCCGACCGTCACGATTTTCGGAACCGGCGAAATCATTCGCTTGATTACTAAGCCGTGCATCTTAATAATTCGCTATTTCGCAGCATACTGCGCAGTTGCGAATGATTACTGCGCACGATAAGACTCAATAACTGCGGCGCGGAAATAATAACTGCGGCGCGGAAATCATGCCGATTCGATTTATATCGGATGCCAGGGTTCATCGACGCGGATGCGGCGACTTGGCAATAGCGGATATGCATTCGCATTTGCGTATAATTGACGATTCGTTTACGAACGGCGGTGTAATTCTACTAACACGCTAGGGTCCAAACGAATGCCAGCGGTTCAATGTGAATTTCTTGTCCTGGTAGCTACCTTGGTGTGGTTGAGCCTTGTTGCTCACGAGCTCTCGCATCTGCTTGCGGCTCGCTATTTTGGCGTCCGTGCTTTGAGCATCACGGTGGGAGTGGGGCCTAAGATTGTCGGCTTCACTGACCGGCTGGGGACCCGTTGGTCAATCAGGGCAATACCCCTTCTAAGCTGCATGACAATGCTTGGTGAGAATGAACCATCGCGGTACTCGGGTACAAATGTGCATGGAGTATCGGGTACAAATGTGCATGGAGTAGCTGATGGAAAGACAAACTCGTTCTCGTCTTGCACGTTTGGTCAAAAAACTGTCATTTACGGAGCCGGCGCGACATCCAACATCCTGTTGGCACCCGTAATATATGGCCTCGGGCAGTTCTTTTTCGTGGGCGCACTCGCATGGCCCAGCGTTAGCGATCCCGACTCCGGATTGGCTTTGGTCTTCGGATTATACAGTCTTTCCGTTGGCCTCCTTAATCTGTTGCCGCTTCCGCTGCTCGACGGTGAAAACTTGCTGCGGCTGGGCGTTGAATGGCTTCGGCGACGCAACGTTCATGCCTTGGAGGCCTAAGGTGCAGCAGGACCGAGAGATGCGGCGTGTCTTCACTCGTAGCTTTATTGGCGACCGAAGGGGCAATGTGGCCGCTATCTTCGCGGTCATGCTCGTTCCCATTGTCTTTATGAGCGGCATGGCGCTCGATTTCTCGAGCGCCATGCAAAAAAGGGCGAAGCTCAATGCCGCGGCGGACGCCGCCGCGCTCGCCGCGGTGACTCCCGCCATGATGACCCAGTCGAGCGCCGCGGCGACGACGGCCGCGACCAATATCTTCACCGCGCAGGCCTCGGGCATCAGCGGGCTGAACTACAGCGCTCCGACCATTACCGTCAGCGACGCCGGACTTTATCGCACCGTCACCGTCAGTTATACGGCAACATCGGTCAATAATTTTCCCAATGTCTTGGGGAACCAGACCTGGTCGCTCTCCGGAACCTCGCAGGCCAGTTCCTATACCGCACCGAATATCAACTTTTATTTACTGCTCGACAATTCGCCGTCCATGGCCGTCGCCGCGACGACCGCGGGCATCAACACCATGCTCGCCGCCACCGCGAATGCGCCTTCAAACGGACAGAATGCGGGCGGCTGTGCCTTCGCCTGTCATGAATCCAATCCGTCTGCGGATAATCTCGGTAATCCCGGCGGCGAAGACAACTACACACTTGCGAAAAACCTCGGAGTGAAGACGCGGATCGAAAACATGGCGACTGCGACGCAGGCGCTGATGAGCACGGCGGCCTCCACCGAGGCGGCGAACAACGCCACGTATAAGATGGCAATTTACACGTTCAACAATTCGGGCACTTCCACGGTACAAACCCTCACCTCCAATCTGACAACGGCAGCGACAGCTGCGGGCACGATCGATGTGTTGGAGGTATACGAGGAATCTAACGGCGGCATGCTCACCCCCACGGACGTCAATGACGACACCGATACCAATTTCGAAAGCGCCATTTCGCAAATCAACGGCGTTATGCCGAATCCGGGCACCGGCGCGTCAACCAGCACGCCTCAGGAAGTGCTGTTCATCGTGTCCGACGGTGTTGACGACGAAAGTAATTCGAGTTGCTCCCAACCCCTGTCCCATGGTGCGCCAATATACCGCTGCATGCAACCTTTCGACACAACCACTTGCACGACGATACAGAAACGCGGAATTCTTATCGCCGTGCTGTATACCGTGTACCTCCCGCTCACAACCAATACCTTTTACAACCAATGGATCGCGCCGTTTCAGAGTCAAATCGCCACGAACATGCAGAACTGCGCATCGCCGGGTCTGTTTTTCTCGGTGACCACCGATGGAGACATCACGGCCGCGATGCAAAGCATGTTTACTCAGGCTGTCGCGACCGCGCGGTTAACAAAGTGATCAAAGGGTACGCGATGATGGACGCCGCGTGGCGCCTTTGTTATTTTAGGCTGTCGAAAAGCACCCAATCGGCGAAGCGGCACGCGGCGCGGCCGCCGGCCACGCGCATTTTTTTCCGTTGCACGAAGGGCGCGACCGCCGTCGAATTCGCGCTGGTGGCCGGTCCTTTCATCGCACTCGTTGTCGCGCTGTTCCAGACGATACTGGTTTTTTTTTCGAGCGCCGTGCTCGACGAAGTCACCGAAGAGGCCAGCCGGTACATATTGACCGGGCAGGCGCAGACATCGAACATGACCCAGGCCGGATTCGCGAATTATGTCTGTACGAGTTCGAATACCGCCGGGCTCGTCAGCGCGCTGTTCAACTGCAACAATTTGATGATCAACATACAGGCCTACTCCTCGTTTTCCGCGGCTAACGCGTCGACGCCAACTTTGACCTTCAATGGGAACGGCACCGTATCCAACACCTGGACCTACGGCACCGGCAATCCGGGCGACATTGTCGTGGTCCAGGTCATGTACCAATGGCCGATAGTGCTCGGCCCGCTCGGCTTTAGGCTCTCCAATTTGTCCAACGGCAATCGCCTCCTGGTATCGACTGCCGTTTTCAAAAATGAGCCGTACTGATGACGACCGCTCGCGCCGCATTCGGCATTTGCTCGCGTCTGGTCCGCTTCGCGCCCAATCGTGACGGCGTTGCAGCGGTCGAATTCGCGATCGTGCTGCCGTTCATGCTCACGCTTTATCTCGGCAGCGTCGAACTCGGCGACGGTTTGGCTATCCAATTCAAAACGGCGTACGTGGCCCGTACGGTGACCGATCTCGCCTCGCAATACATCACGATCGACACTTCGATGATGAGCAGTATTCTGGACGCGTCGTCCATAGTGGTGACGCCCTACTCGCCCTCAAATATGGTCGTGACTTTGTCCGAGATTACCACCAATTCTCACGGCAGCGGCACGATCACCTGGAGCTGCTCGTTGAATGGGACGCCCCGCACCTGGGGCGCTTCCTATACCCTGCCGACCAATCTGCAAACCCCCAACATAACGGTCCTCTTCGGCGAAGTGACATATTCCTACACTCCCGCGATCGGCTACGTAATCACGGGCACAATCAACATTTACCAGAACGCCTACTTCTATCCGCGTTTGACGACTACGATCGGGGGCCCGGGCACCACATCGAGCTCGTGTCCGACATCCTAACGGTTCGAAACCCCAGCCGCCGCATGTGGCGCGCGTGCGGAAACATAATACCACGAATGAGCGTTGGGGAGTGTGGGCGCTTCACGGATTGCAACAATATTGTTGAAACGCTCACCGTGACACGGTCAAAACCCCGAGTTCGATTTGGTAAGCGCGTTTTTGAGGCCTTTTAACACGGCCTCCGGGTCGACGCCCGTCTTTCTCACCGCGATGGCCCACTTTTGTACGACAGGCTCCGACGCTACTCTCCAGTCATCGAGCTGCGAGGCGGTAAGCGTGTAAACCTCATGACCCGCTTCGGCTTTGAGCTTCGCAATGCCTTCATGCTCGAAGTCGGCCCAAGGCCCGGCAATCCTTTCCGCCCAGCGTCTATTGCAATGATTGTCAATCACTCGCTGCTGACTCTCCGACATCGCCGCGTAGGCGCTCGGGTTCATGACCCAAACAAAACCGGTCGTGTAGAGCGGCACCTCCATGTGAAACTTCGTCACCTTGTCTATTCCGAAGAGAAGGACCGAGCCCCACGGGAAAGTAACGGCGTCGGCGACGCCCTTTCCAAGGACATCCCGCACTTCCGGCGCCGCCGCTTGCACATTGGTCGCTCCAATCGTACTAACAAGTAAAGCTACGGCGGCCTGAGCAGGTCGAATTTTGATGCCGACGAGATCCGCCGGCACCGAAATTTTCTTTTCCCGCGAATGGAACGAGCCGGGGTCGTGCGCGAAAGCGAAGCAGTATTTGACGTCTTTCATTTCGGTCGCGGCATAGTTGCGGTACCAGTCGTCAAGCGCGCCGGAACCGGCCTTTGCGTTGGATAGCATGAATGGCAGATTTATCGCGTCGAAGATCGGAAATCGGCCGGGTTCGTAGCCGGGACTGGTGTAGGTCAAGTCGGCAATACCGTCCCGCGCCATATCATAATGATCGACCGCCCTGCCGAGCTGTTGCGCCGGGTAAAGGTGAAATTTAATCGTGCCCTTGGAGTCGTGCTCGACCGACGCACCCCACTCCTCGAATGATTTGTGAAGCGGATGCGACGGTGGGAGCCAATGCGAAAGGCGGAGTTCGAATATCCGCTCCTCCGCCAACGCGGGACTGACGCAGAGCGTCAGGCCGATCAAGGCAAGTGCCCTGAGCTTGGATTGATGACTGCGATCCATGATCCCCTCCCGCCCGTCCGATTTGACGTTTGCAATCGCCGAGGCGATGCCGGCAAAGCCCGAGATGGTGCGCCTTGCCCGCACCGGTACGATGCTTTATTTGACGAGATCCAGCTCGGCGAGAACGGCGTCGCCCATCGCTTTTGTCGAGAGAGCGCGTTCACCAGGTTTTGCAATGTCCGCGGTACGCGCGCCATGCATGATCGCAGCGGCCACGGCCCTTTCGAGACGATCGGCCTCCTGCGGTAGTCCGAGCGAAAGCCGCAGACACAGCGCCAGGCTCATGATTGCGCCCACCGGATTGGCAATTCCTTTACCGGCGATATCGGGCGCACTTCCATGAATAGGCTCGTACAACGCGGAACGGCGTCCATCCGGGTGAACCGGCCCGAGGGAGGCCGATGGCAGCATCCCGAGCGACCCGGCCACCATAGCCGCGCAATCGGACAAAATATCGCCGAACAAGTTTTCCGTCAGCAAGACATCGAATTGTCGAGGTGCGCGCACCAGCTGCATGGCGCAGTTGTCCACGTACATGTGAGTCAATTCGACATCGGGATAATGCCGGTCCCGCAATTCCTGCACGGTATCACGCCAAAGGCCGCCGGTCTCGATCAAAACGTTCGACTTGTCGACCGAGCAAACGCGACCCGTCCGCCCGCGGGCGAGCTCGAATGCAGATCGCGCAATACGCTGTATTTCGTGTGTCGTGTAGATGCAGGTGTTGACCGCTCGTTCGGAGCCGTCGGCGACCCGTTCGCGGGTGCGCGGCGTTCCGAAGTAGATGCCGCCGCACAACTCGCGTACGATCATCATGTCGCAGCCCTCGATCACATCAGGCCGCAACGTGGACGATGCACCGAGCACCGAAAGTGTCCTTACCGGACGCAGATTGCAGAACAGGTCGAGCTCCTTACGAATTCTCAGAAGCTGATCGACCGTTCGCGCCTCAGCCGGAATTGTCTGGTACAGGGGCGAACCGATCGCGCCGAATAAAATCGCGTCGGCCGCTACGATCTGGTCCCAGGTCTGCTGGCGCATCAAGTCGCCGTGAGCGCGCCAGGCGTCAATTCCAAAAAGCTCTTCTCGCAAGTCGATGGAAATCTGCCGCTTCTGAATAAGCCACTCGATCACACGCCGGACCTCCGCGAGAACTTCCGGACCGACGCCGTCGCCTGCCAAGATCAAAACGCGTGCCAAGCGAGGCATCTCTTCTCGTTGATAGATCCAAGGCCTGTCGACGCGGTGCCGCTGTCGATGCGCGCGTATTGCGGGGTCCAGCTTGAGGGTCGCAGTAATGTCGTCGAGCCCTTCCAACAAAGCGTCGCGGCGCTCCGGCTCAATGTTGAATGCAATTTTTGCGCCGCTCGGCATTGTCACATGTTCATTTTCGAGATCGACCGTTACAAGCGCTTCTTCCGTCCTCTCGATTTCCGAGGCGATTTCCTTCACCTGTTCTTCCGAAAGACGGATTGGCAGAACGCCGTTCTGGAAGCAGTTCCAATAGAAGATGTCGCCGAAACTTGGCGCAATAATGCAACGGAACCCAAAATCGAGAAGCGACCATACCGCATGCTCGCGTGACGATCCGCAGCCAAAATTCGCGCCTGTTACCAGGATCTTGGCTTGTCGATAGCGTAACTTGTTGAGCACGAACTCGGGATTTTCGCCTCCGCCGGACGTGTAGCGCCATGCCTCGAAGCAGTAACGACCCAGTTCGCCGCGCTTGTGGGACACCAAACGAGACATTGGAATGATAACGTCGGTGTCGATGTTGATCCGCATCAGGGGAGCGGCAATCCCTGTCAGACGAATAAACTTGTCCATCAGTGGCCTGCCAACTTGCGAATATCCGCGATTCGGCCAAGGACCGCGGCGGCAACGGCGGTGCTGGGACTAGCCAGATGGGTGCGGGCGCCAGGCCCCTGACGGCCGACGAAATTTCGATTGGTCGTGGAGACGCACCGCTCGCCAGGCGCAACAATATCGCCATTGGCGCCGACGCACATGGAACACCCGGGCTCGCGCCATTCGAATCCAGCGTCGAGAAATTTCCGATGCAAGCCTTCTTGCTCGGCGGCGCGCTGAACCGCCAATGAGCCCGGCACGACCCACGCCCGCACGCACTTGGCCACGGTATGACCGGCCAGCGCCTTTGCCGCCTCGCGTAAATCCGACAAGCGTCCGTTCGTGCACGAGCCGATGAAGACCCGTTGCACCGGGGTACCTTCGATCGCGTCGCCTGGCGTCAGCCCCATGTAACGCAGGGCCGCCTCCATGCTCGTGCGTCGATCGGGCGCTGGTTCGTCAATGGGATCGGGAATACGCCCGTCGACGTGAATTACATGTTCCGGGCTCGTGCCCCAGGTGATCTGCGGCGCGATGTTGCTTGCGTCGATCGTGTGCTCGGCGTCGAAAACGGCGTCATCGTCGGTCGGTAAAGAGCGCCAATGGGCAACTGCTTGGTCGAATAAGGACCCCGTCGGGGCGAAGGGACGGCCGGCAAGGTATTCATATGTAGTTTCGTCTGGCGCCATAATTCCCGTTTTGGATCCCAATTCGATCGATAGATTGCAGACAGTCAGCCGCTCCTCGATGGTCATCCGTCTGACGAGCGGCCCATCAAATTCCAGCGCATGCCCCCGCCCGGCCGCGGTACCGAGCCGTCCGATCGTGTAAAGAATGATATCCTTTGCGGAAACGCCCGGGGTGCGGGCGCCGTTCAGGCGGATCCGCATCGTCTTCGGCTTTTTTTGTCGCAATGTTTGCGTCGCCAGAACGTGCGCTACCTCGCTTGAACCTATGGCGATCGCCAAGGCTCCCAACGCACCGTGCGTACATGTATGACTGTCCGGGCAGACCACCGTCGCCCCCGGCAAGGTCAATCCCAATTCTGGCGCCGCCACGTGCACGATGCCGTGGCCGAATTCGCCGATGTCGAACAATTTAATACCCGAGGCAAACGCACCGCGACGTAACTCACGAAGCAGACGGCCACCGATCGGATTACTATCGGTTCTGCGGCCGGGCACGCTAGCGACCGCGTGATCGGGCATGGCGAAGGTCAGGTCGGGGTCGTGCACGGAACGACCGAGCTTCGCCAATTTTGCGAAGTTCGGACCACCTTCGAGGTCGTGAATGAAATGCCTATCGATCGACAACAGGCTCACATCGCTCGACAGCGGCGCGATGATGTGCTCGGCCCAAATCTTCTCGAATAACGTGGCACCCGGCATCCACCGAATCCTACGCTGACGTGACTGTTATTCGACCGCTGGTGGTACGGAACGAAACGCCGCCCGATGCGATCTTTGCCCCTTCGCGACGGCCGGCGCCTCCTTTTGAAGATGTGGGCTTCGGCGCAAGGAAACGTCGAAGCCCCTCCATTCCGTCAATGGCTCCAAACTCCCGTGAGGGTAGCCTTCTCTAACGTATGAAAATGCAGATTAAAGCCGACCACGGCAGCCGACGCATTCTCATCGGCATTGAGCTTATCGACGTCAAGTGCGTAGATCGTAAATATATAATGATGCGGCCCGGCGCCTTGAGGCGGGCAAGGGCCGCCATAGCCTGGGAACCCATAGTCCGTCCGGCTCTGGACCGCGCCCTTTGGCGCTGCGGCGCTCTTCGGATCGCCCGCACCTTTCGCGAGGGAGGTCACGTCTGGCGGAATATTGAATACGACCCAATGCCAGAAGCCGCTGCCGGTCGGCGCGTCGGGATCGAAGACATTAAGCGCAAAGCTTTTCGTACCCTTTGGCGCGCCCGACCAGCTCAGAGCCGGTGATACATTCTTGCCGGTACAGCCAAAGCTGTTGAAAACCTGCTCGTCCGCGATCTTGGCACCCGGCTTGATGTCAGGGCTCATGAGCGTCAAAGCGTTTGCTGCCGTGAGCCCGGCAAGCCATCCCACGAGCGATATCGCGATCCAGCCCGCTCTCCACATTGTCTTTCCTCCCCGCTCACTTTTCGCTGTTACGAATTATAATACGGTACAACGAATTATCGCGGCGCGCAAGCATTTCGCACTCGTGATACCGAGATTTGGGGCATGGCTCAGTGGCTTAACGGCTTTGCCGAAGCGAACGTAAGTTGCGTTAAACACGGAGCAATTAAAAGAGCGTAATCGAAGGACCAATCGGGATCGCTTTTAGCCGAGTTCCCCTAAACCGGACGCTGTCGGCGTTCGTCGAACGAAATTGCGGGGAACGCCAACCCGCCGCATAGCGCATCGGCGAGCCAATCATTGTTGGCGCGATCGGATCGAGACTCGCGCGATACTAAATTCATCGGCGCGATTCAACCGGTCAGAAGATAACCGACGAGATTCGGGAATAGCAGCCGCCCCTATCACCCGGCAAACGCCGCTGCAATTGGAACACTCAAAAAAAGGCCCCGCTGACGAAGCGGGGCCAGTTGGAGATATTAATCCCCAAGGGAGGGATGAAAAATCACTCTCAGGAACCATATTACGCTATTCCGAAACGTCAACAAGTTCAAGGCTCGCATAAACTCCGTCTCAATGCCACATTTGCCTGCTGACGTCGAAGATCGAAGCTTCGCTGTTCGGGCCGAATTGCATTGTGCGGCGCAGGATCGCGGCCAGAGGACCCCAGTTGCCTGCACCCCCGCCGCATTTGATCGGTATAGCGAACATATTATAATACTAACGCGTTCGAAATAGACTGAATGTCCAAAATTCGCAAGGCCGGGGCGAAAATGAGCAACCAAGCCCCGCGATACTCAAGGGATGTTGCCACATACTGTTGTTCCGCCCCAAGTTCACGACCGTCTCGCCGACTTTTACTGGAACTCCTGCTCATTAACTTCTTGCATATTCCGGGGCTCAAGATCTGGGCGCGCCAGCCATAGACGATAGCTTACCGGCAGGAGTGTCATCCCAATTTTATCTTCGATAGTTCCCCATATGCCGCGCGGCAGGAACAATGCAAAGAAGATGGCCGCTGCACCCAACCCCATGAGGTACCAGACGCCAGTTTCGCCAAACATATATTCGATCAAAAAGAAAAGGACAGCGCCAAGGATCGGTCCCTCGAAGGTTCCGAGCCCACCGGCAAGCACCATGAAAATCATATAAGCGGTCCATTGGATACCGAAATACGTGCGCGGTTGGAACGAAACCAACGTCGCCAACCAAAGGGCCCCTGCAAGCGCGCAGCCGAACGCTGCGACGAAAAAGATGATTCGCTTGCCCGCGAGCACTCGCACGCCGACCGATTTGGCCGCGTCTTCATCGTCTCGAATTGCGCGCAGTGATGCGCCAAACCGTCCGCGTAGTAATGCAAACACAAGCCCAAGCAGAACGACCATCGTCGCCAAGGCGATCCAGTAATTATAGGCCCGGCGCGCATCGGGGGCGAAAGCGTTCAGTGCAAGCAACGACACGCCAGTCTCGCCGTTTATCAACGGATCCAATATGATTAAAAGATGCGCGAGTTCTGCCACGACCCACATGGCAATTGCGAACTCCCCGCCGCGCAGCCGCAAAACCAGTAGCGAGATTGGCAGCGAAAGAAGGCCTGCGATCAGCGCACCAAGTAGAAGGGCAGGATAGACCGGGACGCCATGGTAGGACAGCTGAATGGCAAAATAGGCCCCAAGACCAATGAAAGCCTGCTGCCCGACCGAAACAAGACCGGCATAGCCCGCGAGTGCATTCCACATGACCGCCAGAATAAGATAGATGAACAGGTTTGTCAGGCTATCGACGATATTGGCCGAAAACGCAAAAGGGCCAACCGCCAATACCACCAGCAACGCTCCGGCGACGATGCTCGATCTGGCCGACGTTCGGGTCCACCGCTCGACTATGTAATCAAGATCGCCTTTTTCGGTCGGACGGCTTATAGAGCCGAAAAAAATGTCGCGCACTCGGTACGCGAGAAGATGCAGTCGCTCGGTAATAGGAAGGCTACGAGCTCTGCGCCATACAAGGCCTGTCGCGATAACGAGACGTCGAACGAGGCTCGAGAGCTGGACGGGCAAAGTGAACCGACGGGAAAATTCTGCAAACGACAAACCTCCATCGAGCGGCGCGAGACCTCCATGGAAACGGCCCCGCGCTCGTAGTTCAGCTAGAACCAGACGCCCCGCAAGCACCGCTAGGAATACAACGTGGCCGGCGATGAGAAAACCTTGGGGGTCGATCTGAGCACCGAATGTCTGCGCCACGCCGAGCACGATGCCGCCGACCAGCGTGCCCGATAATGAGCCGATCCCGCCGATCACCACCGCTTCGAATGCAAAGATCAGCAGCGTGGGGCCGGAATATGGGGTGAACGTCTCGCGCATGGCGAGAAAGACGCCGGCCAGACCCGCCAACGCGACGGCGATCGCAGCTGCAATCGCATACACGGACCGGGCGTTGATACCCACCAATTCGGCAGTGTCGGCATCCGCTGCCGTCGCCCGGATCGCTCGCCCGAGCGACGTTCCGGTCAGGAACAATTTCAGCCCAACCAACAAAAGCACTGTGACGACGAACATCAACGCGGCAAGCGATCCAATGTAAATATGACCTGTGATCGCCCAGCTATCGTAAGCGAGATCGCCGATATACGGCGCTAGCGAACGGGTATCGGCACCCAGCCATTCGAACAGGCCGTTCTCGATCACTATGGCAAGGCCAAACGTGGTGAGCAGGGGAACCAGGACGCCGGCACGAATGCTACGTTCGAGCATGCCGCGTTGCAACAGCCAGCCAAGGCCTGCCATGAGCGGTATCACGCCGATCAGCGCGACGAAGGGCGGAATGCCTATCGAGTCGGCAACCAGAAAGACCAGGCAGGCGGCGATAATTGCAAAATCGCCGTGGGCGAGATTGATGATTCGCATGACGCCGAACATAAAGGACAAGCCGCAGGCGAGCAGAGCATAATACCCGCCCAGCAGGACACCGTTGATCAACTGGGTGACCCAGATCATCGCTGTGCTCGCTGCGCCCTTCGCAGACCAAAATAAGCTTCGGTAACCTGCTCGCGCGTCATCTCATGGGCGCGACCCTCGAGGATGATACGGCCCTCCAGCATGCAGGCCACGCGGGTCGAGATGGATAGCGCGCGACCGATGTCCTGCTCGACGAGCACAACGGTGGCGCCGGCCGCGATCAGCGATTCGAGCGAACGATACACCGCTTCGACCGCAATCGGCGCGAGGCCGAGCGATACCTCGTCCAACAGCAGAAGCTTCGGATTGGCCATGAGCGCACGGCCGATAGCGGTTGCTTGTTGCTCGCCGCCAGACAAGCTGCCGGCGCGGCTGCCAAGTCGACGCCGCAGCAATGGGAAAGCTTCAACGACGGCATTGAGGTTCCAGGGACCTGGCCGGCCATGTCCGCCCGCCACCGACAGGTTTTCTTCAACCGTCATGTCAGGGAATAGCCGGCGGCCTTCCGGCACGAGCGCGATGCCAGCACGTAAGCGTGCGTATGCCGGCATCGCGGTGATATCGGAACCCTCGAACAGAATACGGCCGGCGGTTGCCTTATGGGCGCCGGCGATTGTGCGCAGGAGCGTGGTCTTGCCTGCCCCATTCGCTCCGACGAGTGCCAAGGTTTCGCCCCGCGCTACTTCGAGCGTGACGCCACGCACGGCCTGGAGAAGACCATGTCGCGAATCCAATCGCTCTACGCGAAGCAGGGTCATCACGCTCGGCCACTGCCGATATAGGCGTCGATCACAGCGGCACTGGCGATAACGGCGTCCGGCTTGCCGTCCGCGATGATACGACCGGCGTCCATGCAAACGAGACGCTCTACCACCCGAAGCAGAACGTGCACGATGTGTTCGATCCAGACGATCGCCAGGCCGCGACTGCGCAGCACTTGAATTGTCTCGACGAGGCTGTCGGCTTCTTCGTCCGTCAACCCACCGCCAATTTCGTCGAGCAACATCACCTGCGGCGCGGTGCACAATGCTCGCGCCAATTCCAACCGTTTGCGATCGAGCAAGCCCAATGTTTCGGCCTTGCGGTTGGCGAGATGAGCCATCTGGCAAAGCTCGATCGCATCGACGCAACGGCAATAGGCGCGGTGGCTCGACAGCCCGCCCCCCGTCATCGCCGCGACGAGGCAGTTCTCAAACACCGTCATACCGCCGAATGGTCGGGGAATTTGGTGAGAGCGGGCTATGCCGAGGCGGCAACGCCGAGCGGCGTCGAGTGTCGTCACATCGGCGCCGTTGAATTGCACGACGCCGCCGGAGGGTGAATACGCCCCGGCGAGGACGTTAAGCAATGTGGTTTTGCCCGCGCCATTGGGACCGACGATGCCCACAGCCTCATGGCTCGCAAGCGCGAAGTTCACGCCATCGAGGACGGTGAGCGCGCCGAAACGCTTGGAGACGTTAAAACCGGCGAGCAGCGCGCCGTCGCGGCTGCTCACCGTCATCGGCTTCTGCTTCCCACCCGTCGACCTCAGCTGTATGGTTGAAGCTTGGCGCCGATCGGCACGTTGGAATCGCCCGCATTGTCGACAACTACGAGGTCCAGCTTGTATTTGCTGCCGGGCTTGGCCTGGATCCATTGCGCGCCGATCAAAGGGGTCGGGCAGACATTGGGAATCGGGAACTTGCCCCATTCCACGACGCCCACCGCGGTCGTAACCTTGAAACGGCTCAAGGTCTTTGCCACCTCCGTCTTATCCTTGGGGTTGGGGGTGGCTTTCAGGAGTTCGCTTCCGACATCGAGCAGCGACTGCGTGGCGCCGAGTTGTTGGTTCCATTGCCGTCCTGCACTCTTCTCGTAGCCATCGGCAAGCTCTTTCGAGGTTGCGCCCGTCAGCGGTGATTTATAAGGAAAGGTCGGGTGCCAATAGCACAGCGACGCGATATTATAGGCAAGCGAGCCGAGCGCTTCCATTTGTGACGGGAACAATCCGGTTTTCGCGATACTCTGGATCTTGATCGTTTTCGCAAAACCGAGCTGCGCTGATTGCCGCCAAAAAGTCGCAAAATCGGGCGGAATAGGCACGCCGGTGAATATCTGTACACCGGCGTCCTTGTACTTCGCGATCTGCGACGAGTAGTCCGTGGTCCCGTCCTCGTAGCCTCCGGGATCGAATACCGAGAAGCCGGCTTTCTCGATAATCGGAATCATGTGCGCGCGCAGCGCATTTCCGTCAGCGTCGTTGGGGTACATGACCCCGACCTTCTTATTGGTCGGAACCTGGCCATTACTCCACTCGGAGATGTAGGCTTTGGCGAACTCGGCCACGCCGAACGAAAAGTGATAGGTCCACTTGAACGGCGAAGGTTCGCCGGGTTTGGCACCGCGTCCGAAGTACCACGCCTCCCATGGGAGCACCGTGGAAACGCAGGGAACGCCCGCGGCCTCGCACGCGTCCGACACCGGGTTCACCACCTCGGGCGTAGAGGTTGTCAACATCAGGTCGACTTTGTCGCTGTTGATCAGCGCCTTGGCCAATTGGCTCGCCCGTGACGGATCTGACTGAGAGTCCCGGTCGATGATCTCGACATTGAACTTCTTACCGCCGGCCATCAGGCCGCCGGCCAAAGCCTTGCGCGCCAGACCTAGAACGTAGGGGTCGCCTTCCCCAAATCCGCCAAGCGGTCCGGTCCTCGGACTGACAAAACCCACCTTGATGGTTTCAGCACTCTGAGCAAATGCGACGCCAGAAGCCAAGACAGATCCGCCGGCACCCGCGGCAACGTGTTTTAAAAATTTACGCCGCGAAACAGCCCCTGAAACCGCACCAATGATCTGTTCATTCCGCTTATCGGACGACATAACTTCCTCCCTAGGTCCGCTTCGAATTGAAGGCGTCAACGCCTTCTTATATTCGCAGGCTCGTCGCCATCGTGAGTTGCGCGAGCACCTTAGCGCCGGCGATAATACTGTTCGCCTCTCGGAGAGTCTAGCATGTGTTTCCCCCGTGCGACGATAACGTCGGTATTGCGGATAATCGCCGGGAGGCCGATCAAGACCGATGCGACTGATCGATGCGCTCCGCGGTGACCATTTTTCCGCGCAGAGCGCCAAAGACAAACTTGACACAGTCATCTTGACGACTGAAAAAAAGTTCGCGATATTTCGCGATAGCGACGACATCGACGCAATATCGATCTCGGCGTTCGGCGAAGCAAATCGGCTTGCCGAGGCGCAGTGTGAACTCTTTCAAACTAAACAAGAATGAATAATTCCGGCATCTGCCGTAATGCCGAAAAAGGGAGGGACGACGGTGAAAGTCACCATGTTTCATTTCATGCCGTATCGGGATTTGCCCGATGACTTTCCACGCGGCCTTGCTTCGGCTTGGGTCGATGCGCCATGGTGGGAGTACGGTGACGCCGATAAAGTTACCAATTACTACAATTGGTCGATCGATGAATTGATGTTAGCCGCGAAGCTAGGTTTTGACGGAATCGGCACCAACGAGCACCATCAGAATCCCTATGGTTTTATGTGCAATCCAAACCTGTTTGGAGCCATCCTGGCCAAGATGACCTGTGACCAGGGATTGGAGCACGTCGCACTGGTGCAATTGGGCGCTACCGTTGCCGCCACCTCGCCACCCATTCGCATCGCTGAAGAATACGCCGTGTTGGACTGTATCAGCGGCGGTCGCCTCATTGCCGGCATACCGCTGGGTCTCGGATGCGATGCCAACATCAGCTATGGCGTGACCCCGATTGAACAGCGCGAGCGCTGGCGTGAAGCCGTCGATCTCATGCTCCGGGCATGGACCGCGAAGGAATTCTTCGCCTGGAACGGCAAGCATTATCAATTACCGAAAGTGAACCTGTGGCCGCGGCCGGTGCAGGACCCTCATCCCCCGCTACTTGTGCCGGGTACGGTGAGCTCGACTACTTGGGACTATTGTCACGACCGTAATCTGCCCTTCGCTTATCTGAGCTATTTCGGCGGCAAGTCCGCGAACAACGTTATGGATAGGTTCTGGGAGCGCGCGGTCGCAAAGGGCAAGGACGCCAACCCATACCGAGCAACCTTTCTCCAGCTTGTGGGAGTCGCCGAGACCGACAGCCAAGCGGAGGAACAATACGCAAAGCACGTCGAGTATTTCTACCACAAGCTTTTGCATCAGCCGACGTATCAAATCGCCCCTCCCGGCTACGCCGACTACAAGAGCCTGCTGAACCTTTTGGTCTCAGGCAAGGACTTTCTTCAATACGCTGATCTTTCCATCGACTTGAAGCCACTCAGCGCCAAAGATATGATCGAGAACGAATTTGTAGTCGTCGGCAGTCCCGCGACGGTGCGCGAAAAACTTGAAAGCATGGCTAAACGACTGAACGTCGGCCATTTGATGGTAGCGCTCCAATTTGGATCCATGCCGCACGGTCAGGCCAAAAGCAATATCGAGCTCTTCGGGCGCAACGTTCTCCCACATCTCCAGAGTATCTGGGAGGACAAAAAATGGGATAACCCGTGGTGGCCAAAACGGTTGCGAAACAGATCGCCTGAGCATCGAGAGTTGGCAATGGCCTGACGGCCTCGACTGCAGCTCTACTTCGCGCTCCAGCGCTCACCACTTTCTCGTCATTCATGCTCCCGGTGTGAAAATGGCCACTCCTATCATCAAAACAATTCCGGTTCGTCACTGCAACTTCGAAGCCAAGGTGAAGACCGCCGGCAGTGGTCCACCTCTGGTTTATCTGCACGCGGCGGCGGGGCCGATTTGGGACCCCTTCGTGGAGGGTTTGACCGAGCGTTTTACTGTTTACGCTCCCCACCATCCAGGGACCGGAGAGACCGCCCGCGATTCCATCCACGCGGTGGATAGCTTGTGGGATCTGATCCTGGTTTACGATGAGCTTTTCGATGCTCTTGGTCTAGCATCGGTCCCGATTATCGGTACATCGTTCGGCGGCATGATGGCTTGCGAAATCGCGGCACATCGTCCGGAGCGCGTCAGCAAAATGGTTTTGCTCGATCCCATTGGATTGTGGCGTGACGACGCGCCAATCGCTCCCTACATGCTCATGCCTCCGGAGAAACTGGTTGCAACCTTGTACAAAAACCTGGCGTCCGAGCCGGTGCAAGCCGCGCTCAAGATGCCCGACGACCCCAAGGAGATAGCGGTCATCACGGCCGACCTGATTTGGGCGCTCGGCGCTACCGGGAAATTCGTGTGGCCAATTCCGGATAAGGGTCTTAAAAAGCGCCTTCATCGGGTTACAGCGAACACGTTGATCGTCTGGGGCAAAGACGATGCGCTTGTCTCGTCCATTTACGCTGAAGAGTTTGCCAATCGAATTACCCGAACTCGGGTCGAGATTATCAGCGATTGCGGCCACCTGCCCCAGGTGGAACAACTTCACACCACCGCGACGATGGTGGAGACCTTTCTCGACGAATAATTGCGGTGCGTGCTTAAGTTGGAGTTGCCAAACCGGCATTTCGGCCGGACGTAGTGACCTGCGGCGGGATGATCGCCGCAGGCTTATCAACTCGAGCGATGGGATCTTTTTACGCAATTTGGATCGAACCGCCACGTCATCGGGCCAGCGGCGGTCATTGACCAAAAGATCGACGCGTTCAGCCGGTATTATGCCACTCGTGGATGACTAAAAATGCTGTTCGCGTGCGCGAGCTCCGCTCGTGGACGCCGGATGCCGAGTGTCTGGCGGGCCTGGCGGCGAGTTTTAACTCGCCAACGCGGATACCATCGGCGCCACGGTTCGTATCGACGATCAAGGTCGAACGAAGCTTGTTACACGGCACTGCGTTCGATTAACTCTCTGAACAACCGCATCTCTGTCATATTCTACTAACCACAATAATGAGGCCGTCATTTATCCTACCGGCCGCGTTTTCCGCTGATTTTGTCTGGATTAATGAGCCTTTATCTACGATTGGTATAGGTATTTTTGAATGACAAAAGCGAATTGGGCTGGCCCCCTTGCTTTGCAATAAAGACGTGGGCATCTCTCATCGGTGAAATCCATCATGGCCACCGACTCATTTGAGCAAGTCAATCAAAGTATATCGAGGCTGCGCACGCGGTCTCGTCGCCGATTTATCGCCATTGGCGCCGCCTTAATTATAGCGATTATGGGCACGACTGCATTGTTTACATTCATGCAGCGAGCGGGGGCTGTTTCCGCCGACGAAACCGCGACATCCAATCTAGGAAACGGAATGGCCCAACAAACCACTGTCATGCTTGACAGTGTCGATAATGCCCTCCGTATGATCAATTCCAAAATCGAGGAGGTTCCGCACTCGACCCCAGATCAAATCAAAAAAGACATTCGACTCAGCAGTACTCTCCACGCTGCTCAATGAGCTTGCCGCGCGGCTTCCGATCATCAAGTCATTTAAAGTCATTAGTGCAAATGGAATGGTCGATGATAGCTTTGCGCCACGCTTAACCGAGCGACAAACCGCTGGGAAAAGAAAGGATCTCGAGAGCCGGATGGCAAGCGGTGACCATCTAGAGGTTAGTATGCCGGCTAAGGAAGCGGACGGGTGGGTCGTGTACCTGGGCCGCAGGATAATTGATGCGAACGGTACCTCCGTCGGCGCAATAGTCGCGGAGCTGTCGTTGGCATCTTTGGAGGATTTCTACCGGACGGCTATGCCCGCTAAACGTTCGGTAGCATTACTGCGCCAGGACGGCGTCGTCTTAGTCCGTTACCCTCACCGTGAAGATGATATCGGCAAGAAAATTCCAGATCAGTCGCCGTGGTATTCCGTCGTCGCGCAAGGCGGCGGCACCTTTCAAGCTGACGACCCATTCACTAAAGCGCGAATTTTAGCCTTCGTACGACCCTTGCACGATTTGCCAGTGGTCGTTCAGGCATCGGTTTTGGAGACGGATGTGCTCGTCGATTGGCCCGGCCAGATTCGATGGCTGGCGGCAGGCGGCTTACTGGCCATTGGCGGCGTCGTGCTGCTTTTAAGATATCTATCCGGGCAGGTGGACCGTCTACAGCGTTCTGAGGCGTTGGCAGCGGCCAAAAACGAAGAATTGGCGACCGCGCGGAGCCAATTCGACGCGGCGCTATCCAACATATCGGTCGGGGTATGTTTGTTTGGTGGCGATAAGAAGCTTTTGGTATGCAACAACCGCTATCGTGAAATTTATCACCTTTCGGTCGAGGCGACACGACAAGGCGTGTCGTTTGAGGACATCGTTGACCAGCGCATGCTGGCGGGTTCATCCGCGAGCGTTAGTCGTGAGCGCTACATCAATTGGTGTTACGAAAACGTGCGGAGTGGTGAGCGCAAAGAGATCACCGTCGAGTTGATTACTGGACGTACCATCCTCGTCACTCATCAACCAATGCCCCACGGCGGTTGGACCGCCACCCATGACGATATAACCGAGCGACGCGCGGCCGAGCGTAAAATTGCATTCTTGGCAAGTCACGATGTTCTAACCGGCCTGCCGAACCGCGCGATGTTTGAAAGGGAACTTGACAACAGCTTCAGCTCCTTCCGTGAGGGCGCCCAGCCTTTCATGCTGTTTATGCTTGACCTCGACAAATTCAAGCAAGTCAATGACACGCTCGGGCATCCCGCGGGAGACCAGCTCCTTCGGGAAACGGCGCGGCGGCTGAGTTTGTCATTGCGCGAGACTGATGTCATTGCCCGATTGGGAGGCGACGAGTTTGCCATCATTCGGTCGGGCGATCAAAATCCCACGGCGGGTGCGGCCAAATTGGCCGCTCGCATTTGTCGTGTCATCGCAGAACCGATTGACCTGGATGGCAATGCGGTGACAGTCGGTGCAAGCATTGGCATCGCGGCACCCTCGGAAGGAATCGTCAAGAGTACCGATTTGCTTAAAATGGCCGACCTTGCGCTTTACGCAGCCAAGGCAGGCGGCCATGATGGCTTTCGGTTCTTCGAACCTAAGATGCTCGCTGCGATGGACGATCGCCGCCATTCGGAAGAGCGGCTTCGCAACGCCATATCGAACGGCGAATTCGTGCTCCATTATCAGGCCATGATCGATGTCAATACGCGTCGTGCCGCCGCGTTAGAAGCCCTTGTCCGTTGGCGTGACCCCGCGCGCGGCTTGGTCTTGCCGAGTGACTTCCTTCCGTTGGCCGAGAAAACCGGATTGATAGTGCCACTCGGCGCTTGGATTCTGCGACGTGCATGCGCCGATGCAGCGAAGTGGCCGTTCGATCTAAAGGTTGCCGTTAATCTGTCCGCAGCACAGTTGTCGCAATCGGATCTGCTTGAGCAAATCACGCGCGCGCTGAACGACTCATCATTGCCCGGCGAGCGGTTAGAACTTGAAATGACCGAGCATGCATTATTTAACAGAGAAATAGACGGCGTGCACCTCGCCCGTCAAATCAAGCGGCTCGGAGTTTCCATTGTGATGGACAACTTCGGTACTGGTCATTCATCGCTCACTTCTCTGACCTCCATCCCGTTGGAAAAGATTAAGCTTCACCGGTCCCTAACATCCAACATGAAAATGCCGGAGCGCGCGGCAATCGCCGCGGCGGTTATCGCTCTCAGCAGCAGCCTTTCAATCAAAACGGTCGCCACCGGCATTGAAACGGATCAACAGTTTCGCGAGGCACAAGCCGCCGGGATAAATTTCGTACAGGGCTATCCTCATGCGCACCCGCTGCCCGCTTCGGAGGTTTTTCGGGATGCTAAAGCGTTGATGAATCCAGCTAGAGCCGTCGCATAGATAACAGGTCTACCGCTCGGACGGCAACAATAAGGTCAAACGGTGTGCCGGTTTAATTGCTCTTGTCGCCAGCTGCCCTACTATGCATCACCTTCGTCGGATCCTCGCCATAAGGGGGCGAATAGATTACAAGCAGCTTGATACGCTCGGTGAGCACCTTGATTGAATGAAAGACATGCGGCGGAAAGAACATCAAATCGCCCGGCCGGACATGATGGTCGACGCCATCGATACCCGCGATGGCCTCGCCCTCCAATATATAAACTGCCTGCTCCAAGTCGGGATGAGCGTGAGCAGGCGACCCCTCGTTCCTTTCAATGTCGCCTATAGCGATCTCCATGTATTTCGCGCCATTCACGAGCGGCCCAATAAGGCGATAGTTCCTTGTACCGGTGTGGTTTGCCGGGCTGTACGGCTCAACATCCGATGTTTTGATGATATATGGAGACTTTGAATTCACGATTGGTTCCTTCTTTTGCCAAAAAATAGTCGACTTTCACACGTCATTGAGTATGCGCTTATTCAGACCGATGCCGCTACCGGCTCCCCCTCCCATCGCCGACCGACGAGATAAAGCGCGACCGCGAAAACAATCGCAAGGAACCCAAACAAGCCCATACCGTATCGGAAATCGCCCAGCGAATCTCTTAGATAGCCGATGATAGACGGTGCCACAAACCCGCCGATAACGCCCAATGAACTGATCGCCGCGATACCGCCCGCCGACGCAGCACCGGACAAAAAGCCGGCCGGTATGGACCAAAATGGGGGCGTGAAGGCGAGCGTCGAAGCGAAGGCGATCGTCACAGCGATGATTCGCGCGGTCGGATCGACGAGTACGGCCGCGGAAAGGAGTGCCGCTCCTGCCAGCAGATTGGCAAACGCCGCATGACCGATGCGTTCGTACCGACGATCTGAATGGCGTCCCCACCAAAGGACAGCCACAAGCGCGAACAAGCTTGGAATCGCCGCAACAAAGCCGTTCGTGACATTATTTAGTCCAAATCCCTTTAGGATCAAGGGAAGGAAGAACAACACCGAATTCAAAAGGCAGACATTGGTGAAATATACAGCGGCGAGAAACAGTACGCGCGGATTACGTAGCGCCTGAAGGACCGAATATGTTCCCCGTTTCTCGCGCTCACGGCGTTCCGTGTCGAGCACGCTCGTGAGCTTTTCTCGATCAGCCTCCGCCAGCCATTTCGCCTGCGCAGGCCCGTCTTGAAGATACCACAAGCACACGGGGGCAAGTATCACCGCCGGAATTCCTTCAAGGATGAACAGCCATTGCCAGCCCTCAATTCCGAACAAACCATGCAACGAGAGGAGCAATCCGGAAATCGGACTGCCGAGCAATCCGCTCATCGCCACGCCGGCCATGAAAATGCCGAGAATGCGCCCACGGTATGCGGTCGGGAACCAGAGCGTCAAAAAGAATAATACGCCCGGAAAAAAGCCTGCTTCGGATGCGCCAAGTAGGAGACGCATGACGTAGAAACTCTTGGGCCCGACGACAAAAGCCATGCCCGCGGCACAAAGGCCCCAAACAAGCATAATTCGCGCAATCCATTTTGCGGCACCGACACGATAGAGCATTAAATTCGACGGAACCTCGAAGACACAGTAAGTCAGAAAGAATAGCCCGGCACCAAACCCATATTGTGTCGCGGACAACCCAATTGCCTTGTTCATCTGCAGAGCAGCAAACGCGACATTGATACGGTCTAAAAAAGAGATAAAGTAACAAAGCAGAAGGAATGGCATCAGACGCCATGCTATCAGCTTCAGCGTTTCGTTGGAAACGCCACCCGGTGTCGTTTGCCGAACCGCCCCGCGGTCGTCCACCTGTGGCATTGTCATCGATCCCTCCCATTCTATTTTTGAGTGGACTTTATATTGTTGTTAAGCGGCGCTGATCGAAGCGTTTGCCACGACTGGCGACCGACACGCCGCCGTCGCGTTTAGCGGCCGTAGATCATCGTCAGTTTAGCTTTGTCCAGGGCAAGAAGGTTTACGACGAAGCCCACCTGGGAAGCGGTTGCGTTTTGCGGGACGGCCAGCTTGTCCACCTTGAGCGCATAAAGCGTGAAATTGTATTGGTGCGATTCCCCGGGCGGAGGGCAGGGGCCGCCCCAACCCGGCGAATTCGTCAATCCAAAATAATCGTTGGTTATCTGGCGGCTGCCTTTCGGCAGCATCCCACCATCGAGCGTCCCGGCGCCCTCGTCGATTGAGCGCGCCGAGGAAGGAATGTCGACAACCACCCAACTCCAAATGCCAGCGCCACCCGTCTTGGCGTCCGGATCGTGAACCATTAAAGCAAAGCTTTTCGTGGATTCCGGCGGGTCGGTCCAACTCAAAGCGGGGGAGACGTTTTGTCCGCGGCAGCCAAGTCCGTTGAACGTGAATTTGGCCGGCACCAAAGTATTTGCGGGCACGTCGGGGCTCGTAAGTTCAAATGCCAACACGCGCACGCTGCCCATGGGCGATGAGAGCGTTGCGGCCAGCGCCATTGCCTGGATAGCATTTCGCAGCTTAGCCACTTTTTCTCTCCGGTAATGCGAAGTAGTATTCGACATGGCGAATTTCGGAGAATATGAGAGCGTTGTCAAGCCTTGAGACCGAGCTGCGAGAATGTGTCCGCTCCTGCCGTTTCCGTTCGTCGCAGGTGCATTGGAGATCGGCTAAGACCCGAATTGACCGGAGAGGGAAACTGTCATGACTGACGCACCAAAGCTCTGGCCCGAAAAAGAGAATTCGGGAAACGGGCCGCTCAAAGGAGTTCGCGTTCTGGACCTTACGACCGTTTTGATGGGGCCATCCGCGACGCAAATCCTGGGGGACCTCGGCGCCGATGTGGTGAAGATCGAAGGGCTAGGCGGCGACACCATGCGGCTGATCGGACCCTGGCGACACGAGGGAATGGGCGCGTTATTTTTACAGGCAAATCGCAATAAACGCAGCGTTGTAATCGATCTCAAAACGGCGGAAGGTAAGGAAGCGATAAGCCGATTGGCTAAACAAGCAGATGTGCTGGTGTCGAACGTCAGGCCGCAAGGCCTCGCCCGCCTTGGTTTGGATTATGGCAGCGTCAGCGTCGCAAACCATCGTATCATCTATTGCGTTGCGGTCGGATACGGCAGCAATGGTCCGCAATCCGGCAAGCCGGTGTATGATGATCTCATGCAAGCTGCGTCGGGCATTGCCGGACTATTTGGTAAGGTCGACGGAGCACCACGTTATGCGCCGATCAATATCTGCGACCGGGTCGTCGGCCTTTACGTCGCCAATGCGATCACCAGTGCGCTGTATCATCGAGCGATGACGGGAGAAGGCCAGGCTATTGAGGTTCCGATGTTCGAGACGATGACGCAGTTCGTGCTTGCGGACCATATGGGTGGCCGCGCCTTTGTTCCCGCGCTCGGCGATATGGGGTATAAACGCCTTTTGTCGCGGACGCGGGGGCCTTATGCGACGAAAGACGGCCACCTTTCTCTCGTGGTTTACACCGACCGGCACTGGCGTGATTTCACGAGACTGGTCGGTTGCCCCGATCTCATGGATACCGATCAGCGCTTCCGCTCGCAGGAAAGCCGAACGCAATATGCTGAAGACATTGGGCGCTTTATTGCGGGTCAACTAAAGGCGCGCAGCAACAACGAATGGCTGGCGGCACTTCTGAAGATCGACGTTCCAGCTTCCCCGGTTAACTCCATCGAAGATCTGTTCGACGACCCCCACTTGAAAGCAGTTGGATTTTTTCAAGAAATTGATCATCCGACCGAAGGAAAAACCGTGGTTTGCGATCATCCCGTCCGATATGCCAAATCGCCCGCCTCGGTCCGACAGCTTGCGCCGCAACTCGGAGAACATACCCACGAGATATTAGCAAAGACCGCCTCTCCCGCCGAACAGACGGCCGAGGCTAATCGCTCATCAAAACCGAATCGTCCCCCCTTCACCAAGGCAAGGAGAGGAAAGGCACGACTGCATTAGCTGAACGTCAATTAGACTAGGCCGCGATTGTCTGCATCTCCAAGCGCCGGCAAACATCAGTGAGAAGCAATGCGGCTGCGTCAATTTTCGGGTCTAAACGCGCGGAGGGCCCAGCGATCGTAACGACATACACCGAGACATTCCATCTGAAGACACACGAAATGGTAGTTACGCCGTTCAGGCTCTCCTCAAAGTTCGAAAACCATCCTCTTTTTCGGCCAGACTCGATGTCTTTCCTCAGGTCCACCGCCGACTTTATCGTCTTTTTTGTCAACGGTACGAGTTTCGTCGATTTAAGGAAATTTGCCAGCGTCCGATCGTCAAGCGTGCTCAAAAGCGCCTTTCCGCCCGAGGTCGCGTAAATGCTTCGCAAAGTGTCACCGGCCTTGATCAGGATACGCAGGGGGTGCGTCGAGTCGAACACTAGTAAATACGTCGCATTCAATCCGGTCACTTTGGCCAGTGAGACTGTTTCGTCGAGCGTATCGCGCAACGAGCGAAGCAATAGTTCGGTACGCGCCAAAATGGGATCGTGGTCCCCGATCTCCTTGCCCACCGCGCACAATCGCAATGTCGGATAGTATCCCGCCCGGGGTGCGATTTCATAGAGGTAACCGCGCGACTGCATCGCCTGAACGACGTCATGACAGCTCGAAATGGGAATTTTCAAGAGGTGAGCTATGTCCGATAACGTGAGAGGTCGCTTCTCCGCGGCGAACAACTCCAGAAGGTCTAGCGTACGATCGACAATTTTCGACATTACTGTAAGCCCCTCACGACGAAAACATGCGACTCGGCATTACGCCCAAGGCGCGGAATAATTTCATAAGAGCCCCTCGGGGTCCATGAACGCGAACCGGATTGACGCACGAGCTCTCGTGACCTACGTTTCGCTACCATGAAAACGCATTCGCTAGGTAGAATACCCTGGAACGCTATTCGGGCCCCCGGATGAGCCATCACATTTGATCCACGAAGTTAAGAACAAGCTCAATATTCGGGGAAGTTCGACACACCGTCAATGGGGATTGCGCTTGAAGGTTTTCCAGGCATTAGCGAATACGCCGGATCGAAGCGAAATACGTGAGGCAATTCGCGCGCTCTGTGCTGAATTCGATGATTCCTACTGGGCTGATAAGGACCTAAAACATGAATTTCCGTTTGAGTTTACGGCAGCAATAGCCGACGGAGGCTGGCTGGGTATCGCAATGCCAGCGGAATTTGGCGGCTCCGGATTGGGAGTGACCGAAGCGGCCATTGTATTGCAGGAAATTGGGCATTCCGCCGGAACGCTCGCTGCCTGTTCGGCTATACATGTCAACATTTTCGGACTGCATTCGATTGTAAAACACGGATCGAAGCGCCAACTTTCGGCTTGGCTGCCACCGGTCATCGACGGGTCGTGTCGGGCTTGCCTCGGCGTGACCGAACCTGATGCCGGCTTGGATACGACCAAAATCATTACGCGGGCGGAACGCACAGAAAACGGTTATGTCATTAACGGTCAGAAAATATGGACCAGCACCGCCCAACAAGCCGACAAAGTCATTTTGCTCGCACGCACATCTCCAATTGACACGTGTGCCCGTCCGATTGACGGAATATCGTTATTTTATGCGGATTTGGACAAGTCAGCGGTCGAAATACGCGAAATTGAAAAGATGGGTCGTCATGCGGTGAATTCAAATCAGCTATTCTTCGATAATTTCGAGATTTCCGCCGACTGTCTTGTTGGCGAAGAGGGCAAGGGCTTCCGTTACATCTTAGATAGCTTGATCCCGGAGCGAATCTTAAATGCTGCCGAAGTTATTGGCATCGGCCGGCGCGCTCTCGAAAAAGCGGTCAGTTACGCGAACGAACGCGTCGTGTTCGGCCGTAAAATCGGACAAAATCAGTCAATCCAACATCCTCTCGCCGAGTGCTGGTCCGAATTGTATGCGGCCGAGCTCATGACGCTCCATGCCGCCGAACTTTATGACTCGGGCCAGCCAAGCGGCGCACAGGCGAACGCGGCCAAGTACCTCGCTGCGGACGCAGGATTTCACGCGTGCGATCGCGCAGTTCGGACCCATGGCGGCATGGGATACGCCCGCGAGTATCACGTCGAAAGATACTTTCGTGAAATGGTTGCCGCCCAGTTGGCGCCGGTTTCGCGCGAAATGATTCTTTGTTTTATTGCCGAGCGTGAATTAGGTCTGTCAAAATCCTACTAACGGCATCGCGAGGATTTTCATGAGCGGCAATGACGCCAAGACCGATGTTCGAACCGAGCAGCGAGGGCGCTCGCTCTGGATTTGGATAGATAGGGAAGAACGACGCAATGCGATGAACAAGCGTGTCATCGAAGGTATCGAGGAGGCGATTGTTAAATCTCGGCAGGACGACGCTTTGCGGGCGATCGTTTTGACCGGAGTCGGTCGGAAGGCGTTTTGTGCCGGTGCGGATTTGAGCGCGGGTGTTGAGGCATTCACGCTTGGGCTAAACGAGCCGACGACGGATTTCGGCAAGCTTGCGCGCATCGTTCGCCTTTTGGGCGTTCCGCTGATCGGGCGCATAAACGGAGATTGCGTGGCCGGCGGTATGGGGCTTATGTCGTTATGCGATCTCGTCGTGGCGGCTGATCACGCGCGTTTTGGTCTACCGGAAGCGAAGGTCGGCGTTTTTCCCATGCAAGTTTTGGTTTTTCTGCGAAGTATGCTGGGGGCGCGCCTTATCAACGAGCTTTGCCTGACGGGTGAATTTATCGGCGCGGCTCGTGCCCGCGAAATTGGTCTTTTGAATTACGTAGTTCCTTTCGAAGAATTAGATACTCGAACTGACGCGCTGATTGGCACCATCGAACAGATGTCGCCGGTGGCACTCCGGCGCGGTAAGTTCGCCATCGCTGCGATGGAAAGCATGGCTTTCGGGGAGGCGCTGGCATTCGCCGAAACGCTGATCTCGGTAACCGCTTTAACAGGCGATGCTACCGAGGGATTGACCGCATTCAACGAACGGCGTGCGCCGCGTTGGAGAAAGGACACCCGAGATGTCTGAGAAGGTCGTGCGCATTGGTGGTGCATCTGGCGCTTGGGGCGACAGCCCTGGCGCATTCGTGCAGCTTATTGGCGCCGACGTTGACTATCTGATGATGGACTATCTTGCCGAAGTAACGATGTCGCTTTTGGCACGAGCGCGGTCGAAGGACGGTCAGGCGGGCTTCCCTCCCGATTTCATTGCTTACATGCGGGACGTCCTCCCGGAGGTGGCACGCCGAAAGATTAAGGTCACGACCAACGCGGGTGGTGTCAATCCGTCGGGCTGCAAGCGCGCTCTTGAAAGTGTAATCGATAAGCTTGGACTGTCCCTCCGCGTGGCCGTCGTCGAAGGTGATGACATCCTCCCGCTAACGGGCGCGCTTCGCGTTAGCGGTCTGCGCGAAGCCGTTTCGGGTGAGAAATTGCCAGAAACGTTACTCACCGCTAATGCCTATCTCGGCGCCATCCCCATTAAGGTCGCGCTTGACGGCGGAGCCGATATTGTCATTACCGGGCGATGCGCCGATAGCGCGCTGGCGCTCGGTATTTTGATGCACGAATTCAATTGGGCCGTCGATGACTATGATCGGCTCGCAGCCGGGAGTCTCGTTGGCCACCTCCTGGAATGCGGTCCGCAAGCGACCGGCGGCAACTTCAGTGATTGGTTCGACGTTCCCGACTGGCACAACATCGGATATCCTATTGCTGCGTGCCGGAGCGACGGAACCTTTGTGATTACCAAACCTGAGGGAACCGGGGGTCTAATCATACCGCCAGTAATCGCTGAACAAGCGCTTTATGAGATCGAAGATCCGGCGGCTTACTTTCTCCCCGACGTAACCGCCGATTTTAGCAACATTGAAGTCACCCAAGTTGGAAGAAATGAAGTCAGAGTCAGCAATGCCCGCGGGTTTTCGCCGACGAATCGTTACAAGGTATCCGCGACGTATCAAGATGGGTATAGGTCTGTTACCACCGTCTCAATTGTCGGTCCACGAGCCGCTGACAAGGCCGATCGAACAGCGGACGCACTGATTGCGCGATCACGGATGATATTTGCCGCGCGCGGCATCTCAAATTTCACGACCGTCCACAAGGAGGTTCTTGGGGCCGAGGCATCTTATGGTGAAAGATCAGCCGCGCGCGACTCGCGGGAGGTGCTGTTGAGGCTCGTCGTCGAGCATCCAAAACGAGAGGCGCTGGAACTGTTCGGTCGTGAAGTCGGCTCTATCGGGCTCAGTTTTGCCCCTGGTACAACTGGCATTTACCATGGAAGGCCCAAGCCCACGCCCGTTGTGCGTCTTTTCACGTTCTTCTTGGAAAAAAAGACCTGCGACCGCCCTACGGTGCGTATCGGCGACGGTCCTATTGTGGAAGTCAACGTCCCAGTTAACGGCGGGTACGTGCCCTCGCGTATTCCTGAGACGATCGAAGAATATCCAATCCCGGATGAGGCTACGATAGACTTTCCCCTTGCCCGGCTCGCCTATGCCCGCTCCGGGGACAAGGGAAACAGCGCCAACATTGCCATCATCGCTCGCGATCCAAAGTACGTTGGTTTACTCAGACGGGAGTTGACGCCGGAGCGCGTAGTGAAACATCTCGGCCATCTTGTCGTAGGTCCTGCTGAACGCTACGAGGCGCCGGGTCTACATGCCCTGAATTTTGTAATCAAAAACGCGTTGGGGGGCGGTGGGATGGCTTCTTGCAGGATCGATCCACAAGGTAAGGCCTACGGTCAGATGGCTCTTGAGATGAACGTTGCTGTGCCTCGGTCATGGGTCGAGGAGATCGATACCGTGAAGATCGCTGAAAGACGAACCGCTGTTTATACAAATTAGAGTGATGTTGATTCCGCTTCCCATGGTGTGGACCACCGTGCGGGGCCTTTTCTGCTGGCTAAACCGCTCCCAATCATTGGACCACGGTGCCGGGCTTTTCCCAGCGGTGGTGAACTGCACCCAATCCTTGGACCACGGTGCTGGGCTTTTTCCAGCCGGCTGAACTGCTCCCAATCCTTGGACCAGGGTGCTGGGCTTTTTCCAGCCGGCTTCGATCAGGGCGGGCCGAGTGCCGCTGATCGGTTGACGAGCTCGATCGGGACTTTGTTGCCGATCGCGCTATGGGGTCGCTCCTCGTTGTAGTCTTCCGCCGAGCCCGGCATTACGACGCGCGTCGTCGACTGATGACCGTTGCGCGTCCATGAGATGAAAAAGAGGGCGGTTCACGTGGACCTCTCTGGTACATGCTCACTCCGCGACCGGACTCGGCTGCTATGTCTATTTTTCAATACGAAGCACTGAATTCAGTGCATCATATTGAAATGCAACCCAAAAATATCTATAATTCAAACGAGATAACCAAGGGCTTTTTGGGGACGGACACGGACACGGACACGGATTCGGATTCCGTCCCCCAGAGCGCCAGGAGCGGAAGGATTTCGAACCTCCGAATGACGGAAAACAAAGGCTCTTTTGGATGGTTCGAATCTCCTTTCGGCGGTTCGAATCTCCATTTGGCAGCGTCCAACATGACGTCCAACATTTCGGCCAACAGGGCGCGAGGGGGAGATCGTAGGTCCTTTGATTTTCTTACGTGTTTCTTAGGCATAACAATGGCTTAACGCTCTTCGGGCGCGCCATTAAGGCTTCCGACGGTGACAATTCCGCGCCTCCAGACACCGGTCAACATAATACGCGCGAACGACGCCGTCAGAATGAGACAAATTACGACCCCAACGGCGTGTCAAGATTGTTTGTAGCGGCGAGTTCAATGACGAACAGAATAAACGGCCGATAAAGAACTGATACCAGCGGCGTTAAAGATTGACCTCGGCCCATTGGCGTGAGGTGATTGAGGCGATCCGTTGCTTATCGGCGGCGAAGAACATCCAAGCTTGGCAGGCTGCTTCGAGGATGTCGTCGTAATTTTCATAGACGGTGTTGGAGAGCTTATTGCCGCGCAGGTATTCCCAGACGTTTTCGACGGGATTGAGTTCGGGGGCGTGGGGCGGCTGGTGAACCAGTGTGATGTTGGCGGGCACGGCGAGGCTGGTGGCGACGTGATATCCGGCGCCGTCGAGCACAAGGGCTGCGTGCGCGCCCGCTGCGACGTTGGCGCCGATCTCCTTAAGATGCATGGACATGACTTCAGTGTTGGCGGTGGGCGCCACCAGTGCCGCGGTGGTGCCGCGTCGCGGGCAAACGGCACCGAAAATATAGGCCCATTCGTAACGCTGATCGCGCGGTGCACGCGGGCGCGTTCCACGTTTCGCCCAGACCCGCGTCAGCGTGCCTTGCTGGCCAATGCGCGCCTCGTCCTGGAACCAGATTTCGAGGGGCTTTCCCTTGGCGTGATCGGGGAGTTTCGCTGTGAGCGTGGCGACGAAGTTTTTTTAAAAGCTTCCTGCGCCGCGGCATCGGCTTGCGGATGCTGCGGGCGCACGGACAGACGGCGATAGCCGAGCGACGCCAGAACATCGCCGACGGAGCGTTCGCGCAGTTTGACGCCGAAAAGCCGTTGGAGTTCGTCGGCCAAATCGCGGCGGCGCCAGCGCACGATCTTGTGGCGCGCAGGGTCCGGCCCCTTCTCAACGAGTTCGACAAGAGCCGCTTTCTGAGCAGCCGTTAGTCTGGGCGGCCGGCCGCTGGACTTACGATTGTGCAGACCCGCCAAGCCCGCCGCGTTGTAACGGTGCACCCAGTCGCGTAGCGTTTAACGATCCATGCCGCAGGTCTCGGCTGCGCTCGTGCGATCGGCTCCCTCGACAACCATGGCCAGCGCCAACATCCGCCGCGACGCCGCGCTGTCCTTCTCGCGACCCGCCGCCGCGCGAAGCTCTTTCGCCGTCAAATCGTGCCGGGTAACGGCAATCGCCGCCATCGATCTGGCTCCTCATCATATGAAGAGCCCATCGATTCAGACTTCCAGCGATTCGGGAATCCCCCACGAGTCAGACGTTGTCGCCGTTGGTATGAGAGCGGCTGCTCGACGTCAGAGTCGAAGTCTGTTCGCGATCGGAAATCGTTCCTGGCCGGCAATCAAAGCGACGCGGCTGGTGGCGGTTGGAGCTGGCTCTCAAGTTCGGCAAGCCGCGCCTCTAGCTCGGAAATCTCTTTGTTTGCGGCGGCCAACCGTGCGGTTAGTTCACCGCAATGTTGCCTCCACTGCCCGATCTCGCCGGAAAACTCCGCCGTTAATTTGGCGTGAAGTTGCTCGCGCCATTGCGCCTTGAGCGCTTGCTCGGCGGCGAGTGTTTTCGAAAGCGCCGCAGCGGCCTCCTTGCGAGCCTTGTGCTCGCCAGGCGTCAGCCGCTGGCGGCGTGGTCCGATCCGCTCGATTCCGACTTTCGAATAGACCGCAAGATGGATGGCATCTTGCCATTGTTTCATCGCAGCCTTGTATGCTCGCCGCCCCGCTGCATTGTTGCCGCCGGCGGCGCGTGCACGGTCGTAAGCGGCGCGCCCAGGATGAAGAGTCGAAATCCGCATCGTCCGGTCCGGTTCCAGTTTCGGTATACAACCCCAGTGAACGTGCGGATACGGCTCGTCGATGTGGAGCAGGATGTAGCACAGCGCATCACCGTAGTGCTCGTTCAAGAATGCGATTAGATAGCCCAGCCACGCCCGGAGCCGTTTTTTCTCGGCCTTGTCTTCGCGGACCGTCTCCCACCGGGTGGGGAAGGAGGCCACCCCGGCCAAAAATACCAAGGCATCGATTCTCAATTTTTTGTTGTCGGCGTCGACCGCCTCTTGGGCGCGCTCGGCGGCGACGCGAACGGCTTCGCTGGGTTGGCATCCCTGCAAAAGCACCGGCTCCTTCGGCTCGCTGACATGGTCGCAGTAGCCGGGCCGCCGTTCGGCTTCGTAAGCGATACCTTGCATCGACCGACCGTTGATCTTGCGCTTGGATGGGCGTCGGCCGTACGCTTCGATGTGGACGAATTGACTCCCCATGGCGGTCACACAAACACAGTCGGTTATGTATTTCTGTTATGTGTTTCTGCGCCGATGCGTTTCGCCAGCCGGCGAACGAGCATTTTTATAGTGGCAACCCGCCGCGCCAATCGACGCTCGAAATGGGCGGCGTCGCGTCGCGCTTGCATGGCAAGTGCCAACCGATGCGCACGTTTGATGTCGCTCGCATCGAGGATGTCCAAATATTCGCGATCGGCCCTCCTGATATCGGCGTCGTCGGCAAATGCCTGGGCCAGCGCGGATACCGTGCGCTCCCGATAGAACGGCGCGAGCCTTTCCAGCGCGCAGGCGAGCGCCCGATGTGCCATGAACAGCCTCCGGTTAGCCGTTGCGGGCAGCATAGGGCCATACCGCCGAGAGCTGGTCGATGATCGCCCTCCACCAGCCGGCGAGATGCGCCTGAGCCGAAAGCGCCGACAGTTCGCCTTTCCCGGACCACCGCACGAGCTGCTCCGGATTCCCGTGCAGAATCTCGAGGAACGTCCGTCGGCTGTCCGCAAACGCGGCAAGCGCCTGCGCTTTGCAGAACGGGATCACGAGGCGCCGGACCGGCAGCGGATCGAGGATTGCGGCCACGGCCCGTGCCGGGGGCGTGTCGACACCCGGCTGCTGCGCTGGGCTGGCATAATTGACCGCCAGCAGCACCTCGGCCTCCGGCATCCATCGGTTCACGTCAACGACCAGCGTCGCCGCCTGGCGGGCCGATTCGGGATCGGGCGTCGTCATCACCACCACCCAGAAGCGGGCGCCGCGGGCGGCCACGAGGCCCACGAGCCCGGTCGAACCGGCCACCTTCATCAGGAGTTCCTGTGCACCGGCACCGCAGTCAATGACCACGACCTGACCGTTATCGATCCCGGCCTTCATTTTCGGCCAGTGGCGATCAAGCATGGAGGCCTCGGCACCGACGGCATTCGCGGCCTGTCCTGCCTCGTCGAGGTCGATGAAACTGTTGCGGTCCGAGAATTCCGCGCGCCGCCGGCCGGTCTCGATGCGTATCGTATGAACGCCGACCTCCGCCGAGTGGAAATACGAAGCCGTCAGGTCCGCAAAGGTACTCTTGCCCATCGCGGTCGAGGCGCCGATTACCGCGACGATTCCGACCGGCAGGACCTGCAAGGAAGAGTTGATGGTGTTGCTGTTGCTCTTCAGCATGGAGATTGTCACCTCGTGTTGGGTGGGTCGTTAAGGAAGGCAGCGCGCCGGAAGAGATCGGCGAGACTGTCGTCGGAACGATCGGGCTTTGTTTCGTCCGTCGTGTCGGGCGCTGCGTGGGCACGCTTTGTGTTACGCGGCGTGGGCGCCGCCTCGTCTTGCTCTTGTGCGCTCGCTGAGGGCCCAGTGCTCGGGGCTTCTTCCGGCTTTGTTTCGCCGCGTTTCGTAGCGTTGCGTTGTGTTTCGCCACGCTTCGCCGCGTCGCAATCGCTTTCGTCACGTTTCGTCCTGTCCGGTCCCGTACGCTTGCGTTCCATCGCGCCGGCGGCCTTGGCGGTGCGCGAGTACGTCGCCCGCACGACGTCGGCGGCGAAGGTTCCATCGCTGCCGACAATGCCGGCGCCCGCGAGCATGCCTGCGACCTGAGCCCATGAAGCGCCGCGCCCTCGCAGCTCGGAGAAGAAGGCGAGGTGGTTGGTCATGAGACGCGTCAGCGGCGTTGCCCCGAAGGGCCCGGCTGCGTCGGCGACGAGACGATTAAGCGCGTCGCGCAGGTCGGCGGGCAACGCCGCTATGGCCGGCACGCCGCGGGTCATCGCCGCACCGTTGCGATCGTGGCCGTGCCGGCCGGCACCGTGCGTGTTCGCGTTGCGTGCCAAAAACGTGTCACGCGTGCCAGCGTTTCGTGGTTTGTTCCGATATTTGGCGGCAATGCGAACGAGATCGCGTGGCGTCCGCAGGCGCACGGCAAAAGCCTGAATTCGCTGTTGTTTTCAGTGCCTAAGGAGATGTCGCCGATGGTGCTGCCGGGGAGGATTGAACTCACGACCTCTCCCTTACCAAGGGAGTGTTCTACCACTAAGCTATGGCAGCAGCCCGTTCCGCTTGCGTTCCGGGCGATGGCGTACATCATCGGCGATTTCCAATTCCGATTCATTAGTTCTTAGTTCCTGGACCTTGGTCCAATCTGATAGCCCCCTGATCGCTTGTGCGCGACGCCGTGATGTCAATCGCAGCGGTGTCTGTCGTACCCGCAATCAAGCTTTCCCAGGCGGAGAGAATAGCGAACTTTTCCGGAAGGCTTTGTTCCCAATCGTAATGGGTGTCGGTGACGTCCTGCGTTCGACCCTCGCTATGATCAAGAATGAGTTTGGCCTTGGACTTGCTGTAACCCATCCGTACAACGTGCGTCCGAAACCATGCGCGAAACGCGTGCGGGCTAAACTGTTGAACGGCATTCATTGGACCTCCAGGCTCTTGCAGGTCCGCGAGCGCGGAATTCAAGAGCCGCTCCGACAGATGGCCGTCGCCTGCGTCACCGGCCCGGCGCAGCCGGAGTTGCGGAAAAAGATACGGGTTGTCCGGCCGCGTCAGCGACAATGCGGTGCGAACAATTTCCTGGACCGTCGGCGGAAGCGGGATGACGTGGGGGCGCCGACGAATTTGACCATTGCGGTTCCGACCTACTTTCAAAATGCCGGGATGGATCCACCAGACCAGTCCGAATAGAGGGTGGCGCCGAAGACTGGCCTTCAGTGCACTGACCACCGTCAATCGCCGTTGGCCCGTGTGCAGGGCAAGTTTAAGAGCGAGGCGCGCTGACGGCTGCGAGACCGTTTCAAGCGCGGCCACGAGGATCCGCAGGTCCTGCGGCGATATCGCCTCTTCGGCTTCGGCGTTGTCAAAAGCGGCGGCGGCAGCGATCGCATCGGCCAGCATGGCCGGCCGGTTCTTTACCGTGGTGGCGACATCACGTATTGGATTGATCTTGAGCCCGCTGTCGGGCTGCTCGACCAGCCACCCGAACATCGCCTTTAAAGTTCGCATCGTGGCTTGCGATTGCGCGATCTTTCCGCGCGCATGAATCGAATCGCGAATGCGACGGATGTCGTCCGGAGTAATTTGCGTGATGATTTTGCCGCGGAGCCGAGCGAGATCAACTAGGCCGGAGGCGCTGCGATAGGTGCGTACCGTGTCGGGCCGATTGGCTACGCGGCAGGCGGCGAGAAATGCTTCCCGCGCCCGTTCCCAATTCCACACCTGCCCGGCCAGATGCGCCGTACGCGCCTCAGCCGCTGCAAGAGAGGGGGTCTGGAGCAGCGATCCGAAGAGCGGAGTCGGATCGCCGCCCTCACGCAGGATACCTTTGGCGCGTTCGGCGGCGGGGCGGACAAGGTCGGGGTCGCTTAAGACGAGTACCGGCCCGATCGTGAAATAATGCTTTTGGCCATCGACACGGCAACGCAGCGCCCATTTGGCGCTGCGTTTGCGAATTCGAATAAACAGTCCAGGCACCACTTCGTCGCCGATTTCGCTGTCGACGACGTGTTCAGCCTCCGCCATCCGCAGCGCCCGAGAGACGGTGGTGCCTGTGATTTTGGTCGTCTCGCGGCTCATCGAAGCGTCCCCGATTGCTACCTCAAACTACCTCGAGGTGCCGTATCTGGGAAGCTTTGGGGAACCTCACCAAAAAGTTGACCGCCCCAGAACGAGCCTGGGCCTGTCAACAATTTGGTGCGGCCGCGCCAAAAAATATTTTAATCGTTCAGTAGCTTAGCTAGGTCGGGCGCCACGGCGGCGGGCGTTCGGTCTGCTTACCCAATGATGAGAGCAGCTGACTCTTAATCAGCGGGTCCAAGGTTCGAGTCCTTGTGCGCCCACCACAATTCCCGGTCCAAGTTCCGTCACGCCCGGCAGGATCACGCCGGCTCCAGCGCCTTACTCGGCGCGGGCTTGGCGGCCGGCGCCGAGTTCGCCGCCGCGGCCAGGTTGTGTTTGAGTTTGCTGTACGTCTCTTTCACATAGCTCTCGGCCCAGACCTGATCGGCGATCGGCTCGATCCGCACGGCGGCGTATTTGTATTCCGGGGTCTTCGAGTCCGGATCGACGCGATGGATCGTCAGTTCGTTGCAGGCGCCGATCCACCACTGGAACGTCATGTAGACCGCGCCCTTGTTGGTCCGCCCGGTGATACTGGCGCGGGCGATGACCTTGCCGCGCCGCGAGGCGACCCAGACGAGTGCCTGGTCGCGCACGCCGAGCTTCTGCGCGTCCGCCGGGTTGATCGTCACATAACCCGGCTCGTCGGCGAGCGCCGTCAGCGCGGCGCAATTGCCGGAGACGGAGCGGGCGGAGTACTGGCCGACCTCGCGAACCGTAGATAGCACGAGCGGGAATTCATCATTGACGCTTTCGGCGGGCGCCCGCCACTCTGCGGCCAACAATAGACCCTTGCCGCTCGGCGTCGAGAACTTGTTGCCGGTATAGAGAAATTTCGTGCCGGGATGGCTGACGTCGGGGCACGGCCACTGCACGTAACCGAGGCCCGCCATTCTTTCGTAGGTCGCCCCCTTGTAGGACGGACAGAGCGAGATCAGCTCGTTCCAGATTTCCTCGGTGTTGTTGTATTTCATCGGATAGCCGAGCGCCGTCGCGATCAAACTGTGAATTTCCCAGTCATGCTTGACGTCGCCCTTGGCATCCAGAGCCTTATAGAAGCGCTGGAAGCCGCGGTCGGTGTCCGTGAACACGCCGTCGTGCTCGCCCCAGGACGTCGCCGGCAAAATGACGTCGGCGAACATCCCGGTCTTGGTCATGAAGATGTCCTGCACGACGATCAATTCGAGCGCTTCGAAGCCCTTGCGCACCAGATCGAGATCCGGCTCGCTCTGCGCCGGGTCTTCGCCGAAGATGTACATCGCCTTGAGCCTGCCCTCGATCGCCGCGTGCGGCACGTCGGTGAGCGTGAGCCCCACCTTGTCCGGCAGGCTCGGCACGTTCCAGGCTTTCGCGAATTTCTCCCGGACTTCCGGCTTTTTCACCGACTGATAGCCCGGGAAAAAGTCGGGCAACGCGCCCATGTCGCAGGCGCCCTGCACATTGTTCTGGCCGCGCACCGGGCCGATCCCGGCGTTCAAATGCCCGACATTGCCGGTGAGCAGCGCAAGGCCGGCAAGGCCCTTCACGACATCCACGCCCTGGCCCCATTGGGTGACGCCCATGCCCCACAGGATGGTGGCGTTTTTCGCCCCGGCATAGATGTGCATCGCTTCGCGAATCTGCGACGCTTTGAGGCCGGTAATGTCCTCGACGTACTCGGGCGTGTATTTCTTGACGATGTTCCAGTAGGCGTCGAAGCCCTCGGTGTAATTTGCAACAAAGTCGCGATTATAGAGCTTCTCGGTAATCAGCACGTTGGCGAAGGCATTCACCAGCGCCATGTTGGAGCCGTTCTTCAGCCCCAGCCAGAGATCGGAAATCCGCGCGGTCTCGATGTGGCGCGGATCGCAGGTGATGATCTTGGCGCCCTTGGCCTTGGCCTTGACGATGCGGCGGGCGACGATCGGATGGCTGTCGGCGCCATTGTAGCCGAAGCAGAGAATGCAATCCGTGTCCTCGATCTCGCCGACCGAGTTGGTCATCGCGCCGCTGCCGAGTGTGGCCATCATGCCGACCATCGATGGGCAGTGGCAAATGCGCGCGCAGTTGTCGACATTGTTGGTGCCGATCACGGCGCGGGCGAATTTCTGCGCGACGAAGTTCGCCTCATTGCCGGCGCCGCGCGACGAGCCCGTCATCATGATCGAATCCGGCCCGTATTTCTGTTTCAGTTCGCCGAGCTTCCCGGCGGTGAAGACGATGGCTTCGTCCCACGACACCGCCTGAAACGGCTCCTGGCGCGAATGGCGCAGCATCGGCTGGCGCAGCCGCGGCGTCAGAATCTTGGTGTCGTTGAGGAAGTCCCAGCCGTAATAGCCTTTGAGGCAGAGCTCGCCCTGATTGGTGACGCCGTTCAAAGGTTCGACGCCGACCGCCTTGTTGTTCTCGACCAGGAGGTTGAACTTGCAGCCTGCGCCGCAATAGGGGCAGACTTCGATGAACTTTTCCATGATGCCACCTCGTGTCTGGCGCGTGTCCGGCGTGCGCGCGATTCGCTAAGCGACCGCGCTTAAGCCGCTGGGTTCGAGTGCAGAGTGCTGTTGGCGCCGCCGCCGGGTTTCCTCGATCAAGGCGGCGTCGACGATATGCAGTGCCTTGGTCGGGCAGACTTCGACGCACGCCGGTCCCGCCGCGCGATCGGCGCACAGATCGCATTTATGGGCTTCGGCCTTGACGCCGTTCGCGATCGTGACGCCGGCGAAGACCTGTTGCGCCGCATGGGTCACCACTTGCATGGCGCCGAACGGGCAGGCGATGACGCAGCTCTTGCAGCCGATGCACCGCGCCTGATCGACTTGCACGGTATCGCCGCTATGGAAGATGGCGCCGGTCGGGCAGGCGTGCAGGCAGGGCGCATCTTCGCATTGATGACAGGTCGCCACCGTCGAGACCTGGAAGGTGCGAACGAGATGCAGGCGCGGCTCGAAATGGGTCGGCGTGAGCGTCTCGACGTCGTGCGACGGCTCGTGAGCGACAACGCAGGCGATTTCGCAGGTCCGACAGCCGATGCACGTGGCCGAATCGGCAGCAATGAACCGGTTCATTCTAGACCTCTCTAGCGACGCCGCCGTAACGCTACGCCTAGCGCTACGTCTGGCTACGTTTGCTGCGTTACTTGCTTACTATGTCATTGAGACACCCATGGGCCTTGATTTACATCAAGCCAGCCGGCGCGGCTCCCGCCGACGCTGCGCCCGGTGGCGGGCTAGGGTCAAGGGCGTGCGCGACTTCGGTACCTTGTGAATAAAATTGTAGCGCGCGACGTGATAGCTCGGATCGAAGCCATAGAAATTCAGCCGCAGGCGGGCAAGCTCCTCCACCCGATAAGCATCGAGTGGCTTATCGGCCTCGTCGCGTTCGCGGCGGCGGCGTTTGTCGGCGAGGCGGGCGTCGAAGCCGCTACCATTCGCCAGGGTGCGGGCGGCAACGGCAATCGACGCCGAGCGGTCGCGCGCGGAAGCCGTCACGATGCGATCGATGAGGCCGAGCCGCTGCGCTTCCGCAACGCCCATCGGCTGGCGCGCCTGCGTCAGGCGCTGCGCATTCTCGGCGCCGACCCGCCGCGGCAGCAGATAGGTCCAATATTCGGATCCGTATAGATTCCCCATGTCCTTGTAATGCGGATTGATGACGACATTGTCGCAGGCCCAGACCTCGTCCGCGGCCAGCGCCAGAAAGACGCCGCCGGCGCCGGCATTACCGCGCAGCGCCGACACCACGAGCCGGTCGGTGGTGGTGATGATGTCGCGCGCCAGATCGTCGATCGCGTTGATGTTGCGCCAGGATTCGTCCGCCGGGCTGTCGGCCGCCTCGATCAGGCCGAGGTGAATGCCGTTCGACCAATAGTCGGGCCCGCCCATCAGGAGGAGAACCTTGGTCGGCCGTTGGCGCGCCTGCGCGTAGGCCGCGCGCAGCGACTGGCACTGCGCCGTGCTCATGGCGCCGTTGTAGAACGCGAAATGCAGATAGCCGACCGCGCCGTCCTCTTCGTAACGTATCGGCGCATAGCCGGGTGCAGGCGGCAAGCTTGCGGCTTGCGCGGCAAAAACATGCGTCGCCGGCAATTTCAGCGCCTGGTCGCGCTCTTCGCGCACGTGGCCGATCCATGCGGCGCCGTCGCTGGTGGCGCGGGCGATGGCGCCGCCGCACTGCGCGATGATCTCGCCCGGCCGTCCGCCGAGGCCCTCGGCACGGCGGCCGTCAAAAAGTCGCACCGCGCGATCGAACATCATGTCGCGCACGCCGGGGGTGCCGTCGGCGCTGCGGATTTTGCGCAAGACGGTGGTGGTCGAATCGGCGGCCCAATCGATGGCGCGGTCGCTCTGGCGGCAAACCGGACGGGCGCGGCCGCGCGCCGGCAAATCGAGCGCGCCGGCATGGCGCGGTGCTTCCTTGCCCGCCTCGATCCGCGCCAACGCCATCATGAGCGCTTCGAGGGCGGCCTCGGTGACCTCGTGCCGGTACAGACTCGATTTGGTCGCCGCGCGCATCGGAAAAGTCGCCGACGCCCAAATCGGGCCGGCATCCATTTCGGCCTCCGCCTCGAGCACGGTCACGCCCCATTCGGCTTCGTCTTCGAGTATCGCCCAATCGAGCGCCGATGGGCCGCGGTCGCCGACCACGCCGGGATGAACGATCAGGCAGCGGCGCGAGCGCCAGATATCTTCAGGAATGGCGCGCTTGAGAAACGGCGCCACCACGATGTCGGGATCAAACAGCGCGACCGCCTCGCGCGTCGTCGCGTCATTGACGTCGAATTCGACCGACACGTCGTGGCCGCGTTCGATGAGTTCGACGTAAAGCCGCTGCGACAGGCTGTTGAAGGCGTGGACCAGGAACAGGATGCGCATGTCAAGGTCAGCAGATTCGCGGCAGCTGCTCGCCGGACAGCCAGTCGATGATCCGCCCGCCGCCGAACTCCGTCGTCATCAGCACGAAGCGACGCGCATCGGCGACGACCTCGCCGATGATCGCGGCCTCGCGCCCGAGCGGGTGAGCGCGCATTGCCGCAAGTATGGCCTCCGCCGCATCCGGCGCGACCACGGCCACGAGCTTGCCTTCGTTCGCGACGTTCAGCGGGTCGAGCCCGAGGAGTTCGCAGGCCGCCGCGACGCCGGGCTTCACCGGCAGCATCGCCTCCTCGAGCCGGAAACCGACGTCCGAGCGCTGCGCCAGTTCGTTGAGCGTCGCCGCAAGCCCGCCGCGGGTCGGATCGCGCATGACGCGAAGGCCGGCGCCGCCGGCCTCGATCATCGCGGCGACGAGTTCGTGCAGCGGCGCCGAGTCGGAGACGATTTCGGTGTCGAAACTCAAATTCTGCCGGCGCGACATCACCGCGACGCCGTGATCGCCGATCGAGCCGGAAACGATCACGCGGTCGCCGGGCCGGGCCTTCTCGGCCGAGAGTTCGAGGCCGGGCGGCGCGACGCCGATCCCGGTCGTGGAAATGAACACGCCGTCGCCCTTGCCGCGCTCGACGACCTTGGTGTCGCCGGTGATGACCGGAACGCCGGCGGCGCGCGATGCCGCGCCCATGCTCTCGGCGATGCGTTTGAGATCGGCGAGCGGAAAGCCTTCCTCGATGATGAAGCTCGCGGACAGATAGAGCGGCTTGGCGCCGCCCATCGCCACGTCGTTGATGGTGCCGTGGACGGCGAGCGAGCCGATGTCGCCGCCGGGAAAGAACAGCGGCGATATCACATAGCTGTCGGTGGTCATGACCATGCGGCCGCCCGCGACGTCGAACGCGGCCTGATCGTTGCCCTGCCGCAGCCACGCATTGTCCAAGGCCTTATGGAAAACGTCCGCGATCAGCTGCGCCATCGCCCGGCCGCCGGCGCCGTGCGACAGGTCGATGTGACCGTTCGCGATGTCGAGCTTGCGCCGGTAGGTCTTCACGCTCATGACGCCTTGCGGACCTCGTCGCGGAAGCGACCATAGGTCCAGTGCGCCGCGCAGGCGCCTTCCGCCGACACCATGCAGGAGCCCATCGGCGTGTCGGGCGTGCAGACCGTGCCGAACAGCTTGCAATCGGCCGGCTTCTTCACGCCGCGCAGGATCGCGCCGCACTCGCAGGCCGGATTGTCGGACGCTGAGATGTCCTCGACGCCGAAGCGGCGTTCGGCGTCGTAGGCGGCATATTTTTCCTTCAGGCGCAGCCCGCTGTACGGCACGAAGCCGAGGCCGCGCCATTCGAAGCTCTTGCGCAGCTCGAAAAACTCCGCCACCTCGGCCTTGGCGCGCTCGTTGCCGCCGGGCCGCACCGCGCGGCCATACTCGTTCTCCACTTCGTGGCGGCCGTCATTGACCTGCCGGATCAGCATCAGCACGCCGAGCAGCACGTCGAGCGGCTCGAATCCCGCGACCACCACCGGCTTGGCGAACTCTTGCGCGAAAAACGCATAAGGGTCGGTGCCGATCACCGTCGAGACGTGCGCCGGGCCGATGAAGCCGTCGATGCGCACGCGGCCGAGTTCGCGCACGTCCGGACTCTCGAGGATATTCTGGATCGCCGACGGCGTGAGCACGTGATTGCAGAAGATCGTGAAATTGGCGAGGCCCTTCTGCGCTGCGAGCCGTATCGCCAGCGCCGTCGGCGGTGTCGTGGTCTCGAAGCCGATGGCGAAGAACACGACCTGCCGGGCCGGCTCGGCCGCGGCGATGCGCACCGCGTCGAGGGTCGAATAGACCATGCGAATGTCGGCGCCGGCGGCGCGCGCGCTCATGAGCGAGGTGCCCTTGCTGCCCGGCACGCGCATCAGGTCGCCATAGGTGCACAGCGTCACCTCGGGCCGCGCGGCGAGCCGTATCGCCGCGTCGATGCGGCCGACCGGCAGCACGCAGACCGGACAGCCCGGACCGTGCACCAGGTGCACATTGTCCGGCAGCAGGTCCTCGATCCCGTAGCGCGAGATGGCGTGGGTATGGCCGCCGCAGAACTCCATGAAATAATAGCTCGCGGCCGGATCGGCGGCGCGCGCGATCGCCGCCGCCAGGGAGCGCGCGAGCTTCGCGTCGCGATATTCGTCGATGTATTTCATAAGTCCGCCGCCACCAACGCCGCGGCTTCCGCCAAGAGCGCGAGGGTTTGTTGCGCCTCCTCCGGGTCGATCTTGCTCAGCGCAAAACCGACATGGACGACGACATAATCACCGACTGCTACGCCCTCGACCAGCGCGATCGACACGTCCTTGCTGACGCCCTCGAGTGTCACCCGCGCCATGCCATCGGGCAGCAGCGCTGTGACTTGCGCGGGAATGGCCAGGCACATGATCGGCTCCGTCGGTGAACGGTCGAATTCTTTATCTACCCCGCCGCTTGCAGCGCGGCGCCGGTCGATGCGGCATGCTTGTCGATCCAGTGATAAAAACTTGGCATGCCTTCGCCGGTGCGCGCCGATACCACCAGCACCTCGATGCCGGGATTGACGCGATGGGCATATTCGATGGTGCGGGCGAGGTCGAACTCGAGATGGGGGATGAGATCCGCCTTGTTGACGACGAGGAGGTCGGCCGCCGCGAACATATCGGGATATTTGATCGGCTTGTCCTCGCCCTCGGTGACGGAGAACACCACCACCTTGCGCGCCTCGCCGAGATCGAAGGCCGCCGGGCAGACCAAATTGCCGACATTCTCGATGAACAACAGCCCGCCGCTCGCAAGCGGCAGCTCATCGAGCGCATGGCCGACCATGTGGGCGTCGAGATGGCACCCCTTGCCGGTATTGATCTGGACCGCGGGCGTGCCGGTGGCGCGGATGCGCTCGGCGTCGTTCGAGGTCTGCTGATCGCCTTCGATGACCGCAACCGGGTAGCGATGGCGCAGATCGGTGATGGCCCGCACCAGCAAGGTCGTCTTTCCCGAGCCGGGGCTCGACATTACATTGAGCGCCGTGACGCCGGCGGCGGCGAACCGCATCCGGTTGGCGGCGGCGTATTCGGCGTTCTTCGCCAGGATGTTGCGTTCGATCTGGATGATCCGATGCTGGCTCAGGCCCGGAACATCCATGCCGGCAACGCCGCTGCCGTAATCGTGCCGATCGGCCGCGCTCGGCGCATGATGATGATCATGAGCATGATGATCATGCGCATGGCCGCCGTGGTGGTGATGGTCGTGATGGTGGTGGTCGTGGTCGTGACCATGAACAACGCCATCCACATGCATTCCGGATTTATCAGCGCCGGCGACGCCTGCTCCGCCGCACCCGCATGTCGCGCACATCAGGCAGCCTCCATTTCGAGAAGTCGCATCTCGTCGCCGCTTTGAAGCTCGAGCCGTGTCCCGCCACAAGATGGGCAGGGGTCGAAGCGCGCATCCAGTTCCACCGCCGCGCCGCAATCCCCGCAGGTCGCGCGCACTGGCGGCTGGTCGATCTGCAGCTCGGCAGCCTCGGCAATCGTGCCGGGCGCCATGGCATCGAATGCAAAGCGTAGGGCCTCCGGATCGAGGCAAGATAAGCGGCCGATCTCCAACCGCAAGCGGATAATCTTGTTCACGCCATGCTGTTTGGCCTCCTGGGACAGGAGGGCAAGCAGGTGCTGGCAAATCGACACTTCATGCATCGCGGTCCGCTTCCAGCCGCCTACAGTCCACCAGCGGCTTCCGCACTATACAGTTTCACTCGAACGACGGCCATCACACTTCGACTTTGCATTCGCCATGAGTGCTTTGATCTGAATCAAGAGAATCGGCGCGTTGCGACATTAGGCTGCGTGTCTTGCCGTACTGTCTTGCCGCAGTCATGGTCACGCTGATGCCGAAGACTTGCATGTCATCTTCATGCACCTCGATTTTATGCGCGTCGTGCTGGCCACGCGGCAAAAACCCGCACCGGTACGCTGGTGCGTCCGGTCCGTTTGTAACCTTGCTGTATGACGCCGCCATCCGGCCGGGTGCCGAGGCGCGCGTCGACCGCGACGCCGCCCTCGCGCGAGGACGGCAAAAATGAATCGCTTCATTATCGCCGAGGCGAAGCTTTGCACCGGGTGCGGCACCTGCGAGGCGGCGTGCGTCGAGGTGCACGAGTTGGTCGGATTGCAGGCCCATCCGCGTCTGCACGTCACCAGGACGCCGCAGGGAACGATGCCGGTCCAGTGTCGGCACTGCGAAGACGCGCCATGCGCCAAAGTGTGCCCGGTCGCCGCGATTTCGCATGCCGAGAGCATGATCCATCTCAACGAGAGCACCTGCGTCGGCTGCAAAATGTGCGCGCTGGCCTGCCCGTTCGGCGCCATCGAGCCGCACGGCACGTCGCCGCAGAGTCAACAATTGCCGCATCCGGCCTATGCCGGAGCTTCGGTCCCGAGCGAACTGCCGGCGACCGTCGACGTGTTGCCGCCGCTGAGCGCCTTGCTCGACTGGACCCCGGGCGTCCGTACCGTCGCGGTCAAGTGCGATCTTTGTTATTTCCGCGACGAGGGGCCGCGATGCGTCGAGATCTGTCCGACCAAGGCCCTGCGCATCGTGGACGGCGACGCGCTCGCGGCCTCGATCCAGGCCAAGCAGACCCAGACCGCGCCACTGACGTCGTTGCCGCCATGGGCAACCCCAACAGCCGAGAGCGCGTGACATGCCGCTCACCTTGTTTGCTCTCTCGATAGCCCTGTATGTCGCCGGCGCCCTGGCGTCGCTGGTGTTGCCCGAACGCGCGGCGTCGCGGATGACCGCCGTCAGCGGTGCGCTCGGGGGCGTTGCCGGCTTCGCCGCGGCGTTGCCCGTGCTGCTTGATGGCGAACCCGTGACCGCCACATTGGCCGGTCCGTTTCCATTCGCGCATTTCATCGTGCGGTTAGACCCGCTGTCGGCGCTCATGGTGCTGACCATCTCGCTCGTGAGCGCAGCCGTCGCCGTGTTCGGCGCCGCCTATGTCGAGGAGGAGTATGCGAGCCGCGGCATCGGCGCGATGGGCTTCTTCATGAATCTGTTCATCGCGTCGATGCTGCTCGTGGTCGTATGCGACAACGCGATGTGGTTCATCGTTTTCTTCGAGGCGATGAGTCTCACGTCGTATTTCCTGGTCGTGTTCGAGCAGGACGACGAAGCGGTCAGCGCCGGCTGGCTTTATTTCCTCATCGCCCACGCCGGCGCGATCTTGGTGCTGATTGCGTTTCTGCTGTTGTTCGCCGTTACCGGCAGCCTCGATTTCGCGGCATTCCGCGGCGCGGCGCTGCCGGCGCCGCTGGCGACGGTCGTGTTCCTGCTGGCATTCTTCGGGTTTGGCGCCAAAGCCGGCATGGTTCCGCTGCATATCTGGCTGCCGCGTGCCCACCCCGCCGCGCCTTCGCACGCCTCCGCTCTGCTTTCGGGCGTCATGATCAAGATCGGCGTCTTCGGCATCATCAAGGTGAGCATCGATTTGCTCGGCGCGACCACCGTCTGGTGGGGGGTCTTGGTGCTGGTGTTCGGCGCGGTGTCCTCGGTGCTGGGCGTGGTGTGGGCGCTTGCCGAGCACGACATCAAACGCTTGCTTGCGTATCATAGCGTCGAAAATATCGGCATCATCCTCATGGGCGTGGGCATCGGCATGATCGGCATTGCCGCCGGTCAGCCCGCGCTTGCCGCACTCGGGCTCGTTGCCGGGCTGTATCACCTGCTCAATCACGCCGTATTCAAATCGCTGCTGTTTCTAGGCGCAGGCTCGGTCATCACCCGTATCCAGTCTAAGGACATGGGCCGCATGGGCGGCCTTCTCCATGTCATGCCGTGGACGGCCTTGGCATTCTTGATCGGCGCGCTGGGGATTTGTGCGGTGCCGCCGCTCAATGGCTTCGTCAGCGAGTGGTTCACCTACCAGTCTCTGTTCCTCGCCGCGCTTCACGGATCCTCGCTGCTGCGGCTGCTCGCCCCGCTGTCGGCGGTCATGCTCGGAATCGCGAGCGCTTTGGCGGTGATGTGTTTCGTCAAGGCATTCGGCGTGACGTTCTCGGGTGAGCCGCGCAGTGCGCCCGCGGCTGCGGCGACCGAGGTCGGCTGGCCGATGTTGTCGGGAATGGGCTTGCTGGCCGCCTGTTGCGTCGCGTTCGGCGTCGGCGCTCCGGTCATCGCGCCGCTCATGCGTGACGTGGCGACATCCCTTACCGGCCACCGCATCGAAGTCGCAAGCGGACTGGTCGTCTTCCCGGGCGACGCCGGGATCGGCGTCTTATCGACCCCGCTGATGGCGGTCCTGCTGCTCGGCTTGGCTTTTGTGCCGCTCGTCATCGTCGGCCTGTATGCCGGCCGCCGGCCGCGGCCGCGCATCGGCGCCGAAGTCTGGGCCTGCGGTTATGCCCCTGACGCCGGAATGAGCGTATCGGCCAGCGGCTTCGCCGAACCGATCAAGGTACTGTTTCGTCCGCTCTACGGCGTCCGCAGCTGGACCGACGCGCGCCTGGAAGCGACGCGGCCGTGGTTCGCCGCGATTCCGGCGGGTGCCGCCTGGACCGAGCAGCTGTGGGACCGCTGGCTGCTCGCGCCGCTGGGGCGCGGCGTCCAAATCGCCGGCGAGCGCATGCAAGTGCTGCAAGGCGGGGATTTTCGCATCTACTGCCTCTACATCGTCGCGGCGCTGATCGTGCTGCTCGCTGCGGCTGTCGGGTAGGGGCGCGCGATGCCGAACTTCTTGCAATTGGCACTGGCGATCGCACAAGGAGCGGCGCTGCTTTTACTCGCGCCGATCGTCTCCGGTTTCTGCCGGGTCTTGCGTGCCAAAATCCACACCCGCACCGGTCCGCCCCTGCTGCAGGATTATCGCGACATTCTCAAGCTCCTGAAGCGGCAGGAAGTGGTGCCGAAGGGAGCCGGCCTGATTTTTCGCGCCATGCCGTTCATCCTGATGGCAACGCTGTTGCTCGTTGCCATGTCGCTGCCGGTGCTGACGTTTGCTTCGCCGCTCAGCGCCATCGGCAATCTGTTCACGTTCGTCTACCTCTTGGCGCTCGTGCGCTTTTTCTTTTCGCTCTCCGGGATCGATTCCGGCAGCAGTTTCGCCGGTATCGGCGCGAGCCGCGAAACGACGATGGGCGCGCTGATGGAGCCGGTGATCCTGTTGGCGCTGTTTGTGGCGGCGCTGCTCGCCGGCTCGACCAATCTCGGTCAGATCAGCGCATCGTTCGGCTCGCTATCCGGCGGGCTCATCGCGGCCGAGATCGCGGTGATGGCCGCCGTCGCTTTCGCCGTGTTCGTCGAGATGGGCAAGGTGCCCTACGACATGGCCGAAGCGGAGCAGGAGCTGCAGGAGGGCCCGTTGACCGAATATTCGGGCCCGGGTCTGGCGCTCCTGAAATGGAGCATCAGTCTCAAGCAGGTCGTCATGGCGACGCTTCTGATCGGCGTGTTCTTGCCGTACGGCGCGGCGGCGACGCCGACGGTCGCGACGCTGCTCTGGGCGGCGCTGGCTTTCCTGATCAAGCTGGCGGTTGTCTTCGTGGTCGTCGCGCTGATCGAGAACAGCTCCGCCCGCAACCGTTTTTTCATGGCGTCGCGCGCGACCTGGGCGGGCTTCGGCATCGCCACGCTGGCGCTCGTCTTCTATCTGGTCGGCTTGTAAGGGACGAATGGATCGGCAATGCCAAACCTTGCATTCGCGATCGTTTTGATCCCCTTCGCCGGCGCCGCATGCGTTGCGCTGTTGCCCGCCGCGTGGGCCAAATGGATCGCGCAGCTTTTCGCGCTGGCCACGTTCGCCGCGGCGCTCATGCTTGCGTACCTGTTCGGCGCGTCCGGCGCCGCCCCGGTTGCCGTCGATGTCGTCACCGTCGGTCAGGCCGCCGTGCTCGGCATCATCGTCGACAAGATCAGTGTTCTCATCATCGTCGCGGTCGTCGGCGTCGGACTTTTGGTGTGCATCTATTCCGCCGCCTATCTCAATCTCGGCAACAGAGAGCATCCGGATCCCGGGCGGCCGAAATATTACGCCTGGCTGCTGGCGTTCATCGGCTCGATGGCGGGTTTGGTCTTTTCCTCGACGCTCGTCGGTCAGTTGCTGTTCTTCGAAATGACCGGCATGTGCTCGTGGGCGCTGATCGGCTATTATGAGGACCGTAATTCCCTCAAGGCCGCCGCGAAGGCGATGCTCATCACGCACATCGGCTCGCTCGGGCTTTATGTCGCGGCCGCCGTGCTGTTCGCCGCTGCCGGCACGTTCGCCCTGTCGGCGATCGGCGATCTCGACCGCACGACCAAGACCATCGTGCTCCTGGCGATCCTGTTCGCGGCGTGGGGCAAGTCGGCGCAACTGCCGCTGCAGATGTGGTTGCCGGACGCCATGGTGGCGCCGACGCCGATCAGCGCCTATCTGCACGCCGCCGCGATGGTGAAGGTCGGCGTCTATATTTTCGCGCGCAGTCTGTTCGCGGCGGGCGCCGTGCCGGAAGTGGTCGGTTGGGTCGGGGCGGTGATGGCCGTCGCCACCATGGTCTACGGCTTCTTTCTTTATCTACCGCAGAAGGATCTCAAGCGGCTGTTGGCCTATTCGACCATTACGCAACTCTCCTACATCTTCTTCGCGCTGTCGGTCTCGGTATTCGGCTCGCGATTAGCGTTCGACGGCGCGATCGCCCACATCTTCAATCACGCCTTTGCGAAAAGCTTGTTCTTCTTCGTCGCCGGCGCGTTGGCCTACACGACGGGGACGCGCATGCTGCCTGATCTGCGCGGCATCATGACGCGCGCGCCGCTTGTCGGCATCGCCTTCTGCGCCGCGGCGATGGCGGTTGCCGGGGTGCCGCCGTTCAATGCGTTCTTCTCCAAGTTCGCCATCTTCGCCGGCGGGTTCGAGGCGGCCAGGCAGCATCCGCTGCTGCTGCCGCTCGTGATCGTGGCGCTGCTGGAATCGGTCGGCAGCTTCGCCTGGTTTCTGCACTGGGTCGGCATCTGCGTATTCGGCAAGCCGTCGCCGCAGGTCGCCGCCGCGGCGCCCGTGCCCGTGCCGATGCAAGCCGTGCTCCTCATCCTCATCATAATGACGCTGTGCTCCGGCGAGATCGCGGCGTCCTGGCTGGCAGGGGGGGCACCATGACCGGAACCATGACCGGCCTGCAGTTGGTCAACGGTCTGGCGAGCTTGCTGATCGTCACCTCTCTCATGGTGATCGAAGCGAAGGGCGCGACCCGTTCCGCGGTCTATTACGCGCTGCAATCCTTCATTCTGGTGCTGATATTCCTGGCGCTGGCGGTCGTGATGAACGCGCCGCAGCTCTATTACTGGGCCGGCGTCGCCTTGGTGACCAAGGTCATTCTGGTTCCGGTCATCATGTACCGCACGCTCGGCCGCCTGAGCGATCCGACGCTGGTCGAGCCGCGGTTCGGCCTCGCTTGGACGATCATCCTCGCCGGCGCCGTGGTCGCGGGCTGCTTCGCCGTGGTCTCCAGCGTCCATCTCCCCGGCGCGCCGGAACTGAAGCCGGCGCTCGCGATCTCGCTCGCCCATTTCTTCCTCGGGCTCGCCTGCATCGTGATGCAGCGGAATTTGCTCAAGCAGGTGTTCGGCTATTGCCTGATGGAAAACGGCTCGCATTTGACGCTGGCGCTGATGGCGAATCGTGCGCCGCACGTTCTCGAGATCGGCATCGTGACGGACGCCATCTTCGCCGTCGTCATCATGGCGATCATCGGAATCATGATCCATTCGCGGCTGCAGACGCTCGATGTGCGGCAGCTCACCTCGCTGCGTGGTTGACCGCCCATGACCCCCGCAAACCTCATGATCTTGCTGCTCCTCGTGCCGCTCGCCGCGACGGTGATCGCCTTTGCCGCGCCGCTGTTCGGGACCAGGCGCGGACCTTTCATCGCGGAGGGCGCGCACGTTGTTTCGATCGTCGTGCTGGCGGCGATTGCATTCGCGTTGGCCGCGACGATCCTCGAAGAGGATCATCTGTTCGCGGCCGGCAGCTGGCTCTATCTCGATCCGCTGGCGGCGATCCTCGTCGCCTTGATCTGCGTGGTCGGCCTCCTTACCGGCATTTATTCGCTCGGCTATATCCGGCACGACTTGGCATCCGGCGCGATCACCCCCGGTAAGCTGTGCCGGTACTACGGCTTCTTCAACCTCTTCCTCTTCACCATGCTGTGGACGGTCACGGCGAACGACATCATCATGATGTGGGTCGGCATCGAAGCAACGACGCTCGGCTCCGCCTTCTTGGTCGGCTTTTATGGACAACGCGCGTCGCTGGAAGCCGCCTGGAAATACGTGGTCATCTGCACGGTCGGCGTGGCCTTCGCGCTTTACGGCACCATGCTCGTCTATGCCGAGGCCTCCGCCGTGATGCCCGATCCGCACGACGCCTCGCTGTGGACCTCGCTCGTCAGTCACGCGGCGTCACTCAATCCGGGCGTGATGCGGCTTGCCTTCGTGTTCGTTCTGATCGGCTTCGGCACCAAGGCCGGCCTCTTTCCCATGCATGCATGGCTTCCCGATGCGCACAGCGAGGCGCCGAGCCCGGTGAGCGCGCTCCTCTCCGGCGTGCTGGTGAACTGCGCGCTGTTCGTGCTGCTGCGCTACAGCGCTATCACCACGCAAGCGACCGGGCCGGATTTCCCGCATACGCTGTTTCTCGTGCTCGGCGGGTTGTCGGTCGCGGCCGGCGCGTTGCTCATCTATGTGCAGACCGATCTCAAGCGGCTGTTCGCCTACAGCACCACCGAGAATGTCGGCCTGATCGTGCTCGGCTTGGGCATCGGCGGCCCGTTCGGCGTCGCCGCGGCGATCCTGCAGATGATCAATCACAGCCTCACCAAGACGCTGCTGTTCTGCGGAACCGGCAATGTACTGATGAAATACGGCACGCGGGATCTGCGCTCGATCAAGGGACTGAGCGCGACCGCGCCGGTAAGCGGCGCGCTCCTGATCGCAGGCGCGCTGGCGCTGTGCGGCATTCCGCCGTTCAACATCTTCGTCAGCGAATTCATGCTGGTCACCGCCGGGCTTCGCGCCGGCTACGGCTGGCTCATGGTGATCTGCCTGTTGCTGTTGACGGTCACGCTCGCCGCGCTGCTGCGCTTCATCGGCGGCTCGCTGCTCGGACCGCGGCCGGAAGGTCTCGCGCGCGGCGACGTCAGCGCCTTTGCGCTCGCGCCGATGGCGGCGTTGCTGGCCGTGATTCTGCTGTTCGGGGTCGCCCTGCCGCAGCCGGTTGCACGCCTGGTGGAAAGCGCCGCGAGCGTCGTTTTGCAGTCGAACGTAACCACAGCCGCGGTGCGAGCACCTTGGCAAAGCTCGAACCGAGACGGGTCACACGAGGACAATCCGCTCAGCGCGACGATGCGGCTGAGCGGCCGTCCTTGATGCGCAGACGAGATTGAAGAGAGCGAGAAACTCATGTCCGTATCCACGGAAACAAGACGCGGCACCACCTACGTTGCGGCCTTGCGCCAGAAGCTGCCGAATTCGGTGCTGGAAGAGTCGTGGCAAACCCCAGAACAGGCGACCATCACGGTGAAGCCCGACGCGCTGCCCGAGGCGGTGGAGACACTCTATTACGGCCATAATGGCTGGATGTCGGTCGTCGTCGGCAGCGACGAGCGCATGCTGAACGGCAGCTTCGCGATCTATTACGTGCTGTCCATGGAGGGAGCGGAGAAGAGCTACGTCGTCGTTCGCGCGTTGGTGCCGCCCGACACCATGGAGTTTCCCTCGGTCACGCCGAGAGTTCCCGCCGCCGTATGGGGCGAGCGCGAGGTCCGCGACATGTTCGGCATGCGGCCGGTCGGGCTGCCCGACGAGCGCCGGCTGGTGCTGCCGGACGACTGGCCCGACGATCTCTATCCGCTGCGCAAGGACGCGATGGACTACCGGCTGCGGCCGGAAGTCACGACCGAGACCGAAACCTACAAGTTCATCAACGCGGCCAAGCGGGAAACGACCGAAGTGCCGCTCGGTCCGCTGCACATCACGTCCGACGAACCCGGCCATTTCCGACTATTCGTCGACGGCGAGGACATCATCGATGCCGACTATCGGCTGTTTTATGTCCACCGCGGCATGGAGAAGCTCGCCGAGACGCGGATGGGCTACAATGACGTGACGTTCCTCGCCGACCGCATCTGCGGCATCTGCGGTTTCACCCACAGCGTCGCCTATGCGAACTCGATCGAGAATGCGCTCGGCATCCAGGCGCCGCCGCGCGCCGCGACCATCCGCACCATCCTTTTGGAGGTCGAGCGGCTGCACAGTCATCTCCTCAATCTCGGCCTCGCCTGCCACTTCGTCGGGTTCGACACCGGCTTCATGCATTTCTTTCGGGTGCGCGAAAAGTCGATGGAGCTCGCCGAACTGCTGACCGGCTCGCGCAAGACCTACGCCTTGAACCTGATCGGCGGCGTGCGCCGCGACATTCTGGCCGAGCAGAATGTGCGCACCAAGCAATTGATCGGCGAACTGCGCGAGGAAGTCACGCGGCTCCTCGACATTCTGCTGAGCACGGCGAACATGCGCCAGCGGCTCGAGGGCATCGGCCGGCTGGATAAGCAGGTGGCGCGCGATTATAGCCCGGTCGGCCCGACCGTGCGAGGCAGCGGCCACCGCCGCGACGTGCGCATCGACCATCCCTATGCCGGCTATGACGGCGTTCCCGTCGGCCAGCACGTGATGGAAGGTGGCGACGTGCTGTCACGCACGCTGATCCGCGCCCAGGAATTCTTCGACTCGATCACGATCATCGAGCATTGCCTGGACAACGCGCCGTCCGGTCCGATCCTGGTGGAAGGTTTCACCTACACGCCGCATCGCTTTGCGCTCGGCTACACCGAGGCGCCGCGCGGCGAAGACATCCATTGGAGCATGCTGGGCGACAATCAGAAGCTCCATCGCTGGCGCTGCCGTGCCGCGAGCTACAACAACTGGCCGTCGTTGCGCTACATGCTGCGCGGCAACACCGTCTCCGACGCGCCGATCATCGTCGCCAGCATCGACCCGTGTTATTCCTGCACCGACCGCGTCACCGTCGTCGACGTGCGCAAGCGCAACACCAGCGTCATTCCCTACAAGGAAATGGAACGCTATTGCCGCGAGCGGACCAACTCGCCGCTGAAATAACGGGCTCACCGATGTACAAGCTGCTCAAAGAGGTCTTCCGCACCGGCAACGTGACGGTCCGCTACCCGTTCGCGCCGCTGCCGGCGTCGCCGAATTTCCGCGGCAAGCCGCATTACGAACCGGAGCGGTGCATCGCCTGCGCCGCCTGCACCATCGCCTGTCCGTCGAACGCGCTGTCGATGACGACGGACGTGGCCGCCGGCACGCGCACCTGGGAAATCTGCTTCGGCCGCTGCGTCTTCTGCGGGCGATGCGAGGAAGTGTGTCCGACGCAGGCGATCGCGCTGTCGCCGGAATACGAGATGGCGGTGCTCGACCGCGCCGACCTCTACCAGACGGCGGAATTCAGCCTCGCGTCCTGCCGCCTCTGCGACACGCCGTTCGCGCCGCGCAAGGAGATCGACTACGTCGTCGCCCTGCTCGTCAATGCCGGCCTGCCGGAGGCCGACGCCGAACGGCGGCGCGCGATGTTGGAGGTCTGTCCGGCCTGCAAACGGCAAAGCGAGGTCGTAAGGGAAGCCGGTTCCAGCGGCTGGCATCAAATCGGAGTGACGCCATGAGCATGCAAACGGTGGCCGCGCCGATCACCGCGGCGGCTTCGGCGCAGAGCGAGCGCGAACAAACGGCGCGGCTGAAGAAGACGCTGCTCAACGACATCCGCCGCTCCATCTATGTGTTCCGCATCGATGCCGGTGGCTGCAACGCCTGCGACATCGAGATTTTTGCCGCGCTCACGCCCGTGTTCGACGTCGAGCGGTTCGGCATCAAGGTCGTGCCGTCGCCGCGCCACGCCGACGTCATTCTCTGTACCGGAGCGATGACGCGGGCGATGCGCATGCCGGCGCTGCGCGCCTACGACGCCGCGCCGGACCCCAAGATCGTGATCGCCTACGGCGCCTGCGGCTGTACCGGCGGCATCTTTCACGATCTCTATTGCGTGTGGGGCGGCGTCGACAAGATCATGCCGGTCGACGTCTACATCCCCGGCTGCCCGCCGACGCCGCCCGCCACCATCTACGGCTTCGCGCTGGCGCTCGGCATGCTCGACCAGAAACTCAAGGCGAGCCAGCACGTCGAGGCGCCGGACGAGCAGGTGGCGATCAGCCATCCGCGCATTCCCTACAATCTGCGCATCGCGCTGGAGCGCGAAGCCCGCCGCATGGCGGGCTACCGCCAGGGCCGCGAGATCGCCGATAATTTCATGACGCTCATCGCGCAGGACGACGCGAGACCGGTCGCGCAGCGGGTCGCGGACTTTCTCGCGCGCGAAAACGATCCGCGGCTGACCGAGATCGTCCGCAGCCTCGAGGCGATCTGCAGCGGCGCCGAGACCGACCGATGAGCGGCCGCGTCGTGTTCTATCAGCTGAGCAGCAAGTTTCTGCACAAGGGACAGAAGCCGCCGCCCGATGCCGAGCAGGTGCTCTATTACTCGCTCGGGGTCGGGCACCATATCGGCGTGATCGACACCTTCAAGCCGATCCTGACCTGCGACTACGACGATTACCTCGAGGCCGTTGCCGCGCTGCCGCCGGGCGAGGCGCGGCGCAAGCTCGACGGCTTGCGGCGGTTCGGCGAGATCGCAATTGATGCAAGTCATACCGCGCTGCTGCGCGATGCGCTTGATAAGGCGCGTCCGGCATTCGATCCCGAGACCGAGCGCTGGTCAAATCGGCTCGATCAGGCGCTGCAGGCGATCGATCGCGAGCCGGCACTCACATTGATGGTTCGGCGCCAGCCATGAACGCGCAGGTCTTAAACACGCAGGTCATACTCACGGTCGGCAACGGCATGATGGGCGATGATGCCGCCGGCCCGATGCTGTCGTCGCTGCTGCAGCGAGCGCCGGCGTCGGGCTGGCAGGTCGTGGACGGCGGCTCGGCGCCGGAAAACGTCTTGCATCGCGTGCGCGCCATCGCGCCGCGGCGCGTGCTCGTCGTCGACGCAACCGAGATGGAACTCGCGCCGGGCGAAGTCCGGCTCGTCGACGAACATCTGATTGCCGAGCAGTTCATCATCACCACCCATGACATGCCGCTGTCCTTCCTCATGGCGGCGCTGCGCGAAAGCGTGCCGGAGGTGCATTTGCTCGGCATCCAGCCGTCATTGGTCGCTTTCGGATATCCGGTGTCGGCCGCCGTCCGGCAGGCCGTGGCGGACATCCATACCCGACTGCGGAGCGGCGCATCGATCGACGCTTGGCCCTGTCTGGATGCGTCGCGTTCCGCATCCCATCGCGAAACTCAAAGAGAGGAGACGTGACATGCCTGAACCCGTTCCCGCGCCGCCGCCGGGCATCTTCAGCTTCAATGCTTACAATCCGCCTGAGATCGAGGAAGCGATCGAGAGGGTCGGCGTCACCAAGGCGAACCTGCCGTTCCTGCCCTGCTTCATGCTCGGTATCGTCGCGGGCGCCGGAATCGGGCTCGGCGCGCTTTACTACGCTATCGTCGTCAGTGATGCGACGTTGAACTTCGGCATTGCGCGGGTGCTGGGCGGAGTGGTGTTCTCGCTCGGCCTGGCGATCGTTCTGGTCGGCGGCGCCGAACTGTTCACCGGCGACAATCTGATCGTGATGGCGTGGGCGAGCGGGAAGATCTCGACGATGCAGGTGCTGCGCAACTGGATCATCGTCTATTGCGGCAACTTCGTCGGCGGCGCCGGCCTCGCCATTCTGGTGCTGCTGTCGCATCACCTCGACATGAACGGGGGCCGCATCGGGCTGACGATGCTGAACACGGCGGTGGCCAAGATTTCCCCCGACATGGTCACGCTGTTCTTCAAGGGAATCCTGTGCAACCTGCTCGTCTGTCTGGCGGTCTGGCTCGCGGCGGCAGGCCGTTCCGTGACCGATAAGATCGTCGGCCTGATCCTGCCGATATCGGCGTTCGTCGCGGCGGGCTTCGAGCACTCCATCGCCAACATGTATTTCCTGCCGTTGGCCTGGCTGATGACGGTGCACGGCAACGTGCCGGCCGGATTCGACGCCTCGCTGATCACCATCCCCGGCATCATTCACAATCTGGTGCCGGTCACGCTCGGCAACATCGTCGGCGGCGCGGGCCTGGTCGGCTTCACCTATTGGGTGATCTACCATAAGGGCCTCGCCGCGCGTCCGAGCAAACCATAAGGACATGCGCCCCTAGCGGCGGGCCGCGGCGTGGAACGCAGGTTGCGTTCCCGCCGCTATATCCCTATGGAAATATCGAGCCTTCGTGCTGCCGCCGAGAACTTCGGGAGAGCGGCCGACGTTGAAAGCGGGCAGGTCCGGAGCGATACTGTCTCGAGCGCCCGCGCGCCGACGTCGCCGGCGGCGCGCGATGAGACAACGGGAATTGGCGATGCTCGAACTCTCGCCCGAAGAGTGGACGGCCATCCGTTTGTCGCTGCGGATCGCCGTGACCGCGACGCTTGCGAGCCTCCCGCTCGGCATTTTCGTCGCTTACGTGCTGGCGCGCTGGCGCTTTCCCGGCAAGGTGCTGATCGACGGCATCGTCCACTTGCCGCTGGTGCTGCCGCCCGTCGTCACCGGCTATATTTTGTTGATCCTGTTCGGCCGGCACGGGCCGCTCGGCGCGCCGCTCGCCGAATATCTCGGGATCGTGTTCTCGTTTCGCTGGACCGGCGCCGCGCTCGCCTGCGCGGTGATGGGCTTCCCGCTGATGGTGCGGCCGATCCGGCTGTCGCTCGAAGCGATCGATCGCCGGCTGGAAGACGCCGCCGGAACGCTCGGCGCCAACGGGCTATGGACGTTCGCGCTGATCACGTTGCCGCTCGCCTTGCCCGGGCTGCTGGTCGGATCGATCCTGTGCTTCGCCAAGGCGCTCGGCGAGTTCGGCGCCACCATCACCTTCGTCTCCAACATTCCGGGCGAGACGCAGACGATTTCGGCCGCGATCTATACCTATACGCAGATCCCGAACGGCGATGCCAGCGCCTGGCGGCTGACCATCGTCGCCATCGCCATCGCGCTCACCGCCTTGATCATGTCCGAGCTCGTGCAACGCGGCGTCAACAAGCGCCTTGCCACCTTCGCATGATCAGCGTCGATGTCGCGCTCAAGCTCGGGGCCTTCGATCTCGAAGTCGCCTTCGAGAACGACGCCGGCATCACGGCTTTGTTCGGCCGCTCCGGGTCCGGCAAATCGGTGACGATCAATCTGATCGCCGGCCTCGTGCGTCCCGATCGCGGCCGCATCGTGCTCGACGATCGGGTCCTGGTCGACACCAAGGCCGGCATCTTCGTGCCCAAGCATAAACGGCGCGTCGGCCTCGTGTTCCAGGATGCGCAGCTTTTTCCGCACTTCAGCGTCAGGCGGAATCTGCTGTTCGGGCGCTGGTTCGCGCCGCAGCAGGAACCGGGCATCGTGTTCGACGCGGTCGTCGCCACGCTGGGCATCGGCCATCTGCTCGACCGTCATCCAACTTTGTTGTCGGGCGGCGAGAGGCAGCGGGTGGCGATCGGCCGGGCGCTGTTGTCGTCGCCGAAGATTTTGCTGATGGACGAGCCGCTCGCCGCGCTCGACAGCGAGCGCAAGCTCGAGATTCTACCGCTGATCGAATCGCTGCGCGACGAGTTTCGGATACCGATCGTCTACGTGTCCCACGCCGTCGAGGAGGTCGCCCGGCTCGCGGCCAGCGTGGTGGTGCTGGACAGCGGCCGCGTTATAGCGATCGGTTCGGTCGAGGACGTTTTGGGGCGCAGTCTCGCCTTCACCGGAGAAAGCCGCTTCGCCCAATCGTCCATCATCACCGGACGACTGTCCCGCGTCGATACGGCGTACGGCCTGACCGAGATTGCGCACCCGGCCGGGACCATCTGGCTGGTCGGCGAGGCGGGTCCCGTTGGGCGCGAGGCGCGCGTCATAATTCATGCGACCGACATCACCCTGTCGGCCCAGCCGCCGCCCAAGCTGAGCGTCCGAACGATCCTGGCCGGCACGGTTGCCGACATTACGTTCGATAGCGGACCGCTGGCGAGCGTCGCCATTCGCCTCGACGGCCACGGCCAGCTGGTCGCGCTGGTGACCCGCAAGGCGATCGACGAACTCGGGCTTCGCCGTGACGACCGGGTGTATGCGCTGGTCAAGACGGTGGCGCTCGATGAGCGCATGGTGGCGGCCAAGCAATCCTGACCTCTTTGGGGTCGGTTCACGGTGGAGCGCGGGGAGAACCAAAGTAGTCCGCCATCGTGGCCTTTCGGCAACACCTATTCCCCCGTCCTTTCGCTAGGATCACTTTCGTGCATCAATAAAGCCGGGGCCGGCAATTGCATGGCGCCGCGGAGGCACAGGAGAGTCGCGTGAAGCGGATGTTGATGGCCGGCGCGTGTGTGCTCGCCGTTTTGGGATTGGATTTGGCGCAAGGCTCGGGGCAAGCGCTTGCGGCCGATCTACCGGTGCCGCCGGTACAGCCCCCCACCGGCTATTTTCCGGCGACGCCGCCGACCGATTGGGGCGGCTTCTATGTCGGCGCCAACGGCGGTTACGGTTTCGGCACCAGCAATTGGACGGGGACCGGGGTTTCGACCGGCGGCTTCAAGACGTCCGGGGGCATGGGTGGCGGCACGCTCGGTCTCAATCTGCAGACCGGCTCGGTCGTGCTCGGCTTCGAAGGCGACGCCGACTGGACCGCCATCAACGGCAGCAGCGCCAATGTGTACTGCAGCTCCGTGACGGCCGGTGCCACGTGCGTCACCAAGAACACGGTGCTGGCGACGGCGCGCGCCCGCGTCGGCTACGCGTTCGATCGCGTCCTCGTTTATGCCACCGGCGGCGGCGCCTTCGGCAACGTCCTGACCGGGTTTAGCCCGCCGACGACGTTCGACGATTCGGTCACTTTCGGCTGGACCGGAGGCGCCGGCATCGAGGTCGCTTTCGCGGAGCGTTGGACGGCAAAGGTCGAATACCTCTACCTCGATCTCGACCATACGAACTGTACGTCCGCCAACTGCGGAGCCGGCGTGCCGGTTGCGGTGTCGTTCACGCAGAACATCGTCCGCGCTGGCGTGAATTTTAGATTCGGACCCTGGTAGGATGATCGCTGGCGTAGGGCGGATTAGTTAATCCGCCCTACGTGCCGTGCCGCTTTCGCGGAAGCGGATCGACCGCATTGGCTTTTGAAGTGGATAAGTAAGGCGTAAGTTTCGAGATATTGCCTCGCGAACGCCGAATCGGGCAGCGTGCCCGCCCAAAACCCTAGGGAACAGGGCTATGTCGAACATCACAAGACCCGGCGTCACTCTCCATGCCAAAAACTACAAAGGCGGCCACTATTCGTGGCAAGAGCCGCCCATGATGGGGAGCGAGGGATGGTCGGCCGACGTGATCCGCAATTTGCGCGACGCGAAGTCGGAAGTTATTAAGGGGCGCACTCGCGATGAAATGATTGCCAACGCGGAACGGTACATCGACGCGGCATACACCGCCTATCGCGATGTTGAATACATCGTCCGCGACGTAGGTGGCGGAACGTGGGAATGGTTTGTTTCGTCCCTGAATCTCGGAGGCCGAACAACGAGCGAGGCGAGCGCCATTGAAGCTTCCAAAGAGTTGATTCAGTCAAAATTAGATTAGCGATGACGCAAACGAGGTGCAGCATCGTGAGCAGCTTCTATTCCAGCGAAATGCAAGATGAGCTTCCGTCGATTTCAATGGAGCCGTTCGGTGTCGTCATTGTATCGATTGGTCCCGTTGAGCCTAAATTTTTGAACTTAGATCAAGCAGTAGATATGGCGCGCCGGCTCGCCCAAACCGGCGTGACGATTCAAGCTATTACTCAGGGGCACGAAACGGTTTTAGAAGGCCCAAAGCTTGAAGCGGCTCTGGGTGAAACCCGCTCAGAGGCCGTTTCGAAACTCGTCCTCAGGCGTGCAGCTCATCGAGCAGCACCTTGGCCTCTTTCAGATCGAGCGTGTCGAAGCCTTCGGTGAACCACCCATAGACCGGAGCGAGAAGGTCGCGGGCCCCGTCCCGCTTTCCCTGATCGCGCCACAGCCGCGCCATGCTCATCGCTGCGCGCAGCTCCCAGGATTTTGCCTGCTGGGCACGCGCAACCGAAAGCGCACGCTCAAAATACGCTTCCGCTTTCGCCGCATCCGGTTCCGGCGACTTAAGCGCGATTTCCCCCGCAACGCGAGGGATCTCGGCCTCGTACCACCGTTCCTTGCTTGTTTCGATGCCCGTCATCGCTTCGCCAATGCAGCGCCAGGCGTCATCGAATTGGCCGAGATCGGCATAGGCCTTAGCCAAATACGATAGATAGAACGAGACGGACCAGGTCGCCCCGGTTGACCGGGCGGCGGAGATGCCAGAGGTGATAATGCCAACTGCGTCTTTGGCTTTGCCGGTCAAGGCAAAGAGCCGTCCTCGCTGCAACATTCCTGCAGCCTCCCAGTAGGAGGCGCCTTTCTCCTCCGCCAAGGCAGCAAGCTCATCGACGAGTGGTTCTGCCGTTGCGTATTTCCCGCAGTAAATAAGGGTCCGTGCCGTGGCGAGGAGGGCAAACATCATGGTAGCGGCGTGCCCAATCTCGCGCGCATCCTCGAGTGCGCGCACGAGGTCCGCGAGCGCGACCTCGGGATAGCCAAGAACCCACACCGCCAGTGACCGCCAGGATAAAATTGATACCCGAGCGTCTTGGCCAAATCGCGCTGCCAGGGAACGATGCTTGGCAGGGTCGTAAAGCGCGAGGCCGCGATCGAAATGCGCTCGGCCTTGCGAAATGTCCCCTGTGCATGTCAGGGAGAAACCCATAAGGCGGTGCCCGATCATGAGCGGAACTGTCGCCCCTTGCTTCTCGGCGAGAGACATAAACTGCGCCGCAAGCTGGCGCGAAGCGTCGCCATTGAATGCCACGCTGTTCGCCACCCAGACGCCGTAGAGCACCGAGAACAACAGCAGCGGATCATCGGGAGGCTCTCCAAGCGCTTCAGCTTGTTCGATCAGCAGGCGCGCGCGCTCCTCAGCGGCCTTGGTTTCTGGCGCGGCATACCCTTTGACATGGATGAGTGGTGTTATGAGCGCGACCTGAAGCTTGATCTCCTCGCGACGCAGCACGGGGGTCGCGGGCAAGGTCGCAATCTGAGCAAGCGCACGCGTGAGCTGCTCTACGGCTTCAACCAGCGCCGACCGCTCCAGCGAGCGCTGCCCGGCCTTGCCCCATAAACCCGCAGCCTTCTCGATCAGGCCAGCCTCGGTACAGTGACGCGCCAGTAGCTCCGGTTGGCTCTCGGCGATCTCCGCGAACTGGCTCTCAAGTGTTTCGACGATGCGGGCGTGAAGCGCGCGGCGTGGTTCGCGCAGCAGCGTGCCATAAGCCGCGTCCTGCACCAGGGCGTGCTTGAACAGATAGGTCGCATGCGGCGGCATGCCCTGGCGGAACAACAAACCAGCCTCGATGAGACGGTCGAGCGCCAAATTGAGCTCCGCCTCCGGCTTGCGCGCCACCGCAGCCAGCAAGCCATGGGAAAACTCCCGCCCGATCACCGCCCCGACCTGCGCTACCTCCTTGGCGGGGCCAAGCCGGTCGAGCCGCGCCATCAGCGAGGCGTGCAAGCTCGCGGGGACCGCTAGGGCCGGGGACGGAACCGCAGCGGCGGTGCGTCGCCCTTCGCCCTCGCTCTCCGCCTCTAGCACTGCCTTCGTCATCTCCTCCACAAACAGGGGAATGCCGTCGGTGCGCTCTACGATCTCCGCCATCACATCTGCCGGTAGCTCCTTGTTGCCGACAAGATGCGTGATGATGGCTGCCGTTTCACGCTGTCCAAGCCGGTTGAGCGCTAGACTCGTCACATGCGACCGCCCAGCCCATGGCGCGGCGAACTCCGGGCGGAAAGTTACGATGAGCAGCACCGGAAGGGTTTTAAGTCGGTCCACCGTCCGACTGAACGCCTCCAGGCTCGTGGGGTCGGTCCAATGCGCATCCTCGAAGATCATCAGCACCGGCTGCCGTCTAGCCAACTCGGCAAGTTGCGAGGTCAGGGCTTCCAGCGTTTTCTGTCTGCGCTGCTGCGGGGTAAGGTCGAGCGCCGGATAGCGTCCATCGTTTTGGAGCGACAACATCTCGGCAAAGAGTGCCGCATCCTGGCGTGGCGTAAAACTCTGCGCCAGAACGGCGTCGAGCTTGTCGAGCTTTACTTGCGCGGTGTCGTCACGTGCCAATCCGGCGGCACGTTCCATCTGGCCGATGATAGGATAAAGCGCGCTGTCGGTGTGTTGCGGGGAGCAGAAATAGCGCAACCGCGTGTGCGGCTCGGCGGCGAGGCGTTCCAGGAGCGCGGCCGTGAGCCGCGATTTGCCAATACCGGCCTCGCCGGAGAGGAGCACCACCTGGCCTTCACCGGTCTTTGCCTTCGACCAGCGCCGCAGCAGCAATTCAAGTTCTTCTTCCCGCCCGACCAGGGCGGTCAGGCCGGTCGCGTGCAGCGCCTCGAAGCGGCCTTCCGCCGAACTCGCCCGCAGCGCCGCCCAGGCCCGGACCGATCCGGCGATGCCCTTGAGGTCCTTCGCCCCGAGGTCTGCTAGCTCGAACAGATTGCCGAGAAGTTTTCGCGTGGCCTCGGCAATGACCACCATATTCGGTTCGGCGATCCCTTGCAGGCGTGCCGCCAAGTTAGGCGTCTCGCCGACGATGCCACGCTCCTGCGCTTCGCCCGCCCCAATCAGGTCGCCGACGACGACCAGCCCAGTCGCAATGCCGACACGGGTTTGCAGCGCCGCGCGCGTCTTGAGCCCGGTCACCGCCGCGATCAGCTCCAGCCCGGCCCGAACCGCTCGCTCGGCGTCGTCCTCATGGGCCTGCGGATAGCCGAAATAAACGAGCACGCCGTCGCCCATATATTTCGCGACGAAGCCGCCGAAGCGGCGCACGGTTTCGGCGACGCATTTCTGATAGGCCGAAATGACCTCGCGCAAATCCTCTGGGTCCATGCGGGCGGAGAGTGCCGTCGAACCAACCAGGTCGGAGAACATCACCGTGACCTGGCGGCGCTCGGCGGCGTCCTGAGACACCGGTTTGGTCGGGGTTGCAGGTGCCGCGAGCGAGGCCGCGTCGAGTTCGCCGATCGCACGCAGCATCTTCCGCCGATCGCCGAGAACGATACCGAGGTCTTTGAGGTCCTGATCGGTCAGGTCGCGAAGGACCGAGAAATCAATGCGGTTGTCCGCAAAGCGCTGGGCGTACTCGGACATCCCAAGCATTTTGAGCCAGTCCGCAATCTGCTGCATCGCCGGCATGGTTATGGCCCCAACTCGTCGAGCAAGCCCCTCGCTTCCTTAAGATCGAGCGTGTCGAAACCTTCGGTGAACCAGCCATAGACCGGGGCGAGAAGGTCGCGGGCCCCGTCCCGTTTGCCCTGGTCGCGCCACAGCCGCGCGATGCCGATCGCCGCGCGCAGTTCCCAGGACTTCGCCTCCTGCTTACGTGCGACCGCGAGAGCGCGCAGGAAATATGCCTCCGCTTTCGCCACATCACGCTCTGGCGACTTGAGCGCGATTTCCCCGGCAACGCGATTAACTTCAGCTTCCCAGACCCTCTCTTTAGCTGTTTCGATCACCCTAATCGCTTCGGCAATGCAACGCCTGGCGTCATCGAATTGGCCGAGTTCAGCATAAGCCATCGCCAAACATGAGAGCCAAAATGGCATCCACAATGTCAGTCCCGTTGACCGCAACGCGCTAATTCCGGAGTTGATGATTTGCACCGCGTCCAATGCCCTGCCGGTCAAGGCAAATACGCAACCCTGGCACACGACGCTGCACGCCTCCCAAAGCACGCTACCCTTTTCATCCGCCAACGCGGCGATTTCATCTGATTGCGCGGTTGCCGTGGTGTAATTTCCGCAGAAGATATGGCTAAACCATGTGAAGAGCAGCGCATACGTCAACGTGGCGGCGTGGCCGATCTCGCGCGCATCGCTGAGCGCGTGCTCAGCGTCTGCGAGCGCAGCCTCGGGATAGCCAAGCAACCAGAGAGATAACGACCGGTGAAATAAGATTGCCACACGCACGTCTTGGCCAAATCGCGTCGCCAGAGGTCGATGCTCGGCAGGATCGTAAAGCGCAATCGCCCGATCGAAATGCGCTCGCCCTTGCGTAGTGTCCCCCGTATACACCAACGACGCTCCCATTTGGCGATGGCCGATCATGAGCGGGACGGTAGCTCCTTGCTTCTCCGCGAGCGTCAGGAACTGCGCCGCAAGCTCACGCAGCACATCGCCGTCGAACGCGGCCCAGCTTGCGACCCAGAAGCCGTAGAGAACGGAGAACAACAGCAGAGGGTCTTCGGGAGGCTCCCCGAGCCCTTCAGCTTGTTCGATCAGCAGACGTGCTTGGTCGAACGCTACTTTCGTTTCGGGCGCCGCATGACCCTTCGTCGGCATTAGAGCGTTTGCGAGCCCGACCTGAAGCTTGATCTGCTCGCGACGCAGCGCGGGCGTGGCTGCCAAAGTGGCTATCTGAGCGAGCGCACGCGCGAGCTGCTCTGCGGCTTCAACTAGCGCCGAGCGCCCCAGCGACCGCTGTCCCGCTTTGCCCCACAGGCCCGCAGCCTTTTCGATCAGCCCGGCCTCGGTGCAGTGACGCGCCAGCAGCTCGGGCTGGGTCTCAGCGGTCTCGGTGAACTGGGTCTCAAGGGTTTCGGCGATCCGTGCATGAAGCGCGCGTCGCGGCTCGCGCAGCAGCGTGCCATAGGCCGCGTCCTGCACCAGGGCATGTTTGAACAGATAGCTCGCATGCGGCGGCATGCCCTGGCGGAACAGCAAGCCGGCTTGAATGAGACGGTCCAGCGCTGAATTGAGTTCCGCCTCCGGCTTGCGCACTACCGCGGCCAGCAGCGCGTGCGAGAGCTCCCGTCCGATCGCCGCCCCGATCTGCGCCACCTCCTTGGCGGGGCCGAGCCGGTCGAGCCGCGCCATCAGCGACGCGTGCAGGCTTGCGGGGACCGCCAATGCAGGGGACGGAACCGCCGCCGCCGTGCGCTCCGCGGCACGTTCGCTCCCGGCTTCCAGCACCGCTTTGGTCATTTCCTCCACGAACAAGGGAATGCCGTCGGTACGCTCGATGATGTCTTGCCTGACGCTCGCCGGGAGGAGCTTGTTGCCGACGACGCGGTCGATCATGGCGTCGATATCGCGCTGCGCCAGCCGATTGACGGTCAGCGCGGTGACGTGCGGCCGTCCGATCCAGGGCGGCTGGAATTCCGGCCGGAAAGTTACGATCAGCAGCGCCGGAAGAGTTTTAATTCGATCCACGGTCTGGTTGAGCGCTTCGAGGCTCGTCGGATCGATCCAATGCACATCCTCGAAGATCATCAGCAGCGGGCTCGAGCGTGCCAGCGCCCGCGTCTGTGCAAAGAGCGCTCCCAGCGTCCTTTGCCGGCGCTGCTGCGGGGCCAGAACGAGCGCGGGATAGCGTCCGTCGTTGGGGAGCGACAACATCTCCGCGAAGAGCTCGGCGTCCTGGATCGAGGTCGCGGTCTGCGCGAGCATCGCATCGAGTTTGTCGAGCTTCGCTTGCGGCGTGTCGTCGTGCGCCAGTCCAGCGGCACGTTCCATCTGCCCGATGATCGGATAAAGCGCGCTGTCGGTGTGCTGCGGCGAGCAGAAATAGCGCAAGCGGGTGTGTGGCTCGCCGGCGAGACGTTCCAGGAGCGCGGCCGTGAGCCTTGATTTGCCGATGCCGGCCTCGCCGGAGAGTAGCACGACCTGACCTTCGCCCGTCTTTGCCCTCGCCCATCGCCGCATCAGCAATTCGGACTCTTCTTCACGGCCGACGAGTGCGGTCAGTTCGCTCGCGTGCAGCGCCTCGAAGCGGCTCTCCACCGAACTTCCCCGCAACGCCGCCCAGGCCCGCACCGGCCCGGCGATGCCCTTGAGGTCCTTTGCCCCGAGGTCCTCCAGCTCGAACAGATTGCCGAGAAGTTTGCGCGTGCCGTCGGCGATGACGACCCTGTTCGGCTCGGCAACGCCCTGGAGCCGCGCGGCAAGGTTCGGCGTCTCGCCGACAATGCCGCGCTCCTGGGCCTCCCCCGAGCCGATCAGATCGCCGACGACGACCAGCCCGGTGGCGATACCGACGCGGGTTTGCAGCAAAACCGGCGACTTCAAAGCGGCCACCGCCGCGATCAGTTCCAGCCCCGCGCGTACCGCCCGCTCGGCGTCGTCTTCGTGCGCTTGGGGATAGCCGAAATAGATGAGCACGCCGTCGCCCATATACTTCGCAACGAAACCACCGAAGCGACGCACCGTTTCGGCGACGCTTTTCTGGTAAGACGAAATGACCTCACGTAGGTCCTCCGGGTCCATGCGGGCTGAGAGCGCCGTCGAACCGACCAGGTCCGAGAACATCACCGTGACTTGGCGGCGCTCGGCAGCGTCGTTTGGTTGCGAGGCAGCGGGTGCGGCAACCGCAATCTTCGGTGCACCTTTCTCGACACCAGTCAGCTCGGCTATCGCGCGCAGCAGCTGACGCCGATGACCGAGCGAGGAAACCCCAAGCTCTTTCAGGTCTTGGTCTGTCAGCGCAGACAAGATGGTAAAATTGATGTCATTCTCAGCAAAGGACTGAGCGTATTGCGCGAAACCAAGCTTCTCCAGCCAGTCCGCAATCTGCTGCATCGCCGGCACGGTCATGGCGGCAACTCATCGAGCAAGGCCTTGGCCTCCTTCAGATCGAGCGTGTCGAAGCCTTCAATAAACCAGCCATAAACCGGAGCAAGCAAATCGCGGGCTTCATCCCGCTTCCCCTGATCGCGCCAGAGCCGCGCCATGCTCATCGCCGCGCGCAGTTCCCAGGATTTTGCCTGCTGCCTACGCGCAACCGCGAGCGCATGCTCGAAATACGCTTCGGCTTTCGTCGCATCCGGCTCGGGCGACAGTAGCGCGATTTCCCCGGCAATGCGGTGGATATCAGCCTCGCACCATTTTTCCCTAGTTGTTTCCATCGCCGTCATCGCTTCGCCAATGCAGCGCCGAGCGTCATCGAATTGGCCAAGCTCCGCATAAGCTATCGTCAAAGATGATAACCACAACGGCATGAATAGTGTTGCCCCCGTTGACCGAAATGCGGAAAGCCCGGCGGTGATAACTTGGACTGCATCCGAGGCTTTGCCGAACTGGGCAAAAAGCCAACCTTGCACCAACATTCCGTACGCCTTCCAAGACAAGCTGCCTTTTTCGTCTGCCAAAGCGAGAAGTTCATCGACAAGCGCGTTTGCTGCTGCGTACTTTCCGCACCGGATATCAGGAAACGATGCGTGGAACAGTGCATACATCAACGTAACGGCGTGGCCGATCTCGCGCGCATCGTTGAGCGCGTGGTCGGCGTCCGCTAGCGCAGCGTCGGGATAGCCGAGAAGCCATAGAGCCAACGACCGATAGGACAAGATTGCCACACCCACGTCTTGGCCAAACGGCGTGGCCAGAGGACGATGCTCGGCAGGATCGTAAAGTACGAGTGCCTCATCGTAGTGCGCTCGGCCTTCTGCGATGTCTCCTGTACACGCCAACGACATACCCATCACCCGATGCCCGATCATGAGTGGAACCATCGCCGCTTGTTTCTCTGCGAGCGCCAGGAACTGCGCCGCTAGGTTGCGCATCATGTCGCCATTGAACGCGATATAGCTCGAAGTCCAAAAGCCGTAGAGGACCGTGAACAGAAGCAGCGGGTCTTCGGGTGGCTCTCCAAGCGCTTCAGCCTGTTCGATCAGCAGCCGTGCCTGCTCCACAGCCACCTTGGTTCCCGGCGCGGCATGGCCTTTGACGTGCATCAGAGCATTCGCAAGTGCGACCTGAAGCCTGATCTGCTCGCGACGCAGTGTGGGCTTTCCGGGCAAGGTCGCGATTTGGTTGAGTGCCCGGGTGAGCTGCTCTATGGCTTCAACCAGCGCCGAGCGTGCCAGCGACCGTTGTCCCGCCTTACCCCACAAGCCTGCGGCCTTCTCGATCAGCCCGGCTTCGGTGCAGTGACGCGCCAGTAGCTCCGGCTGGCTTTCTGCGATGTCGGCGAACTGACTTTCGAGGGTTTCCGCGATACGGGCATGGAGCGCGCGTCTTGGCTCGCGCAGCAGCGTGCCATAGGCCGCGTCCTGCACCAGCGCGTGCTTGAACAGATAGGTCGCATGTGGCGGCAGGCCCTGCCGGAACAGTAAACCGGCCTGTATGAGCCGGTCGAGTGCCGCGTCCAGCTCCGCTTCCGGCCTGCGCACCACCGCAGCCAACAAGGCGTGGGAGAACTCGCGCCCGATCGCCGCCCCGATCTGCGCCACCTCCTTGGCGGGGCCGAGCCGGTCGAGCCGCGCCATCAGCGAGGCGTGCAAGCTCGCGGGAACCGCCACGGCCGGCGACGGAACCGCGCCGGCGGTCCGCCGCGCTTCGCCCTCGCCCTCAGCCTCCAGGACCGCCTTGGTCATCTCTTCGACGAACAGGGGAATACCGTCGGTACGTTCAATGATGTCACGTCGGATGTTGGCCGGCAGTTGCTTGTTGCCGACGACCCGGTCGATCATGGCGTCGATATCGCGCTGCGCCAGCCGATTGATGGTCAGCGCGGTGACGTGCGGCCGTCCGATCCAAGGCGGCGCGAATTCCGGCCGGAAGGTCACGATCAGCAGCACGCGCAGGGTTTTGATCCGGTCCACCGCTCGGCCGAGCGCTTCCAGGCTCGTGGGGTCGATCCAATGCGCATCTTCGAAGATCATCAGCACCGGATTTTGGCGCGTCAGGGTCTCTATTTGTAAACTGAGCGCTTCCAGCGTTCTCTGCCGGCGCTGCGGCGGCGTTAGATCGAGTGCGGGATAGCGGCCATCGTTCGGCAGTGACAGCATGTCAGCAAAGCGCGCTGCGTCCTGCATCGAGGTCGCAGTCTGCGCCAGCATCGCATCGAGCTTGTCGAGCTTCGCTTTCGGTGTGTCGCCGTGCGCCAGTCTCGCGGCGCGTTCCATCTGGCCGATGATCGGATAAAGCGCGCTGTCGGTGTGCTGCGGCGAGCAGAAGTAGCGCAAACGGCTATGCGGCTCGGCGGCGAGGCGTTCCAGGAGCGCGGCCGTGAGCCGCGATTTGCCAATACCGGCCTCGCCGGAGAGGAGCACCACCTGGCCTTCACCGGTCTTTGCCTTCGACCAGCGCCGCAGCAGCAATTCAAGTTCTTCTTCCCGCCCGACCAGGGCGGTCAGGCCGGTCGCGTGCAGCGCCTCGAAGCGGCCTTCCGCCGAACTCGCCCGCAGCGCCGCCCAGGCCCGGACCGATCCGGCGATGCCCTTGAGGTCCTTCGCCCCGAGGTCTGCTAGCTCGAACAGATTGCCGAGAAGTTTTCGCGTGGCCTCGGCAATGACCACCATATTCGGTTCGGCGATCCCTTGCAGGCGTGCCGCCAAGTTAGGCGTCTCGCCGACGATGCCACGCTCCTGCGCTTCGCCCGCCCCAATCAGGTCGCCGACGACGACCAGCCCAGTCGCAATGCCGACACGGGTTTGCAGCGCCGCGCGCGTCTTGAGCCCGGTCACCGCCGCGATCAGCTCCAGCCCGGCCCGAACCGCTCGCTCGGCGTCGTCCTCATGGGCCTGCGGATAGCCGAAATAAACGAGCACGCCGTCGCCCATATATTTCGCGACGAAGCCGCCGAAGCGGCGCACGGTTTCGGCGACGCATTTCTGATAGGCCGAAATGACCTCGCGCAAATCCTCTGGGTCCATGCGGGCGGAGAGTGCCGTCGAACCAACCAGGTCGGAGAACATCACCGTGACCTGGCGGCGCTCAGCAGTGTCCGGAGTCTTCGGTTCAATCAACGCAGGCTGCGGCGACACCGGAACGGCGCCGGCAAGCTCAGCAATCGCTTCCAGCAGCTTCTTGCGATGGCCGAGCGACACGACGCCAATGTCCTTGAGATCGTCGTTGGTCAGTCGACCGAGCAGCTCGATGTCGATGTCGTTGGCGCGGAACATCTCGGCATACTGGGCGAGGCCGATCCCCCGGAGCCAACTGTCGATGTCCAAGTTCAGCCCCCTTGGTTCTTGTCAGCCGTAGATATTGAAAACAGTTGAGTCATGGTGCCCGCCGTGATTCCAAGGAGCTTCTTGAACCAACCTTGGATTCGTCATGTGGACGCCAACCACTCGACAACAGCATAGCCGCCCCGTCACGCGATACCAGACCGATCTAACCGACGCTGAGTGGCGCGTGATCGCGCCGCACTTGCCCAAGCCCTGCGCCACGGGCCGACCGCGCGCCTGGCCGATGCGCGAGATCGTCAACGGCATCTTCTATGTCATGCGGGCAGGCTGCCCGTGGCGCCTGCTGCCGAACGACTTGCCGCCATGGGGGACGATTTACCGCTGGTTCGCCATCTGGCGCGACGACGGGCGCTTCGAACGGATAAACCACGCGCTCGTGATGGCAGATCGCGAACGGGTCGGGCGCAACGCCAGCCCCTCGGCCGCGATCATTGACAGCCAGAGCGTCAAGACCACCGAGGCTGGCGGGCCGCGCGGTTACGATGCGGGCAAGAAGGTCAACGGGCGCAAGCGCCATGCGCTCGTCGACACCGACGGGCGCGGCCTCGTGCTCGAACCGCATCCGGCGAGCATCCAGGATCGCGATGGTGGCGGACCGCTTCTGCGGGCTTCGCGGCGCATCTTCCCGTTCATCCAGCGGATCTCCGCCGACAGCGGGTATGGCGGAGAGAGGGTCGCCAAGGCCACGTTGATCGCGGTCGAGATCGTGCGCAAGAACCCCAATCAGGTCGGCTTCGCTGTAAATCCGCGCCGCTGGGTCGTCGAACGGTTCTTCGCCTGGATTGGGCGCAATCGGAGGCTGGCAAAAGACTTCGAGGCCACCATCGACTCCGCACGCGCCTTCCTCTACGCCGCATCCGTCGTGTTGCTCGTGCGTCGGATCGCTCGTGCTTCATGACTTTCGAAACGGCCGCTCAGAGTTTAAGAATTTTCCGCACTAGACTAAGCGACCTGCCGGCGCGGTTGAGCGCGCGGGCAATCGAGCGGATTTCCGCGCAATCGCAATGAGGCCATCCATGTCGAACTATACCGTTCAAGTGCAACCGCCCGTTCTCAATCGGAGCAATCCGCAAGAGCCGATCTTGTGGCATTTTGCTGTGCCGGCATCGTCGCAGGCGGAAGCTCTCGCCGTCATCGCACGCGGATACTGCAACGGGATGCCGGCGGAGGTCGTGCCACCGTTGGGCAAGGGGTGCGGCGCCGATCTTAGTTGGGAAGCTGATTTTTCCGTAATCTCCCCGCCCGCTATCTGATACCTGCGATGCAGCCGAATATTGTCGGAGAAACCGGAGATGTGGACTCGCGAAACACTTGAACTCGTGCAGCGGCTTCTGATCGAGCGGTTGCGGAATTGGGAAAGTCCCGAGCAAATAAACACGATCACCGCTCAACTTTCGACTGTTGCGCTGGCGATCAACGAAGGCGAGCGGTAGATACCATGAGGCGATGGGCATGCATCCGATAGGTTTGGGTTTGCACACTCGAACCATCGGAGAAGTCAGATGCAAGCACCCGACAACTGCACGCCCATCGCGGACCATAATGGCACGATTTTCGTGGCGATCGAACTCAGCCAACGGAATTGGTTGGTGGTGATGCGCAGTCCCGAGCGAGATCGGATCTCGCACCATAAGCTCGACGGCGGGGACTTTGACGGTCTTCTGAAGCTGATCGAAACGGCACGCGCGCGGACGGCGCGGGCGCTGGGATCGGAGCCGGCGGTGGTGAGTTGCTACGAGGCCGGTTACGACGGGTTTTGGCTGCATCGGCGCCTGGCGGCGGCGGGGATCAGCAATTTTGTTTTCGATCCGGCCAGCATTGCGGTGGAGCAGCGCGGCCGGCGGGCGAAGACCGATCGCATCGACGGCGAGGTGATGTTGCGCACGTTGCTGGCGCATTGCCGCGGCGAGCCGCGGGTGGTGCGGATTGTGCGGGTGCCGAGCCCGGAGCAGGAGGACGCCCGCCGCGCCAGCCGCGAGCGGCAACGGCTGATCCAGGAACAGACCGGCCATATCAACCGGATCAAGGCGCTGCTGCGGCTTTTGGGTCTTGCTGCAGGCAACCCGCGGCGGCGCGATTGGCCGAAATGGCTCGCGGATCAGCGGGATTGGAAAGGTGAGCCGGTGCCGCCACAGCTGATGGCGGAACTTAAGCGCGAACACGCGCGGCTGCGGCTTGTGGGCGAACAGCTCGAGGCGCTCGCGAGCGCGCCGGCCGCGGCTCCGGCGCAGATGGTCGAGCGCAAGGAGCTGTTGCAGCGGCTCAAAGCGCTCGGTCCGGTATTTGCGGCGACGCTGACCGACGAGATGTTCTACAAGAACTTCCGCAATCGGCGCGAGGTCGCTGCCTATTGCGGGCTGGCACCGACGCCGTGGCGGAGCGGACGGATGGAGCGCGAACAAGGGATCAGCAAGGCGGGCAATCCGCGCGCCCGCCATAAGGCGATCGAGCTGGCCTGGCTGTGGCTGCGCCATCAGCCGGACAGCGCGCTCAGCAAGTGGTTCCGGCAGAGCACCAACAATGCCAGCGGCCGCACCAGGCGCGGCGCCATTGTCGCTCTGGCGCGCAAACTGATCGTGGCGCTGTGGCGTTATCTCACCACCGGGCTTGTTCCCGAAGGGGCGCTGATCAAGACAAAGGTTTAACCAACGCCGGCGCCGCAGCCACTCAACTGCGGTCCCGCGCAAGGACGGATGATGACCGTGCCACCCTTGGGCCACACCCAGAGCCGCTTTCGTAGATGGGTCTCATCCTCTTTTGGCTTCCTCGCCGCAAGCATGCGGAATGTGGGTTCGGGCCAAGGCTCGACCGGATATGAGGTGATGCTGTGAGTTGCAGCAAGCTTCGGAAGCCTGTCCTCGCGCACCTCGACCGCGGCGCCGCGCTGCGCTTCGCATGGCTCCGCGCGCCGCCGCTCCACACTGCCGCACTCAATCCCAGCCGATCGGGCTCCTTGACTCAGAAGCCTCATATGAGGGTGGGCAAAGCGAAGCGTGCCTACGGCTGAGTTTGCGGTCGCGGTGAGGCTCTGACGTGGGCACGGCGCTGTGCGCTTTTGCCCACCCAACCCGTGCTTTGCGGCGCCGGCGTCGGCCTGCTAGTCCAGGACCAATTTTCCGCTCCACCTGCGAGGATCCACCCGTGCCCCCCTATCGCTCTCGAACCACCACACACGGCCGCAACATGGCCGGCGCGCGCGGACTGTGGCGCGCGACGGGGATGAAGGACGGGGACTTTGGCAAGCCGATCATTGCCGTGGTCAACTCCTTCACCCAGTTTGTGCCCGGCCATGTCCATTTGAAGGATCTCGGCCAGCTGGTGGCGCGCGAGATCGAACAGGCCGGCGGCGTCGCCAAGGAGTTCAACACCATCGCGGTCGATGACGGCATCGCGATGGGCCATGACGGCATGCTCTACTCGCTGCCGTCGCGCGAGATCATCGCCGATTCCGTGGAGTACATGGTCAACGCGCACTGCGCCGACGCCATGGTCTGCATCTCCAACTGCGACAAGATCACGCCCGGCATGCTGATGGCGGCGCTGCGCCTCGACATCCCGGCGGTGTTCGTGTCCGGCGGCCCGATGGAAGCCGGCAAGGTGGTGTGGCCCGACCATACCGTAAAGACGCTCGATCTGATCGACGCCATGGTCGCCGCCGCCGACGAGCGGGTGTCCGACGCCGACGTCGCGGTGATCGAGCGCTCGGCCTGCCCGACCTGCGGCTCGTGCTCGGGCATGTTCACGGCGAACTCGATGAATTGCCTGACCGAGGCGCTGGGCTTGGCGCTGCCCGGCAACGGCTCGACGCTCGCCACCCATGCCGACCGCAAGCGCCTGTTCGTCGAGGCCGGGCATCTTATCGTGGATCTTGCGCGCCGCTATTACGAGCAGGACGACGAGCGCGTGCTGCCGCGCGCGATCGCCAATTTCGCGGCCTTCGAGAACGCGATGACGCTCGACATCGCCATGGGCGGCTCGACCAACACGGTGCTGCATCTCCTCGCCGCGGCCCACGAGGGCGAAGTGAATTTCACCATGGCCGACATCGACCGGCTGTCGCGCCGCGTCCCGGTGCTGTGCAAGGTCGCGCCCGCCATCGCCAACGTCCACATGGAGGACGTCCACCATGCCGGCGGCATTTTCGGCATTCTGGGCGAGCTCGACCGCGCCGGGCTGATCAACACCGGCACGTCGACGGTTCACGCGGAGACGATGGGCGACGCGCTCGGGCGCTGGGACGTCAAGCGCACGGGAAGCCGCGCCGTGCATGAGTTCTTCACGGCCGCGCCCGGCGGCGTGCCGACGCAGGTCGCGTTCAGCCAGGAGCGCCGCTACGACGCGGTCGACCTCGACCGCGAGGCGGGCGTGATCCGCGCGGCGGCGCACGCCTTCTCCAAGGACGGCGGGCTCGCGGTGCTCTATGGCAATCTCGCGGAGGATGGCTGCATCGTGAAGACGGCGGGCGTCGACGACTCGGTCCTCGTGTTCGCCGGCCCGGCGCGCATCTTCGAAAGCCAGGACGCCGCGGTGAAGGGCATTCTGGGCAACACGGTCGCCGCCGGCGACATCGTGCTCATCCGTTACGAAGGCCCGCGCGGCGGTCCGGGCATGCAGGAGATGCTCTATCCGACCAGCTATCTGAAATCGAAGGGCCTGGGCAAAGCCTGCGCGCTGGTCACCGACGGGCGCTTCTCAGGCGGCTCGTCCGGCCTCTCCATCGGCCACGTCTCGCCGGAGGCGGCCGAAGGCGGCCTCATCGCGCTGGTCAAGGAAGGCGACCGGATCGAGATCGACATTCCCAACCGCCGCATTCATCTCGCCGTCGCCGACAGCGAGATCGCCGAGCGCCGCGCCGCGATGGAAGCTTTGGGGTCGGAGGCCTGGAAGCCTGCGGAAAAGCGCAGCCGCAAAGTCAGTACGGCGCTGAAGGCCTACGCCGCCATGACGACCAGCGCCGCCTACGGCGCCGTGCGTCGGGTACGGTGAGCTCGTAGCCTACCGGCTACGCTCGCTGCGTTCCATTTGTCGTCCTCAACGTTTTGGGCCCGAGCCTTTCGCCGAGGAAGACGAGAATTCCGTGATCCGGAAATCGGCTGCTCGCGTCGGCTGACCTTTACGAATGTGATGCGGGTAGGCCACGTCGGTCGAATGGTCGTATTTTGACGACGCGCTTGTCGATGAGCCGGCTTGCGCGCGATCTGTAACGAACGCTCCTGACAAGATCGCGAGCGCGATGGTAATGGTAGCCAAGTTTTTGTACATTGATGCCCTCCGGTTTTTATCCTGCGAGCTGTGCAACAACAACTTAGAACTATCGTTCTCTACAAATAATAAATATCCTGAAATCGGAGAATTAATTTATCATGTTACAATTCACGCGGATGAATCACAGTGTCGTGCCGGTTCTTGTCTGCGAACGACACGGCTCGTTGTGACTTGTCGCACTATGTCGCCTATACCAAAAACGACCTCGATCCATCTCGAATTTTTATGCGGTTCGGCGCACATCTTGTCGGGATCGATGGTCGGTCGGTCCGATGACGACGGGCATTTTCGAGGTAAAGGGATCGCCATGCTCCAATCCATGAAGTTCGTGATAGCGGTTGTTAAGCCCTTCAAACTCGACGAGATCCTGGAGGCGCTGACACGCCTCGGAATCCAGGGGCTGACCGTCACCGAGGTCAGAGGTTATGGCCGGAGAAAGGGGCCCACGGAGTATTATCGCGGCGCCGAATTCACTTCGAAGTTTGTGCCGATGCTCAAGCTCGAGGTCGCGGTTTCGAGCGATCAAGCCGAAAAGGTCATCGAAGCTATCATCCGGGCAGGCAGGACCGGCGAAGTTGGCGACGGTAAGATATTCGTATGCGACCTGATCCAGGTGGTGCGTATCCGTAGCGAAGCGAGCGACGAAGTGCCCCCTCGCAAAGCAGCCTGACCCCTGCGCGCCGCGCGGCGGGGAGAAGTGGTGCCGACCCGGGCCGTGCAACAAACACCGATGGGTGAGGGCCTGCGGCCGAGGATCCTCAGCTTGACCCTCCCCCTTGTGGGGAGGGCAGGGTGGGGGTCATAGGCGTTAGGTTAAGGTACGTTTCCTGGGCGCGGCGCAGCACGAAGTGATGCGCCGCAGAACCGGGACCTTCGGAAACTCCGTGTTTGCGACGATCCCGGATGCAGTGCATCACCATAGCGCGTCGAAGACGCGCGTAACCGCGCTGACGGTGCTGCACTGCATCCGGGAAACACGGCTTAACCTAACGCCCATGAGGGTGGGGGTGGTGCAGGACGGTAAGAGCGGCCGCGCTGATACATCGCGTCGCGACCCCCACCCCAACCCCTCCCCACAAGGGGGAGGGGAAAGCACGATGACGTTACGTCTCCACCAGCGGCCTCTCCCGCGCGACCGGCGGAGGTGAACCTTCCTCCGGCGGAAACTGCGCCCGCGCCAGCTCAGTAAAATAGCCGCCGCGCGGCACCAGTTCGTCATAGGTGCCGGTCTCGACGATCCGGCCGTTCGCGAACACCAGAATGCGCGTCGCCGCGCGGATGGTGGCGAGGCGGTGGGCGATGACGAAGGTGGTGCGGCCCTTCATCACCTCGTCGAGCGCCATGGTGACGCGCGCCTCGGTGACGGGATCGAGCGCGCTGGTCGCTTCGTCGAGGATCAGGATCGGCGGGTCTTTGAGGAGCGCGCGGGCGATGGCGAGCCGCTGGCGCTCGCCGCCGGAGAGGAGCCGGCCGCGTTCGCCGATGCCGGCGTCGAAACCTTCCGGGTTGCGGTCGATGAATTCGAGCGCCTGGGCGCGCTCTGCGGCGTCGCGCATTTCGGCGATGGTGGCGTCGGGCTTGCCGACGCGCAAATTCTCCGCGATCGAGCGGTTGAAGAGCAGCGTCTCCTGAAACACCACGCCGATATTGCGGCGCAACCCCGTGAGCGTCAGCGCGCGGATGTCCATGCCGTCGACGGTGATGAAGCCCGATTGCGGGTCGAAGGCGCGGTGCAACAGCGCGAGCGCGGTCGATTTGCCGCTGCCGGTCGCGCCGACCAAAGCGACGCGGTCGCCGGGGAGCGCGGTGAAGCTCAAATCCGCGACGGCTGAGCGCTTGCCGTCATAGGAGAACGACACGTCCTTGAATTCGACCAGCCCGCGCACGCGGCCGGGGTCGACCGCGTCCGGCCGGTCGCGCACCGCCGGCACGGTGTCGAGCACGGCGAAGAACTCGACCAGCTTCGGCGTATCCATGAACAAACGGTTGGCGAAGCCGACCACCTGCTCGAGCCGCGTGATCAAGAGCGAGGCGATCGCCATGAAGCTGACGATCTGGCCGACCGAAGCGAGGCCGACCAGCTTGAGATAGGTTCCGGTCAGCAGGATCGCGAGCATCGTGATGGTCGTGCCGGTGCGGGTGAGCACGGCAGCCACGGCCCACCACGACAGCACCGGCATCTGCGCGCGCAGGAGCGAATTCACCAGACCCCGCAGCGCCGAGACTTCCACCTCGACGCGGGCGAAGCTCTGCACCACGGCGACGTTGCCGAGCGTGTCGGCGGCGGTCTCGGCGAGGTCGGTGTAGTGCCGCTCGACCGCGCGCTGCAGCGCTTGCGCCCGCTGCATCACCACCGCGGTGAGCACCGTGAAGACGATGCACAGCACGACCAGCGGCAAAGCCAGCCGCCAGTTGATCAGGAGCGCGGTCGGCAGCAGGATGAGGATGAAGACGAAGGCGGCGAAATGCTCGCGAAAGAACGAGATCCACATCCACCACAGCGTGTCGCCGCCCGACAGCATGATCTTCAATTGCCGGCCGGAATGGGCGCCGGCGTGGTAGGCGAGCGGCAATTGCAGCACGTGCTCGAAAAAATCGGCCAGCACCAGATTGCGCCGCCGGTGCGCCAGCCGGTCGGCGAACCACGCGACCAATACGCCGGCGATGATGACGAACAGGCCGAACGCCATCCAGGCGCCGATCAGCGGCGCGAGCGTCAGCGCGGCCGCGCCGACCGCGGCCGGCAGCGGACCGGACAGCGCGTCGACGATGTGGCCGAACAGCACCGGCTCGACCAGTTGCGCGACCGCGAGCGCGATGTTGGCGAGCGCAAGCGTGCCGGCGAGGCGGGCCTCGGGCTCGAGCAGCGCGAGCAGGCGGGCATAAACGCGAATGAACGACATTGGAAAGAATCCGGTATTGGGAAAAATTCAGTATTGTGGTTCGATTGGAGGTCCGGTCACCCCGCGGTCGGCAAGGCGCGTTCCGGGTGCGCGCGATCAGCGCTGCTGTCAAGATGTTCCGGCGGTAGGATGAATGGAGGCTTTCGGTGCGCGTGCAATCCCATCTGTTGTTCGGCGGCCGCTGCGGTGAAGCACTGGAATTTTTACCAAACATGTTGATGCGATCCTCGTCGCGCGGCCGCGAACGCGAACGTAAGGCGACGCGCATGGGGAAACTTGAAGGAGGGCGATCATGGGCGGCACTCAATCCGAAGGCAGCGGCAAGGAATTCGTCATCGCGCGCGTGATCGACGCGCCGCGCCAGCGCGTCTGGGACGCGCTGACCAAAGCCGAACACCTGCGGCAATGGTGGGGCCCGACCGGCTTCGAGGTGATCCGCGCCGACGTCGATCTGCGCCCCGGCGGCCGGTTTCATTGCGGCATGCGCTCGATCGAGGGCTTCAAGATGTGGGCGATGTTCGCCTATCAGGACGTGGTGCCGCCGGAACGGCTGGTGTTCGTGAACTGGTTCTCCAACGAGGCCGGCGGCGTCACCCGCAATCCGATCGTGCCAACCTGGCCGCTCGAAACCATCACGACCATCCAGTTCGACGAAGAGCCGGACGGCAAGACCAAGGTCTCCGTGAGGTGGGCCGCCCACAAGGCCAACGACGTCGAGCAGAAGACGTTCGAGGCTTCGCCGCTGAAGAAGGTGAGCTGGGGCAGCAGTTTCGATCAGCTCGCGGCGTACCTGGCGAAGGGAAGTTAGGCGGGCGGACCGATCATGCCGGTCATCCAACGGCAGAAAATCACGCCCTGCTTGTGGTTCGACACGCAAGCTGAAGAAGCCGCCAGATTCTATGCGTCGATCTTCGAAAATTCCCGCATCAGGCAGGTCGTCCACTACGGTAAAGCCGGCCACGAGGTGCACGGCAAGCAGGCCGGATCGGTCATGACCGTCGAATTCGAGCTCGCCGGGCAGACCTTCATCGGCCTCAATGGCGGGCCGCACTTCAAGTTCAACGAGGCGGTCTCGTTCCAGGTGCTTTGCGAAACCCAGGAGGAGATCGACCACTTCTGGAACAGACTATCCAAAGGCGGGCAGGAAAGCGCGTGCGGCTGGCTGAAGGACAAATTCGGCCTCTCCTGGCAGATCGTCCCGGCGGTCCTGCCGCAGATGATGGCGGACGCGGACGGCGCCAGAACGAATCGGATCATGAATGCCGTTCTGAAGATGAAAAAGTTCGACCTGGCCGCGTTGCAACGCGCTTTTGCCGGGTAGGCGGCGTCCGGGCCTTCCGTCGAGCTTGGCAAAGATCGGCCATTGCGCGAAACTGTCGCGCCCGCGGGGGCGCCGAGCTTCTTGCTTTCGAGGTCCTTGGGCGTGGCGATGCCGCGGCAAAAATGGCGGCTGCGGGAGCGATCATGAGCGTCCCGTCCGCGGTCCTGCCGCCGTTCCGCAGTGCGTACGCGCCACCTGATGAGGAATTGGCGCCGGGCCTCTTCGCGCATGCGGCGCGCGACGCCGCGGCGGAGCGCCGCGTCGACGACCGCGCGCGGGCGTTGGTCGAGGCGATCCGCGCCAAGGCCGGGCGGCTCGGCGGCGTCGAGGATTTTCTGCACGCTTACTCTTTGTCGACCAAAGAGGGGCTCGCGCTGATGGTGCTGGCGGAAGCGTTGCTGCGCGTGCCCGACTCAGCCACCGCCGACCGCCTGATCGAGGACAAGCTCGCCGCGGGGCGCTGGCTCGACGGCGACGTCCGCTCGACGGCACTGCTGGTCTCGGCGTCGGCGTGGACGCTCGGTGTCGCCGCCCGCATCATCCATCCCGGCGAAACGCCGGAGACCATTCTGGACAGCGTGGCGCGGCGGCTCGGGCTGCCGACCTTGCGCGCGGCGACGCGGCAGGCGATGCGGCTGATCGGCTCGCATTTCGTCATGGGCCAGACCATCGAGGAGGCGCTCGCGCGCGGGCGCGCCCACGGCGCGTTTCGCTATTCGTTCGACATGCTGGGCGAGGGCGCGCGCACGGCGACCGATGCCGCGCGCTATTTCGACACCTATGCCGCGGCCATCGCGGCGATCGGAGAAGCCGCCGGCAATGCCGCTTTGCCGGCGCGTCCGGGCATCTCCGTCAAGCTCTCCGCCCTGCACCCGCGCTACGAAGCCGTCGCGCGCGAACGGGTGCTGGCCGAGTTGGTGCCGGCGCTCCTCGAACTGGCGCGGCTGGCGAAATCATACGAACTGCAATTCACCGTCGATGCCGAAGAAGCCGACCGGCTCGAATTGTCGATCGACGTTATCGGCGCGGCACTCGCAGATCCGTCGCTGCGCGGCTGGGACGGTTTCGGTCTCGCCGTGCAGGCCTATCAGAAACGCGCCGTGGCGGTGATCGACTGGGCCGACGACGCGGCGCGGACGCTGAACAGCCGATTGACGGTCCGCCTGGTCAAGGGCGCCTACTGGGACACCGAGATCAAGCGCGGGCAGGAGCGCGGGCTCGCCGATTATCCGGTGTTCACGCGCAAGGCGATGACCGATCTCTGCTACATGGCCTGCGTGAAGAAGCTGATCGCGGCGCGGCCGCGGCTTTATCCGCAATTCGCCACCCACAACGCGCTCACCGTCGCGGGCGTCATCGAGGACGCCGGCGGCGCCGCGGCGGTCGAAGACTTCGAGTTCCAGCGGCTTTACGGCATGGGCGAGGCGCTCTACGCCGCGCTGTTGGCCGAACTGCCGCAGACGGCGTGCCGCGTCTACGCGCCGGTCGGCGGCCACCGCGATCTCTTGGCTTATCTGGTGCGGCGGCTGCTCGAGAACGGCGCCAATTCCTCGTTCGTCTCGGTCGCGGCCGATCCGAACGTGCCGATCGCGGACATTCTGCGCCGGCCGCAGGCGCGCATCGCCGGCCCGCATGCGGTGCGCAACAAAAACATTCCGCTGCCGCGCGACCTTTATCAGCCGCTGCGGCAGAACTCCGCCGGCATCGAGTTCGGCGACCGCGCCGGCCTCGACGCGCTCGTCGCCGAGGTTCGTGCCGCTGCGCTGGTTGCGGCGACCGCCGCGCCGCTGATCGACGGCGTCATGGTGCCCGGCCGCGACCGCGCAGTGCTCTCGCCGATCGACGGCGCCGCGCTCGGCACGGTCAGCGAGGGCGACGAGGCGATCGTGCGCGCGGCGATGGCGGCGGCGGAGGCCGGATTTCTCGACTGGTCGGCGCGGCCGCCGCATGAGCGCGCCTCGATCCTCGACCGTGCCGCCGACAAGCTGGAGCAAGACCGCGGGCCGCTGCTGGCGCTGCTGCAGAACGAAGGCGGCAAGACCCTCGATGACGCGGTGGCGGAGCTGCGCGAGGCGGTCGACGGCTGCCGCTATTACGCCGCGCAAGCCCGCGTCGCGCTCGCGCCGCAGGCGATGCCGGGCCCGACCGGCGAAAGCAACACGCTGCGCTATCGCGGCCGCGGCGTCTTTGTCTGCATCAGCCCGTGGAATTTTCCGCTGGCGATCTTCCTCGCCCAGGCCGCCGCCGCGCTCGCCGCCGGCAACAGCGTCGTCGCCAAGCCGGCGGAGCAGACGCCGCTCGTCGCCGCGCGCGCCGTCGCGCTCATGCACGCGGCCGGCGTGCCAGCGAGCGCGCTTCATCTCGTTCCCGGCGACGGCGCGGTCGGGGCGAGCCTCGTCGCCGATCCACGCACGGCGGGCGTCGCCTTCACCGGCTCGACCGAAGTCGGCCGCGCCATCAACCGCGTGCTGGCGGCGAAGGACGGGCCGATCGTGCCGTTGATCGCCGAGACCGGCGGCATCAACGCCATGATCGTCGACGCCACCGCGCTGCCCGAACAGGTGACGGACGACGTCGTCGCCTCGGCGTTCCGCTCCGCCGGCCAGCGCTGCTCGGCGCTGCGGCTGCTCTGTTTGCAGGACGACATCGCCGCGCCGATGCTCGCCATGCTGATCGGCGCGGCGCGCGAACTAACATTCGGCGATCCGCGCGACCCGGCGACCCATGTCGGGCCGGTGATCGACGCCGACGCGATGCAAAACCTCGAAAGCTGGATCGCCGCGATGGCGGCGACCGGTCAGGTGCGCTTCCGGCTCGAGGCGCCCGCGCTGCCCGCGGCCGGCACCTTCGTCGCCCCGGCCATCATCGAACTCGACTCAGTGCGCGAACTGCAGCACGAAGTGTTCGGACCCGTTCTGCACGTGGTGCGCTGGCGCGCCGACGAACTCGACGCGCTCCTCGACGACATCGCGGCGAACGGCACCGCGCTCACGCTCGGGGTCCATTCGCGCATCGACCTCACCGCCGCGCATGTCGCCGCGCGGCTGCCGCACGGCAATGTCTACGTCAACCGCAACATGATCGGCGCCGTCATCGGCACCCAGCCGTTCGGCGGCACCTGGCTCTCCGGCACCGGCCCCAAAACCGGCGGCCCGAACTATCTGCGCCGTTTCGCGGCGGAGCAGGTCGTTACTGTCAACACCGCCGCGGCCGGCGGCAATGCGGGGCTGTTGGCAGCGGATGAGGAATAGCGAAGCGCACAGCACGGCTTCGAGCTGAAGCTAAAAACCAACTCACCGCCGCTATGGCTCCGCCGCTACGCCCTTGCTTCTCTCCGCATCAGCGAGGCGCCTACAGATTAGGCGGCCGACGGAACGCAAATTGCTTGCATCAGTTTGTCGTACGCCTTTAACACAATTGAGACGTTATTGCCGTATCTTCGTACGTCATGGCTGATTCGATCACGCGCCTCTACGCTGCCGCGCTCTCGTGTCGTAACGACGATCCGTCGACGTCGCGGACGGCGCGCCTGCTGCGCTCGGGCCGCAGCAAGATGGCCAAGAAGCTCGCCGAGGAGGCGGTCGAGGTCGTCATCGACGCCATGCACGGCGACCGCGACGCCGTGGTGCGGGAAAGCGCCGATCTCCTTTATAACCTCGTCATTCTGTGGATCGCCTCCGGCATCCGCCCCGAGGATGTCTGGAAAGAGATGGATCGCCGCGAGCGGCTGCTCGGCATCGCCGAGAAGGTGCCGAAGAAGGTCCCCGACGAAAACGGCCGCCGCAAGATCGTGACGCTCGAGGGCCGCCGCCTGCGCAAGCGGCGCTGAGCCGGCGACCCACATAGCCGCGTACCGGCAAAGTGGCGGAACCCGCGTCGATGGCGGCGAGCGCGCTTCCAACTCTCGTCATTCCGGATCGCCGCAACGCGGCGAGGCCGGAATCCATACTCCCCGCGCCGGGGTTATGGATTCCGGGCTCCGAGCTGCGCTCGGCCCCGGAATGACGGCAAGTTCCGCTTCTCCGTTCTACGAGCTTCCCGCCCTGCCGATTGCCTCCTTGCGGCAACGTCGCCAAGCGATATATCCTACAGAATACAACGGTGGCGGGAGGCGCGGACGGTGTTCGGCGCGACACCGGCCCTGCCGCGTCTAGCGCGATCGCCATGACTGCGACTGCCATGACTGCGACCGCCATGTCGATGACGCACCCAGCTGAACAAACAAAATAAAAACAAATAAACAAAAAAACGTCCAACGAGGAAACGGTCCGAACAATCGCAAAGCGAGCCGCAGGGCTCCATACAGGAGGAAGCACATGTACCAGCAAGCCCTCGATAAGGTCTCCAAGCAGGTTCTCATTCGCGATCGCTACGACAATTTCATCGGCGGCAAATGGGTGGCGCCGGTCGAAGGGCGCTATTTCGAAAATCCGAGCCCGATCACCGGCAAGAAGTTGTGCGAAGTGCCCCGCTCGAGCGCCGCCGACATCGAACTCGCGCTCGACGCCGCCCACAAGGCCAAGGACGCCTGGGGCAAGACCTCGGTGGGGGAGCGCTCGCGCATCCTCAACAAGATCGCCGACAAGCTCGAAGCCAATCTCGAACTGTTGGCGCTGGTCGAGACGCTCGATAACGGCAAGCCGATCCGCGAGACCACCTGCGCCGACATGCCGCTCGTCATCGACCACTGGCGCTATTTCGCCAGCGTCGTGCGCGCGCAGGAAGGCGGCATCTCCGAGATCGATCACGACACCGTCGCCTACCACTATCACGAGCCGCTCGGCGTCGTCGGCCAGATTATTCCCTGGAATTTCCCGATCCTGATGGCGACCTGGAAGCTCGCGCCGGCGCTCGCTGCCGGCAATTGCGTCGTCCTCAAGCCGGCCGAACAGACGCCGCTCGGCATTCTCGTGGTCATGGAGCTGATCGGCGATCTTCTCCCTGCCGGTGTCGTCAACGTCGTCAACGGTTTTGGTATCGAGGCCGGCAAGCCGCTGGCGCAGAACAAGCGCATCGCCAAGATCGCCTTCACCGGCGAGACCACGACCGGGCGGATGATCATGCAATACGCCTCGGACAATCTCATTCCGGTGACGCTCGAACTCGGCGGCAAGTCGCCGAATATCTTCTTTGCCGACGTCGCCGACGCCGACGACGACTTCTTCGACAAGGCGCTCGAAGGCTTCACCATGTTCGCGCTGAACCAGGGCGAAGTCTGCACCTGCCCGAGCCGCGCGCTGGTGCAGGAATCGATCTACGACCGGTTCATGGAGCGCGCGGTCGCCCGCACCAAGAAGGTCAAGCAGGGCCATCCGCTCGACGCAACGACCATGATCGGCGCCCAGGCCTCCAACGATCAGCTGGAGAAAATCCTGTCCTATCTCGACATCGGCAAGCAGGAAGGCGCCAAGGTGCTCACGGGCGGCCATCGCGCCCATCTCGAGGGCGAACTGGCCGAGGGTTATTATGTCGAGCCGACCATCTTCGAGGGCAACAACAAGATGCGAATCTTCCAGGAGGAGATTTTCGGCCCGGTCGTTTCGGTGACCAAGTTCAAGGACGACGACGAGGCGCTGGCGATCGCCAACGACACGCTCTACGGCCTCGGCGCCGGCGTGTGGACGCGCAACGGCAACCGTGCCTATCGCTTCGGCCGCGCCATCCAGGCCGGCCGGGTGTGGACGAATTGCTATCACGCCTATCCGGCGCACGCCGCCTTCGGCGGCTACAAGCAGTCGGGCATCGGCCGCGAGACCCACAAGATGATGCTCGACCATTATCAGCAGACCAAGAACATCCTGGTCAGCTACTCCAACAAGGCGCTCGGCTTTTTCTAAAGCGCGGCCGGCGATATGAGCGGGGCGCGGGCGAAAGCCCGCGCTTCGTCATGCGCGGATAAAGCGGAGGAAAACCCCATGGTCGAGCGGGTCAAGATCACCGAGAAGGCGGCGCAAATCGTCGGCCGGCTCGAGGCGCAGCACGGCGCGTTGCTGTTTCATCAGTCGGGCGGCTGTTGCGACGGCTCGGCGCCGATGTGCTATCCGACCGGCGATTTTCGTGTCGGTCCGCAGGACGTGCTGCTCGGCGAAATCGCCGGCTGCAAATTCTATATCGGCGCCGCCCAATTCGAATATTGGCAGCACACCCAGCTGATCATCGACGTGGTGCCCGGCCGCGGCTCGGGATTTTCCGCCGAGGCGCCCGAAGGCGTGCGCTTTCTCACCCGGAGCCGGGTCTTTACCGACGCCGAGGCCGCCGAACTCGACGCGGCGGGGCCGCCGGCGAGAGCGGCATAGCGGGCGGCATGGTACGTACGTTTCCCGGGCGCAGCGCAGCACGCAGTGATGCGCTGCAGAACCGGAACCTTCGGAAACTCCGTGTTTGCGACGATCCCGGATCAGCAGTGCAGCACTGCGTGCTGCACTGCATCCGGGAAACACGATTGGTGCGCCGGGCGGTATTCGTTGGACAACGGCGTGCCCGCCCGCTAAGCAAGCCGCCCATGCTCCGCCGCCTTTACGATTGGTGCGTCGACGCCGCCGGCAAGCCCCATGCGACATGGGCTTTGGGCGCTGTCTCATTCGCGGAAAGCTCGTTCTTTCCGGCGCCGCCCGACGTTATGCTGATCCCGATGTCGCTCGCGCGGCCCGACCAGGCCTGGTTTTACGCCGCGGTCTGCACTGTCGGGTCGGTGCTCGGCGGCCTGTTCGGTTATTTCATCGGCGCGGTGCTCTACGATTCGGTCGGGTTGTGGCTGATCCACCTTTACGGCCTCGGCGATAAGGTCGAAGCGTTCCGCGCGGGCTATGCGCACTACGGCGCGCTGATCATCCTGCTCAAGGGCCTGACGCCTATTCCCTACAAGCTCGTCACCATCACGTCGGGCTTCGCCGGTTTCAATCTCGGATTGTTCTTCGTGTTGTCGGTGATCACGCGGGGGGCGCGGTTTTTCGTCGAGGCCTTCCTGCTCAACCGCTACGGCGCCCGCGCCCGCGGCATCATCGAGGAGCGGCTCGGGCTATGGGCCGCGCTCAGCGCCGCGGTCATCGTGGTTGGCTTTATCCTCGTCGTGCGGGTATTCTGACCGCCCGGCGTCGAATCGGTGGGCGACCACGCTGGGTGAAGGTCTCGCGCCAGATCTTGTCTTGCGCCGGATCTTGCATGTCGCACGATGTCGCCTGCGACTTGCCGTGGCGATCGGCTATGACGAGAATTGGCAAATCACAGCGCGTTCGCGGCGCGGCCGTGGGGCTGATCGCCGCCGTGCTGGCGGCTGCCATCGTGACGGAAGCGGCCGGGCAAAGCCAGCCGCCCGGCGCCGGCGCCGCCGCCGGGCAGATAGCAGCGCCGCCGGCCAATTCCGCACCTGCCGCGCCCGGTGCGCCGGATCCATCCGGCGCGGCCGACATGGCGCCGGCGCCGCCGCAACAGCCCGTCTCCGCCTCGCCGTTTCCGCCACAGCCGCCGCCGACGATCAAGCGTGGCTTTTTGAACGATCTGGGCAATTGGTGGGAAAACTCGTTTTCAAACCTCGGCACTAAGATCGACCAGGCGCGCGGCAAATTCGTCGACATCAACAAAAAATCGAACGACGCCGCCAAGAACGCGGCCGTCGCGACGCAGGAGGCGGTCAAGAGCGCCGCCACCACGACGCGGCAAGCGGTCACGACCGCGGCCACGGCGACCAAGGACGCCGCCACCGCCATCGTGCGGCTGCCGGCCACCAGCGTGCTCGAGGCGCACGAGCGCTGCGCGGTGGCGGCGAACGGCGCACCGGATTGCCAATCCGCGGTGACCAATTTCTGTCACTCCAAGGGCTATGCCAAGGGCCAGCCGCTCGATATTCGTTCTTCCCAGATTTGCCCGCCCAAGGTCGTGCTGTCGGGGCGGGAGCCGGAGGAAGGCGAGTGCAGGGACGAAACGGTGGTGCTGCGCGCCCTCTGCCAATAGGCGACCCGCCGGCTTTTCGATCGCCACGACACCCATCCGCAAGCAACTTCGGCAAACCGAACAACCAGCAATCAAATAATCAGCGAGGAGCACCATTTCCGTCATGATGTCGCAAGCCGACCGCAGCAAGGCCGCCGATATTCTCGTCGCCGCCGAGAAGGAGCGCAAGCAGGCCGTCCAGTTGTCCAAGACCTGGCCGGACATCAGCTTCGAGGACGCCTACGCGATCTCGACCGAGGTGGCGAACCGCAAGATCGCGGCCGGCGCCAAGCTGATCGGCCACAAGGTCGGCCTGACCTCGAAGGCGATGCAGCGCTCGTCGCAGATCGACGAGCCGGATTACGGCTATCTCTTCGATTACATGATGGTCGCCGACGGCGGCCGCGTGCCGCACGAGAATTATTGCCTGCCGCGGGTCGAGATCGAGCTCGCCTTCATGCTGGGCAAGCCGCTCGAGGGGCCCGGCGTGCGGCTCCCCGACGTGCTGCGCGCCACCGAATACGTCGTCCCGGCGATCGAGATCGTCGACGCGCGGCTGCAGGACCCGCGCAAGATTTTCGACACCATCTCCGACAACGGCGCCGCCGCCGGCATCGTCATCGGCGGCCGGCCGGTCGGACCTTTGGACGTCGATCTGCGCTGGGTCGGCGGCATCATGTATCGCAACTCCGAGATCGAGGAGACCGGCGTCGCCGCCGGCGTGCTCGGCCATCCCGCGCTCGGCGTCGCCTGGCTCGCCAACAAGCTCGGCCAGCACGGCACCACGCTCGAGCCCGGCCATCTCGTGCTCGCCGGCTCGTTCACGCGCGTGGTGTTCGCCAGGAAGGGCGACACGCTGCACGCCGACTTCGGCGCGCTCGGCGGCATCGCCGTGCAGTTTGTTTGATCGAGGGGCCGGTGTCATTCCGGGGCGGCCCGCAAGGGCCGAGCCCGGAATCCATAATCCCCAGCGATCGTGAGTATGGATTCCGGGCTCGCTCCTTTGGAGCGCCCCGGAATGACGAACGCTTCGTGGCCGCCTTGCATACGCCCCACCGCGGCGCGATCATATTTCGATGCGGGTCGCGAAGCGGCGGGTCGATCGTGCTCCCATGGCATGCTAAAAATCTGATCCTGGTCGCGGCGGCGGTCACGCTGTCCGCGACCGTGCTCTACGCGGCGCTGCCGACCGAGCCGGACATCGGCGGTCCGACCTCGCTCACCGGCCAACTGCTGGTCGCCGCGCCGGACCAGCATGGCAAAGCGTTCGATCGCGCCGTCATTCTCATGGCGCAGCACAACAAGGAAGGCGCGGTCGGCATCGTCATCAACCGGCCGGGCGAGCGCCGGCCGATCGCCGACGTGTTGGCGCAGCTCGGCGGCGACTCGAGCGGCGTTTCCGGCAGCGTTCGCGTGTTCGCCGGCGGCCCGGTCGACGCGACCATCGGTTTTGCCGTCCACAGCGCCGAATACCGCCATCCCGAAACCATGGATATCGACGGCCGCGTGTCGATGAGCGGCGCCGCCGAGGTGCTGCGCGACCTTGGGCTCGGCCACGGGCCGCGCAAAAGTCTCATCGCGTTCGGCTATGCCGGCTGGGCGCCGGCGCAGCTCGAGCAGGAACTCGCCAACGGCTTCTGGCTGGTCGTGCCCGAGGACCCGGCGCTCGTGTTCGACGACGACCGGGCGAAGGTCTGGTCCGAGGCCTTGGCGCTGCACAAGACCATGCATTGACGGCGCGCGAAACCGCCTTAGTGGCCGGGGATGCCGGTATCGAACCCGGGTGGCGGGCGGCCCTGCAGGCGCCCGGCCAGCTCCGTCTTGCGGTCCAACTCAGCCTGGGCGCGCTGGTCGGCGAGCTTGGTCAGGCATTTTTCGAATTCCGGAGTCCCCGGCGGCAGGCCGGCCGCACGACACTTGGCGTCGTCGGCAACCGCGTTCGATTGCGCGTCGGCCTCGGGCGAATGGTTGGCACAGCCCGCGATGAGCAAAGCCGCCAAGATCAACACCAAACGGGACATGGAACGCCTCACCCTCGACCGCGAAGACCCTAGCGGCGCGCGGCATTGTTTTTCAATATCCAAAACGGCCCGAAACGGCCCGCGGCCGCGGCGCGCCCACGGCCTTGAGCGCCTTGCGTTGACACCCCGGCATATCGGCCTACATTAAATGTGTTCCGAGGGGAGTTCCCGGTAGGGAGCTGAGATTTCGCTACAGCCTGCGAAAAACCCTTCGAACCTGATCCGGGTCATGCCGGCGAAGGGACAGGAATATAAACCTCCCCACAGCCCGTACGTCCCGCGACCGGCGCTATTTAAGTTTAACGGGCGACCGCGATCCGTGATCGCGGCGACCGCCGGAGAACCGTCATGGACCGTGTTGCTGGACGTTCGTTCGAGCCCGCCGTTCTGATCGCCCGGCTGGTCGGCCCGATTTTCATCGCCATCGCCGCCGGCATCCTGCTCAACGCGCGGTTCTATGTCGGCGCGATCATCGAGGCGGTGCACAGCCCGACGCTGGTCTACATGTCCGGTATCGCTTCGCTCCTCGCCGGCCTCGCCATTCTCAACGCCTATGCGGCGTGGACCGCCGACTGGCGCGTCGTCGTCGCCGTCGTCGGCTGGATCCTGGTGATCGCCGGCATCGTGCGCATCGTCATTCCGCAGCTGGTGGCGCCGCTCGCGACAACGATCTATTCCGGGCCGACGGCGTTGTCGATCACCGCCGTCATCGTGCTGGTCGTCGGCGGGTTTCTGACGTTCAAGGGTTACCGCGCATGATCCCGAAAAGTGGACGCCGGTTTTCGGACAGGATCATGCGCAACCCAAAATCCGGCGGCCGAAGGGCGGCGGAGTAACGGACATGCACACGTCGATCTTTCTCGCTCGCCTGCTCGGCCCGCTGTTCCTTTTGCCCGGCATCGGCATCCTGATGAACCTCCGCCTCTACCGCGCCATGGCGACGGAAATCGTGCGCAGTGTGACGCTGATCTATCTGTTCGGCCTGGTCGACTTCGCCGCCGGGCTCGCCATCGTGCTGACCCATAATGTGTGGGCGGCGAACTGGTCCGTGCTGATCACCTTGATCGGCTGGGCGATGCTTGTTCGCGGCGCCGTTCGCGTGACCGCGCCCGGCACGATCATGAACTACGGCGCGAAGCTCGTCGGCAACAAGCGGGCGTTCCAGGCCACGGCCATCGCCGCCGTCATTCTCGGCTTGGTGCTTTGCTATTTCGGCTTCCGCGCATGATGTGCATAGACCGCGCGCGAACAAAATTCTGACCTGAGGAGTGCCCCCAATGAACAAACATCTCGCCGAATCCGACCTCGCCACGCCCAAGGTCACCACCGGGGCGATCACCGGCTCGCGCAAGATTTTTTCGCGGCCCGAGGCCGCGCCCGATCTGCAGGTGCCGCTGCGCGAGATCGCGCTCGATCCGTCGTCCGGCGAGCCGCCGCTGCCGGTCTACGACCCCTCCGGCCCCTACACCGACCCGAACGCGACCATCGACGTGGAGAAGGGGCTGCCGCGCCCGCGCGCCGCGTGGGTCAAGGAACGCGGCGGCGTCGAGGAGTATGACGGCCGCGCCATCAAGCCGGTCGACAACGGCAACGCTTCCGGCAAGCACCTGGCGCGGAGTTTTGCGCACACGCCGAAGCCGATGCGGGCGGTCGATTCTCACCCTCCCCTGCAGGGGGAGGGTCGGCGCGAAGCGCCGGGGTGGGGTGCTGCTGAGCCGCCGAGCACCCCCACCCGGCCGGCTGCGCCGGCCGACCTCCCTCCTGCAGGGGGAGGTGAAGAAAGCCACCCCATCACTCAGCTCGAATGGGCCCGCGCCGGCGTCATCACCAAGGAGATGGTCTACATCGCCGAGCGCGAGAACCTCGGCCGCAAAGCGATGCTCGACGTCGCGGAGGCCGCCCATGACGACGGCGAAAGTTTTGGCGCCGCCGTGCCGCTCTTCATCACGCCGGAATTCGTGCGCAGCGAAGTCGCGCGCGGCCGCGCCATCATCCCCTCCAACATCAACCACGCCGAACTCGAGCCGATGATCATCGGCAGGAACTTTCTCACGAAAATAAACGCCAATATCGGCAACTCCGCCGTCACCTCTTCGGTGGAGGAGGAAGTGGAAAAGATGGTGTGGGCGATCCGCTGGGGCGCCGACACGGTGATGGACCTCTCGACCGGGCGCAACATCCATAACACCCGCGAATGGATCCTGCGCAATTCGCCGGTGCCGATCGGCACGGTGCCGATCTACCAGGCGCTGGAGAAGGTCGACGGCGACCCCGTCAAGCTCGACTGGGAGGTCTACAAGGACACGCTGATCGAGCAGTGCGAGCAGGGCGTCGACTATTTCACCATCCACGCCGGCGTGCGGCTCGCTTATGTGCCGCTCACCGCCAACCGCGTCACCGGCATCGTTTCGCGCGGCGGCTCGATCATGGCGAAGTGGTGCCTGGCGCACCACAAGGAGAGTTTTTTGTACGAGCGCTTCGATGAGATTTGCGATCTCATGCGCAAGTACGACGTGTCGTTCTCGCTCGGCGATGGGCTCCGCCCCGGCTCGATCCGCGACGCCAACGACCGCGCCCAGTTCGCCGAACTGGAAACGCTCGGCGAGCTCACCAAGGTCGCCTGGAACAAGGGCTGCCAGGTGATGATCGAAGGCCCCGGCCACGTGCCGCTGCACAAGATCAAAATCAACGTCGACAAGCAGCTCAAGGAGTGCGGCGAGGCGCCGTTCTACACGCTCGGGCCGCTCGTCACCGACATCGCGCCGGCCTACGACCACATCACCTCGGCGATCGGCGCCGCCATGATCGGCTGGTTCGGCACCGCCATGCTCTGCTACGTCACGCCGAAGGAGCACCTCGGCCTGCCCGACCGCAACGACGTGAAAGACGGCGTCATCGCCTACAAGATCGCCGCCCACGCCGCCGACCTCGCCAAGGGCCACCCGGCGGCGCAGCTGCGCGACGACGCCCTCTCGCGCGCCCGCTTCGACTTCCGCTGGCAGGACCAGTTCAACCTCTCGCTCGACCCCGACACCGCGCGCGACTACCACGACGAAACGCTGCCCAAGGAGGCCCACAAGGTCGCGCACTTCTGCTCCATGTGCGGGCCGAAGTTTTGTTCGATGAAGATCACGCAGGATGTGCGGGATTACGCGGCGACGCTCGGCGGCAACGCGAAGGCGGCGCTCACGGCGCGGGAGGGAATGGCGCAGATGTCGAAGAAGTTCCTCGATCTCGGGGCGGAGGTTTACGTCGAGGCGGAGAGGGTTAACGAAAGTAACAAGGCGCTCTGATTTGGCAGGTGAATTGTTGCGCTAGAGACGTCCGCGAAGGACGCCGAACACGCGCTCTCAGTTTTTGGGGTGGGCTATGAAGGTCGAGGAAGGAAAATACTCCATCGCTGAGCTTGTCGACTGGTATCGCCGCCGCGACTTAGTTGTTAACAAGGAATACCAGCGCGGCGGCGGTCTATGGCCTACGCCAGCAAAGAGCTACTTTATTGATACGATCCTTAAGGAATTTCCGTTCCCCAAAGTTTATTTTCATGAGCGCGTGGACATGGCGACGAAACGGCCGCGCCGTGAGATTGTCGACGGTCAGCAACGACTGAGCACGATTGTCGAATTCGTTGACGACAAATTCGCTCTAAGCGCCAATGCTGGCGAATTGAAAGGACTGCGATTCAGCGATCTTTCGCAAGAGCAACAGGAGGCGCTTTATTCATACACAGTATCAGTCGACGTCATTAGGAATGCAGACCGGTCAGAAATACTGCAAATGTTTAGGAGGATGAACGCATTTACGTTGCCGCTTAATGCAGCTGAAAAAAGGCACAGTGAATTTTTTGGGGAATTCAAAGATTGGGTGAATACGGTATTAGATCGGTACGGAAATCTACTCATTGATTGGAATATTCTTACAAGCCGCCAAATTGTCCGAATGGCCGATGCTGAATTTGTTGCCGATGTTGCCTTGGCTGTAGAGGAAGGAATCGTCAGCACTAGCCCAGCAAAACTTTTGACACTTTATAAGAAATACGACCCGGAATTTTCAGCTCGCGCAACCATGAATGAACAGATTTGCGGTGCATTCGACGTCGTCTTGGCTGATCTGTCCGACCTGCGCGATACATACATCACGCGCCCTCACATTTTCCACTCCCTGATATGCGCGCTAATTCACAATCGCTTTGGCTTGCCTGGCGCGCAATTGGCTTTGGCGCTTGCCCCTATAGGTCAATACTTGACTAATCGTGATGCGGCCGTGTCGGGATTGAAGAGGTTGGCGCTGGCGTACGAGGAAAAGGATACGAGTGAGTTTCGTGAATTTGTGCAAGCGGCCTCCGAGGGCGGAAATCGCGCGCCTCAGCGGGCCATTCGCGTCAAATGGCTCTGTCAAGCCCTCCGAGGAAACGTTGCATAGTAGCTACCATGACGCTTCCCGCAGCGTGGGCAATACTCGAGGCGGACTTCGATTCACTTTCCGAGCATCTGGGAAATTTTGCTGGTTCTAAGACAGTCATTAATTCGTCAAATAATTTTACTGCTCTCGATGAGTTTCTGCTGGAAGGCATGTTGTCACAGTGTTGGCAGGCGTGGTGTCGCTTTTGCCGGACTTGTGTGATGGAGTCTTGTCTGGGGACGATCACGAGCACGGGGACTGTAGTTCAACGGCTGCCGCAAGCGACGCGTGCAGAGTTGGTTTCCGGTGCCGCCATCCGTGCAAAGCAGCAGGCCAATCCTCCGTACTGGGGGAGGTCGAATTTTCTACTTAGGGCGGAACCGACGTGGGGCGACACTGACGTATTGGTGAAGATTTTAACGCGATTAGCTCCAACAAATAGCGCGCAATTACTAGCCGCGTTTTCATCTGGCTCCTCATATGCAAAGGCAATTCAGACGATTCGGAATACGGTGGCACACGATAATATTGAAACCCGCACCGAACTTCAGCGGTTGCAATCTGCATACATTGTTTTCCCTATCACTCATCCGACGCAGGCGCTTTTTTGGATAGAGCCGACCTCAAATGACTATCTAATAAATGATGCAATAGAGACGTTGAAGGCGGTCGCTGCCGTCGCGATAAGCTAACCTGTCGCAAGCGCAGCCTGGATTGAGTGAAAGGAAATCCGGGATCGGCGTTGCCGCCTCATTCCGGATTTCGCTTGACGCTCAATCCGGGGTACTCGCTGTTGCGAACCGCGCAAGTCGTATAACGTGAAACGTCCGGCCGATCGGGCACGGCGGTTTTTGAGGCGGCGCGATGTATCTCTCGAATGAAAGTCTGCTGGTCATATTGGTGGTCGGCCTTGTTGCCGGCTGGCTTGCCGGGCAAATCGTGCGCGGGGGCGGATTCGGACTGCTCGGCGATCTGGTCATCGGCATTGTCGGGGCCTTCATCGGCGACTGGCTGCTGCCGAGACTCGGCATTCATCTCGGGACCGGAATCATCTCGGCGATCATCAACGCCACCATCGGCGCGGTCCTGCTTCTCTTGGTGCTTCGGCTTCTGCAAGGTGGCGGCCGCTTCGGCGGCGGTTGGGGCCGGCGCCGGTGGCGGTAGGCGGAGCGGGCGTCGCCCGGACGAGCGAAACGACATCCGGGCTCTGCCCCTCCCAGCATTTTCCGGCATGTCGCCGCGTTCATCCGCGCCACGCTAGCCCACCGGGACGCACTTCAACGAGGGGTTCGGCGCAAGCGGCGCGTTGAATTCCAGCGTCACGCCAGCACGGGCGCCGTAGCCGTCGTGCAGGGCTTTCAAGGTAAAGTCGGCAATGGCGTTGAAATCCGGCGGTTCGGCCACGTCGAACCAGATTTGGAAATTTCCTTGCGAATCGTCGGTCGAGAATCCGAGACGGCCGAGCGCGGCAATATCGCTCGCGGGCAACCAGCGTGAGCGCGGCACGCCCTCGACATCGTCGTAAAATCCGGAGTTACGGTGACAGTGCACTTAATTATCGGAGTTACGGAGTTACGGTGACAGTGCACTTAATTATCGCGAGCAGCCTCGCCGCTTCATCCCCGGATTTTGCTGGCGCTCGGGCCGGGCTACGGCCGCCGACCCGCCTCACTTCGCTTCGCCGGAATAAGCCGCACCACGTCAGCCCGTAGGGCGGATCAGCGAAGCGTAGCCCGGATGAGCATAGCGATAGCCGGGGGCCTATCTTTCCAGTCGCGACCCCGCATGGCGCTGGGCGCCCCGCATGTCGCTGCGCTCATGCGGGCTACTTGCTTGCGCGTGTGCAACGCAGCCCCTAATCGCGCTGCGATGCGTTGTCGGCGCGTTCGCGCGCTTGTAACGTTTCTGGCTCGACGCCAAACTGATCGTCGCGCACCGCAATGTCCTGGAGATATCCCGTGCCAATGCTCCGCGCTATCACCCTGCTGCTGACGTTTGCGCTGCTTTGCCTTCCCGCTCACGCGCAGGACGGCAAGATCAGCATCGAAAAATTCAATCACAGTGACTGGACCAAGGGCCTCTTTTCCGAAGCGGTGACGGTGACCGGCATCGGCAACGCCAAGATGGTCTATCTCGCCGGCGTCGGCGCCGAGGACGAAAACGGGCCGCGCGGCAACATTCGTTACCCGGGCGACTTCCTCCAGCAGTGCCATTATGCCTACGACAAGATCAAGCGCGTACTCGCGCTGCACGGCGCCTCGCTCGCCGACGTGGTCAAGGTCACCACCTACCTGACCGACCAGCGCTACCGCGTGACCATGGGCAAGTGCATCGGCGAGACCTGGGGCGGCGTCACTTTTCCGGTCCATACGCTGATCGGCGTCGCCGGGCTGGCTTTTCCTGAGATGATGATCGAGGTCGACGTTACCGCGATCGTGCCGGCGAAGTAGGGGCGGCCTATGCCTTCAGGCGTTTCGACCCGGCGGCGGCGCCGCGCGGGCAGCTGCCGTATATCGACGACGATGGCGAGGCGTTGCCGCTTCATCCCCGGATTTCGCTGACGCTCAATCCGGGCTGATCGGCGACGGCGGTTTTGGAGGCGGCGGCATGTATCTCTCGAATGAAAGTCTGCTGGTCATTTTGGTGGTCGGCCTTGTTGCCGGCTGGCTGGCCGGCCAAATCGTGCGCGGGGGCGGATTCGGACTCATCGGCGATCTGGTCATCGGCATTGTCGGCGCCTTCATCGGCGACTGGCTGCTGCCGCAAATAGGCATTCATCTCGGGACCGGAATCATCTCGGCGATCATCAACGCCACCATCGGCGCGGTCCTGCTGCTCTTGGTACTTCGGCTTGTGCAAGGCGGCGGTCGTTTCGGCGGCGGTTGGGGCCGGCGCCGGTGGTGGTAGGCAGAGCGTAGCACGCAGGAATCGGGTGGTTTGCGGCGGCCCGCCTCCTATGTCCTCCAAGACAGATGCACAAGAAGACGTGTTCACAAGAAGACTTGCGCACAAGGCAATATGGAGGACAGATCATGCACTTTCGCATTCGCGGCCTGCCGGCCGAAACATTCGCCCACCTGTTCGCGCTCTCCGACGCCGAGCTTGCGGAGCACGGTGCCGTACGGCAAATCGCGGACACGCGCATCCCCGGCTATCCGTGCCGTGTCAGCCTCACCGATGCCCGGCCCGGCGACGAGCTTATTCTGGTCAACTACGAGCATCACGCGGTCGCCTCGCCCTACCGCATGCGCTACGCCATCTTTGTGCGCCAGGACGAGGAAGCTTTCGACGCGCTCGACACCGTCCCCGACCAGCTGCGCCGCCGCACGCTCGCGGTGCGCGCGTTCGATGACGAGGCCATGGTGGTCGGCTGTAAACTTGTCGAGGGCCAAAAACTCGAGAACGCGATCGAGGATCTTTTTGCCGATCCGCGTGCAGCGTATCTGCATGTTCATTACGCCGCGGCCGGCTGCTACGCGGCCCGCGTCGAGCGGGCGTGAAGCAAGCGTAGCTCATGCGGGCTGCTTGCCACCTTTGTATCGATGCGGCGGGTTATGCCTTCGGCGAACCCTCCTATGCGCGTACTGCAGCCCCGCGGCCTAACGTCACGGGTTGGGTCACTATTAGGACAGAAGAAAGCGCGACGACGAATTCGCGCCACATTGCTTATGGAAATACGCCAGACATGGAAAACGGTGGTCCCTTTCATCATCCGGTAACACGACGGCGGCTGCTCGGTGCTGCAGGGCTTGGCGCCGCAAGTCTTGGTGCCGCAAGTCTTGGCGCTGCAGGTATAGGCAGCTTGGCTTTGCGGCCGGTGCCGGCCTGGGCAGAAGACACGGTTGATCTGCACGCTCCGGGCGGCCCCAGTACGCGGCCGATCACGACGGCTTACCCGCAGAAGGGACGGATGATTCTGCAACGAACGAGCCCGCCCTGGCTCGAAACGCCGTTCGAGGTTTTCGACAAAGGCGTGTTCACGCCGAACGATCGGCACTTTGTGAGCTGGCACTGGGCCAATTTCCCGAGCCAGATCGACGTCGACGCCTATCGCTTGACGGTGCGCGGGCATGTGAAGGAGACGCTGTCGCTCTCCATCAAAGATATCCTGCATGGATTGCCGCGCGTCGAACTCGCCGCTGTCAGCCAGTGCGCCGGCAATTCGCGGATCTACATGCAGCCGCGGGTCCCCGGTGCCCAATGGGCCAACGGCTCGATGAGCAATGCGCTCTGGACCGGAGTCCGTCTGAAGGACGTGCTGGATCGTGCCGGCATCAAAGCCGGCGCCCTGCAGGTCCGCTTCGGCGGCCTCGATGAGCCGGTGATTGAGGGCGCGCCGAAATTCCTGAAATCGCTGACGATCGATCACGCCCGCGACGGCGAAGTCATGATCGCGTTCGGCATGAACGGCGAGCAGCTTCAACTCTTGAACGGATTTCCGCTCAAGCTGATCGTGCCCGGCTGGTGCGCCGTCTATTGGATCAAGATGTTGAACGACATCGAGGTTCTCGACCAGCCCGACACCAATTACTGGACGACGAGGGGCTACCGGGTGCCCGACACGCCGCATGCCAACGTCGCTCCGGATCAGACCGGATACGAGCTCGTGCCGGTGACGCGTAATGTGCCGAGGTCATTCATCACCAACATTCGCTCCGGCGACACGGTGCCGGCCGGCAAGCCCGTCGAGGCGCGCGGCATCGCCTTTGGCGGCGATTGCGGCGTCGCCCGCGTCGATCTGTCGATCGACGGCGGCAAGAGCTGGCAAGGCGCCCAACTCGGGCCGGACCAGGGCAAATACGGTTTTAGGCAATGGCGCACGCCATTCGCCCTGCCGTCGCCGGGCGAACACACCTTGATGATTCGCTGCACCAACACCTATGGCGAGGCCCAGCCGGACTTCCCCATCTGGAACCCGGCCGGATACATGGCCAACACCATCGAATCGAGCCACGTGCATGGAGCCTGAGAAGGACCGGCCGATGCTTCGCGCTCTGCTCCCGGCGGCGGCGATGTTGGGCGCTGCCCTGCTGCCGCTCACCTCGACCGCCGCGCCGCTCGACGCCTTGAAATCCCTCGACGTGGACATCCCGATGAGCGACGCGACGTTTACGGGTCCGGGAGCGGATGCGGCTAACAATTACTGTCTGGTCTGCCATTCCGCCGACCACGTGCTGAACCAGCCCGCGCTGCCGCGGAAAGCGTGGGAGGAGGTCGTGCACAAGATGATCACCGCCTACAAGGCTCCAATCCCGCCGCAGGACGCAGCCGCGATCGTCGATTATTTGGCCCGCACCAAAGGCACCAAATAAGCAAGCGTAGCCCGGATGAGCGTAGCGATATCCGGTCCTGCCTCTCCGATCGCAACCCCGCATGTCGCTGAGCCTGTCATCGGGCCGGCCACTTCGGGCCGGACCCGTTGGCTCATGCGGGCTGTTTGCTGAAAGAGTGACGTGTTGCGGTATTTATACGTAGCCGCAGGTAGATCGTTTTTTAAGGCGTCGCCGTCACGCTCCCGGGTGGCTCGCCCGAGAAACCACATGTATCAACTCGTCTACACAAGTATCGCAAATCGGGAGTTTTCGGCCGCCGATCTGAAAAAGTTGCTCGTGCGCGCGCGCATGCGCAACAACGAGGCCCGCGTCACCGGCATGCTGGTTTTCCACGACGGTACTTTCCTGCAGGCGCTCGAAGGCGAAAAGCGCGCGGTCCTCGACATTTTCGCCCGGATCCAGAAGGATCCGCGCCATCGCGATATCTCGGTCCTGCATCGCGGGCCGGGGCCGGAGCAGCGCATATTCGGCGAATGGGCGATGGGATTTGCGGATTTCACCGGCGCCGCCGGCATCCTCAAGGGTTTCGTCCGCTTGCGAGAGCCGGTGAAGCTGAACGACCTCGATAGCGCCCGCGCGATGGAGCTTCTTACCAGCTGCGGCCGCGATCAGGCGCTCAGCCGAGCGTAGCGTCGGCGCTGCTCTCGCCGCATCATGTCACCCAGTGTGGCAACCGGCGGCACAGCTTGCCGGTGGCACCGCAGTGAAAGCAAGGCCGTAACATGACGATCTGCTGCGCGAATCGGGTTTTGATCTCTGGCCTGCGTCCGGTCGCTCGCGCCGCCGCGCTATTGGAGTAGAACATTGCCGACGTTCGAACGAAATACGGCATATTTGTTCGGCTCGCGAAAGTCGAGCCGCCGCAGCAGAGTGCCGCGTAGAAAGCTCGGCGTGAAAGCCTGGATTCGCTTGGATGGAGGCTTTGCGATGCGGCCGTGCACCATCCTCGATCTCTCCGAGACCGGCGTGCAAATTGCCGTCGACGGCGCCGAATCCGTGCCGAACAATTTTGTATTGTTGATGTCGCAAGACGCCAGAACCGGCCGGCGTGCCCGTGTAAAATGGCGCCGCGGATCGAAGATCGGCGCCGAATTACTATAGATGAGCGATCTCGCCGGTCGTCGGGCGAATGCGCACAAGCTGGCCGCAGCAAATGTGGTCCGGATCGAGCGGGCTACTCGCCGCCGCGCATCAAAACCGCTGCGACAGTCCGGCAAAGACCTGCAGGTTCGGCGCCGCGCTGTCGAGGCCGAAATCGGCGCCGGCGTCGAGCTGGACGTTGGGCGTGAGCAAATAGATCAGGGCGGTGTCGAAGGTGTAGACCGGCGGCGTATTCGGGTCCGTGCCGACCGAGGAATAAAGTTCGATCGCGGCGCTCAAATTCTTGATGCCCGGGACCGGATGGTTGAGGTTGACGAGGTTGACGAAATTGGCGTGCCGGCCGTCGTCGTCGGCGTTTTTGAGCGCATCGATTTCGGTCATCAGGGTCAAGCCGAAATCCTGCGGCAGCTGGAGCTGCAACGGCGCGATCAGCCCCCCCTCGACGACGCCATTGCTGATAAAGGGGGCGCTGCTCGGCACCTTCACATAGGGGATGACCGCGAGCGCCGCGGTGCCGCTGTCATTGCCGAACAGATTGATCTTCGATTTGACAAAGACGTCGCCGAAACCGGAACCGCTCGCCACCACGGCGCCGGTTGAATTATTGGTCGCCACATAATTTTGATAGCCGCTGTATTGCAGCTCGAAGTCCGCCCAATTGGTCAGACCGAATTTCCACACCGGATCGAACGCCTCGTAGACCCTCGTGGTCACGCCGGCGAAATTGGTTTGCGCATAATTCACCAGGTCGGTTTCGTATTGGAAGTGCCCGGCGTCGACCGTGGTGGCGGAATCGGCCTTTGGCGGCCGGTCGGGCGCGAACGCGCGAAGCTCGTTGTCGGGCGTCGGATTAAAGAAGGTATAGCCGCTTTTATCCGGTGGCGCGGCAGGCGCATCCGCCGCCGACTGTTGCGCAGCCGTCTGCGCCTCTTGGGCGCCGGCGACGCGAGCGGCTGCAGCGCAAAAAAGCGCGGCGCCGCAAAGCGCGCCAACCAACGACGATTTCCCGAAACCCGGCACCGACGCCCCTCATACCAGAGGGCGCAGCATGAACCCGGCGCAACACGGTATCAAGCCGTATAGCGGGGCGCTACGGTGAACGGCCTACCGGCTATCCTCGTATTTGCGCTCCAACATCTCGCCGAGCGCGGTGTAGAAGAAGCCGTTGAGACGCCCGACCGGCTGGAGCTTGCGCATGTCGACGTATTTGCCGGTCATGCAGGCCGGATCGACGTGCATCAGAACCACTTCGCCGATCACCAGCGTGTGCCGCGACGCGCCGAGTTCGATCGCCTGGTTGAGCTTGCATTCGAAATGGATCGGCACTTCGCCGACGCGGGGCGGCTTCACCTTGACGCTCGCGATCGCCGTGAGGCCGGCTGCGGCGAATTCCGAACAGTCTTCCGGAAAGCCGTTGCCGGTCGTCACCATTTGTTCGAACACCGCACGCGTGACGACGTTGAAGCAGAACTCGCCGGTCGCGCGGATGTTCTTGAGCGTGTCCTTCTCGCCGCCGTCGGCGCGCCGCCCGATCGTCAGCGAGATCATCGGCGGCCTCACGCACACGACGGTGAAGAACGAGAACGGCGCGAGATTGGCGACGCCGTTCGGGCTCAACGTCGAGGCCCAGCCGATCGGCCGCGGCACCACGGCGCCGGTGAGCATCCGATAAATTTCCGCCTCGCCGGCGCCGGCGGGATCGATTTCGAGGTATGGGGGCATGGGGTCTTTCTTGATTGGGGAAAGATCTCGTAGGGGCGGCCCTTGTGGCCGCCCTTTTGTCGGCCGCGACGCGGGCGCCCACAGGGGGCGCCCCTACGGCGCTTTCGCGCCGCGAGAACGCGGGCGACCTCACAACCCCTCGAACAGCGCCGTCGACAGATAGCGCTCGGCGAAATCGGGCACGATGACGACGATGTTCTTGCCGGCGAATTCCTCGCGCGCGCCGACCGTGAGCGCGGCGGCGACGGCGGCGCCGGAGGAGATGCCGCAGGGGATGCCTTCGTGGCGGGCGAGCGCGCGGGCGGTGTCGAAGGCCGCCTGGTTGCTGACGCGCGCGACCTCGTCGATGATCGAGCGGTCGAGGATGTCGGGGACGAAGCCGGCGCCGATGCCTTGGATCTTGTGCGGGCCCGGCTTGCCGCCGGAAAGCACCGGGCTGTCTTCCGGCTCGACGGCGACGATGCGCAGCGACGGCTTTCGTGGTTTGAGCACCTCGCCGACGCCGGTGATGGTGCCGCCGGTGCCGACGCCGGCGACGAACACGTCGATTAAGCCGCCGGTGTCGCGCCAGATTTCCTCCGCGGTGGTGCGGCGGTGAATGGCGGGATTGGCGGGGTTCTTGAACTGCTGCGGGATGATCGCGTTCGGCGTTTCTCGCGCGAGTTCCTCGGCGCGGGCGATGGCGCCGTTCATGCCCTGCGCGGCCGGCGTCAGGACGAGTTCGGCGCCCAGGAGCGCCAGCATCTTGCGCCGCTCGATCGACATCGATTCCGGCATGACCAGGATCAGCCGGTAGCCGCGCGCGGCGGCGACGAAGGCGAGCGCGATGCCGGTGTTGCCCGAGGTCGGCTCGATCAGCACCGAACCGGAGGAGAGACGGCCTTGCGCCTCCAAGGCATCGATCATGGACACGCCGATGCGGTCCTTGACGCTGCTGATCGGGTTGAAGAACTCGAGCTTGGCGAGAATGTTGGCCTTGATGCCGTGCTGTTGCGGCAAGCGGTTGAGCCTGACGATCGGCGTCGCGCCAATCGTCTCGGTGATGGAATCATAGATGCGGCCGCGGAATTCGGCGTCAGACATGGCGTATCTCTCCCCACTGGCCGCCGGCGCCCGGGAAAGATGCGCCGCGCGGCCATATCGACAAAGGTAGCCCGGATTACGCTGCAAGGTAATCCGGGGCTGCTTCGAAACAGCCTACGCGGCCGGCGTCGTCCTTTGCCGATAAGCCTCGATTGCATCGCGCAGGGGCTGCGGCAGCGGCACGGGCTGGCGGGTCTCGAGCGACATCATGGCGGTGACCATGCGCGCGCGCAGGAGCTCGAGGCCGTCGCGGTGGCAGATGATGGCGATGCCGAGCGACGAGCGGCCGATGCGCTCGACCAGCAAGGTCATTTCGATCACCTCGCCCATCCGGCTCGGGATCTTGAAGTCGCACTCGATGTGGACGAAGGGGAAGCCGAGCCGGCTGCCCATGATCAGCTCGGCGTAAGCGTGGCCGAGCTCGTGGGTGTACCAGTCCTCGATCAGTCCGTTGAACATGTCGAAATAGTGCGGGAAGTAGACGATGCCGGCGGCGTCGCAATGGGAAAAGCGCACCGCGACGTCGCGCGTGAACGCGCCGGCGGGAGCTACAAAACGGTCTTGATGCATGAAACGGCGTCCAATTTGCTGGCGTTGTCCGGCGGCGATCGCCGCAACTTACCAAGCGTGGCCGGGTGAGCGAAGCGATATCGCGGGCTTTGCCTCTTCGACGGCCAATCGGCAAGGTTGCACGGCGGGGATTGGGCCGACTCAGGCCGCAGGCCGCCGCCGCGACAGCAGGCGGCGCATTTCAAGGGCGTACCAGATGAGGAGCCCGGGCACGCCGAGCGTCAGATCGGGAATGCGTTTGACCAGCGACAGAGTAAGCGCGTCCGAGGCGGGCACTCCCAAAAAGTGGCCGATGAGAATGTAGCCGCCCTCCTGCACGCCCCAGCTACCAGGAATGAACATGGCCGCGATGCTGATGCTGGTCCCGAGACTTTCGATGATGACCGCCTGCTCCAGTGTTGGCGGCCTGCCGAGGAAATACAGCGTGATCCAGACTTCGAGCGTGCCAAGGGTCCAGGCCAAAGCGTGCATGAGCAAGGCGTCGACGAGGTAGCGCCGACGGCCGTACCAAATCTGTGCCACGGCGGCATCGAAGTGAGGGCCTGCCCGTTGCGCGCGCGCCGCGAGCTGTGGCGACAGAACGGCGAAGGCGCGGTTGAAGAGGAGCGCACTGCCATGACTTTGCGCCGCGTAAAAACCGGCCAGTGCCAACGCTGCGATCACGAGCCCCGTCGCGGCGCCCAACAGGACAAGATTGGGGCCGACCAGCCCCGCCAGCAGCGCCGCGCCGACCAGAGCGAACAAAACTTGCGCGATCGTTTGCAGCAAGAGGTCGGCAAATACGCTGGCCAAGGCAAGAGCGCCGGGCACGCGCCAAAAGGTGAGCGTGCGCGCGCTGATCAATCCGCCGCCGATGCCGGCGACCGGCAACAGCGCATCGATTGCGTCGCGCATCCAGCGCAACAGCATGAAAATTCCGATCGGGACCTTGGTCAGGTGTGCGAGCAGCCGCGCCCACGCCACGCCGTTCGTCGCGATCGTCGCCGCGCGCACAGCCACCACGGCCATCGCGCCCCAGCCCACCTTGGCAAAGCCGTCCAGCACGGCCGACAGGCTGGCCGCGGAGATGAGCCATGCCGTCACGGCGAGACCCAGCGCCAGCGCAACGAGCGGCGCGATCTTCCAGGAGATGCCGATCTGCACGCGCCTCACTCGATCCAGAGGGCCGCTCGAATGCCGATGGGGTCGCGCAAAGCGCAGCCGATGACAAGCCCTCTCGTTCTGCTGGAACCCCAAGACTGCATGAGATGACCGCATGAGGTCGCAGATGCGGGGATCGGATCAGCGTCGCAGGCCACCCGGCTTTTCCTCGCGGTGGATCTGGCTTAGCTTGCGTGCGTGGCGCAGCTTGGCCGTTCCACATCGATGGTATTCACGGCAGGCCGACTTGAGAGATTGCGATCGGGAAGGATACACAGAATGAGCAGCAGCGGATCATTATCGCTCGCCGAACTCGACCGGCGCATCGCCATCGTTCGTGACAATATCCGGCAGCTGATCGAACAGGCCGCGGCGTTTTCCGGCGCCGATGACGAAGACCGCACCGCCGATCGGCTCGCACAGCAGAACGAAGAGCTTGAACGGCTGGTAAAGCAGCGCGACGCGTTGCTGAAAAAATAATGTGTGTGGTACGCGCAACCGCTTGCTGCGCGGGTACAGGCAAGATCACGAAAAAAAATAGGAACCGCGGTCGTCGCGGCCCTAATCGCCGACCGGCGCGGGCGGACGCGGCGGATTGGCGGCGGGCGCCGCGGTGCGCAGCATGTCCGGGATATGTTTGATGGCGGAAAAGAAGTTCTTGACCTGCGTCTGCGGGTCCGCTTGTGCGTTCTCTTGGGCGCTCTCTTGGGCGCTCTCTTGACCGTTTTGTTGCGGCTCGGTTGGGGGCGTAGCCGCGTCAGGCGAGGGCGATGCGTCGATCGAGGCAACCGGCCGCGATTTGATCTCGACCGCGGTGGGCGGGTCGGACGGGACCGGGGCTTGCTGCACCGCCTGCGGCGGCACTTCGGCTGCGGGCGGCACGGCCGCGACGGTGCTGGCTGGCGGAGTGCTGGCTGAAGGGATGCTGGCCGGGGTTGCGTTGAGCGGAGCCGAGCCGACCGGAGTGTCCGCCGGCTTCGGCGCCGCTGCAACGATAGCGGCCGGCGCCGGAACAACGGTGGCCGTTTGCGCCGGTTGCTCGGGCGGAGCCGGCCGGTTGGCGTCGGCCTTGGCGAGCGCGGCGCGAATCCGGGCTTCGACCGATTCCCAATCGGGCGGCTTGGTCTCGGCCGTCTCGTGCGGTTTGGTTTCGACGGCTTCGTGTGGCTTGGTCTCGGCGGCTTCGCGGGGCTTGGCCTCCGCAGCCTCACGCGGCGCCTTGCTTTCGGTCGCGGCCGTGTCAGTCGGCGGATGCTTGCGCCCCGGCGCTGCCGGCGTGGCATTCGCCGTAGCTCGAATCGTCGGCTTGGTTGGCGGAACTGCGTCTTGTTGCGGCCGTGGTGCGCCGGCGTCGGCGGCCGCTGACGGGGCCGACATTGGCTGGGCGCGCGGGGTGCTGGATGCGGCCTTAGGCGTTTCGGCGGTGCTCGGAGCGACCTGGACGGCGGCCGGCGCCGGATGCGGAGCCGGCGTCGACCAGCTCGCGCCGAGATGCGCGACGAGATAGCCGCTGACCGCGGTGGCGGCGCCGGCGGCGACGATCTCGACGAACTTCACCGCGAAACGCGAAAGGTAGGAAACCTTCTCCGCCACGGACTCCCCCAATAGTCGCTTGCCCCAATGGTCGCTCGCCCCGATGGCCGCTCGCCCCGATGGCCGCTCGCCCGAGCCGCCCAAAAATCGTCACAAGGCCGTTTCGTCCCGACGCCGAATACAAACCGCCGTTGTTGGGCGAAATTGAGATCGTTGCGTCTTCAGGTCAAGCCAGGCGGCCGGGATCAAGCGAAATTGAGCCCCGGCCGGCGGGCCGTTAAGCCGGCGTTTACTGCGGCGCCGCCGCCTCGCGCTCCCGCAGGCAACGATTGCGGGAACGCGCCAGCGCCGCATCGATGATGGTCGCGAGCTGATCGGGCAACGCGCAATGCGCGGAACCGTCGCGCGCCGGGTAGGACGCGTCGCAATAGGCTTTCGACAGGTTCAACTTGGACAGGCAGTCGGCCCGATCGTGCGCGCTATCATCGGCGAGGCGCTGGCATTGCGCCGCCCAGGACGATTCGTGCGCGGCGCCGGCGGCGGTGAGGCAGGCCTGGTAGGTGGTCTCGGCGGCGACCTGCTGCAACGCAAGCCGGCTTTGCGCCTCATGTTCGGCCGCCAATCGCGCCGCGCGCCGCGCCGCATCGGCGCGCGCCTGATCGAGCTGCCGTGCCGCTTCGCGCGCTCTTTCGCGCTCCGGCACGGCGACGCCGTAGCAATAACCGCCGCCGGCCGCGGCCGCCAACAGTCACGCGATCATGCCGAGCTTGATGACAGCGCCGCCGCCGCCCTTGGCCGCCAAGGTCCGTCTCCCGTGCGCAGAACTTCGACATGATCGCGCAAGTCGCGGCGCGCGTCATTACGGAATTGCGACAGCAGCAAAACGGCGGCGCAAGCGTCACACGTATTTTTCGTCGCGGTCCAGAAGTTCGATCGAGACGCTCTGCGGGCCGCGCAGGAAGCAGATGCGCAGGCCCGGCCGGATGGTCCGCACGTCCATGGTGAACTCGGCGCCCTTGGCTTTGAGCTCGGCCGCCACCGCGTCGATACCGCTCACCCGGAGGCCGAAATGATCGAGCCCCTGATAGGGCGTCACCGGCGCCGGGTTGACGGGATCGCCCGGCGCGACCGGCATGATGAAGACATCGGCGCCGCCGAGCTTGAGGTCGATGCGCGGCTTGCCTTCGACGGTCGAGCGGATCACCTCTGCGCCCAGCATGCGCTCGAACCACGCGGCCGTCGCTTCCGGATCGGGGCTGCGCAAGTGGATATGGTCCCATTTGTAATTCGGCGTGGCGTCCGGCATCGGCGATGTCTCCTTGAGGAAGCGGCGAGCCTAGCCGGAACGGCGCGACGCGCAAGCGCCGCGCCGACGCCGTCATCCAGCCGCCACAGCGACAGCATGAAAATCGGGACGCCGTCCGGTTCGACCGAAACGAGAGCTGCGGCTCACTGCAAAGCCACGTCGCGCTCGCGCAGGCAGCGGCGCCTGGCCTTGTCCTGATCGCCGTCGACCGCAGTCGCGACCGCGACCGGCAGGACGCAATGGGGCGACGGGTCGCGGGTGCGATAGGCGGCGTCGCAATAGCCCTGCGACAGCTTCTTTTGGGAGAGGCAGCCGGCGTGGTTCTCCAGCGTCTTGTCGGCCAGCCGCTTGCACTCCGCCGTCCACGCCGCCTCGTGCGTCGCGCTGGCGGCATTGACGCAGTCCTGGTAGCGCGTCTCCGCCGCCACCTTCGTCGCGGCCTTGCGCTCTTGCGCTTCCCGTTGCTGCGCGACCATCCGCTCTTGCGCCGCCTGCCTTTCCGCCTCGGCCCGCATCGCTTCGAGCGCGCGCTCGCGGTCGAGCTTCACGTCGCGTTCCGGCAGGTATACGGCATAGTAATAGCCGACGCCGGCCGAGGCCATCAGCAGCGAAACGATCACGCTCAGCTTGAGCACAGCGTTCATGTTGCCGCCGCCAAGGTCTTTTCGCGGGAATCTTTTCGCGGGAATCTTTTGCGCGGACCCGCCAAATTATATTCCGCACGTTTTGGTAAACAATGCCTTGCCGGCGCGATCGCCGCCGGCGCGCGAGCGGTCGCAACAGGAACCATCGCGACCCGAGCTACTTGTCAGCCGCGTCGCTGATCGCGCGCAGCAGCGTCAGCAGGGCGCGGTTGATCGGGGTGGCGATACCATGCCGTTCGGCGGCGGCGACGATGGCGCCGGTGAGCGCCTCGATTTCGAGCGGCCGGCCGGCGAGCCGATCGAAATACATCGAGGTGCCGAGTTCGCCCGAGAACGTGAACAGCATCGCCAGCGCCCGCGCCGGCTCGTCGTCGGCGAGCCGTGCGCCTTCGGCGCGGGCGACCACGACCGCTTCGTCGAGAATGGCGTGGCAAAGTTGCTGCACGTCCGGACGCCGCAGCACCGCCTGTCGCTGCAGCGTCAACGCGGTGATCGGATTGGCGATGGCGTTGATGAGAAGCTTGCGCCAGGCGAGCGTGGTGAAATCGTCGCTCATGAGGACACGCAGCGGCGTGCCGTCGAGGAGCCGCGCGAAAGCGCGGCCTGCCGCGTCGTCGGCGACCGCGAGGTCGTGATCGGAGCCTTGCCGCAGCCGCACGCGATCGGCGGCGAGACGCTCGCCGTTGTAATAGACGATCACCGGCACCACCGTCGCGCCGTTGGCGAATGGCGCGACGCGTGCGACGTGTCCGACGCCGTTCTGCAACACCGCGACATGCGTCGACGGCGTGCACAGCCGCTCGAGCCACGGCGCCGCCGTTTCGGTCTGGTGCGCTTTGGTGCACAGGAGCACCCAGTCGGCAGGCTTGGCCTCTGCCGGATCGGTCAAGGCGCGCAGCGGCAGTTCGACCGTGCCGCCGGGATGTTCGAACGTCAGCCGATCGATCGGCCGGCGCACGCAGGCGATGACGTCGTGGCGACCGGCCGCGGCAAGGCAGCCGGCGGCAACGCCGCCGATGCTGCCGAGCCCGACCACCGCTACGGTCCGACGGCGGATTTCGGGGCCGGTTGCTTGCTGAGTTTCTTCCCGGGGCCGAGCCATGCGTGATGGTCGTTGAGACGGTTGCAAAGTCAAATATGTTGTTGTCGGCGGGCATGTGAGGCTTCACGCTAGCCTGCAAAGCGCGCCGAGGGTGACGGCCAGATCAAGGCTGCGATACACCGACGCTTCCGGGCAAGATAGTGGGCACTCGCCTACACCTGTAGATGTGTTTATCGCGCCTCTTCCCACATCGTAGGATAGATCTGCGACGCAATCGCGCGGGCGCACGTGAAAGCAAACGTTTACGTCCACGCCAATTCCCGGTTGCTTGAGGCCGACCGAATCTCTAAGCCATCGAGGCCCGCCGGACTGAACCGCTTCAACTCTTGCACGATCGGAACGTTGTGAACGGAGCGCCGGCGCGCCGTTCGTTATGGAAACCCAAGGGGAGTACGAAATGCCCGTGAATTCGCTGTTGCCGAGGCCGTCCGGTCCGAGGCCATCCGGTCTGAGGTGTCTCGCCGCCGCGGCTGCGATGCTGTTGACCGCGGCACTGCCAGCCAAGGCCGAAGAGCCGATCAAGATCGGTTTCGGCATGTCGCTCACCGGTCCGCTTGCGGCCAACGGCAAAATGTCGCTGGTGGCGATGCAGGTGTGGGAGTCGGACATCAACGCCCAGGGCGGCCTGCTCGGCCGGCCCGTCAAGCTCGTCTACTACGACGACCAGAGCAAGCCGGCCGAAGTCCCGGCGATCTACGCCAAGCTCCTCGACGTCGACAAGGTCGACCTGATCGTCTCGGGCTATGCCTCGACCCAGATCGCCGCGGCGATGCCGGTCGCGATCCAGCACAAGAAGCTGTTCGTCAGCCTGTTCGGCACCGGTATCAACAACGACTTCATCTACAACAAATATTTCGCGATGATCCCGAACGGGCCGACGCCGAAGCCGGCGTTCACCCGCGGCTTCTTCAAGGTGGCCGAGGCGCAGAACCCCAAGCCGCAGACGATCGCGCTCGCTTATGTCGACGCCGAGTTCGGGCAGAACGCGTGCGAAGGCGCGCGCGACAACGCCAAGGCGTCCGGCTTCAACATCGTCTACGACAAGAGCTATCCGCCGGGCACAGCCGATTTCACGCCGATCGTGCGCGCGATCCAGGCGCGCAATCCGGACCTGTTGGTGATCTGTTCCTATCCGCTCGATACCGTCGGCATGGTCAAGACCATCAACGAGCTCGGCTTCAAGCCGAAGATGTGGGGCGGCGCGATGGTCGGCCTGCAGGCCACCGCGTTCAAGACCCAGCTCGGGCCGCTTCTCAACGGCGTCGTCAATTTCGAAACCTGGCTGCCGGTCAAGTCGATGGCGTTTCCGGGCTCGCTCGAGCTTCTGAAGAAATATCAGGAGCGCGCCAAGGCCGCCGGCACCGATCCGCTCGGCTACTACATGCCGGTGTGGGCCTACGCCGACCTCCAGGTGCTGGGCCAGGCGATCACGGCGACCAAGAGCATCAACGACGACGTGCTCGCCAAATACATGCACGAAGCGACGTTCCAGACCGTGGTCGGCGAGATCAAATTCGGTCCGCTCGGCGAATGGACGCAGGAGCGGACGCTCGCCGCCCAGTTCCAGAACATCAAGAGCAACAGCATCGACGAGTTCCGCGACACCAAGACGGAAGTGATCGTCTATCCGCCGCAGTACAAGAGCGGCGAAGTGATCTACCCCTACGAGAAGGCGATCGTGAAGTAGGCGGCTGATCGGCGACGAAAAACGCAATGCACGGATCGCGGGCCGGCCAAAAGCCGGCCCGCTTGCTTGTTCAAACCCATTGCGTGGGAACGCAGCACTGGAACACGGAGTGTGACCCATTTGCCGCACTTTGCCTGCGATTGTAAGCCGTCCGCCAAGCGCCACGCTGTTGCCGCGGTGCCGCCTTGATTGACGCTCAGGTGACCGTTTCTCAACACTGAAGAAAGGGTCGTAGCGTGAAGTTTCACACTCTATTTGCATGCGCCGTCGTCGCCATGGTCACGGCGCCGGTCGCCGCGCAAGCCGCAGGAATTCCTGATGGCGTGGCGCATGGCGCCTATGTCGGCAACAACGCGGCGGGACCGATCGGCGGCGTCGTCGGCGGCGTGGTCGGCGGTGTCGTCGGCGGCTTTGAAGGGGCGCTCGGCATTCCGACCAATTACGAGTCGTCGGAGGGCGTGCGTGTGCATCACCGCCGGCATTGGGCGCGGCACCACGTCCATCACAGGCACGTCGCCAGCTGATTTCCGCCGAGGCCGGCGATCGAATAATCGAGATCGGTGACGGTGCATCTTGCATGCTGACGGCATGCGAGAGCACTGTCACTTCAAGTTTTAGTCACTCGAAGTTTTAGTCACTCGAAGTTTTAGTCACTCGAAGTTTTAGTCACTCGAAGTTTTAGTCAGTCCAAATTTTGGTCACTTGAAGTTTTGGCATTCGCGCGCTTTGTATTCCGTCGTTTCATGACGTTCGTGCTGACCGATTACCGACGAAGCCGGGATCGATGCGCCGGTGGAGGCCCGGCCGGTGGAGGCGCAGCCGGTGGGGCCCAGCCGGTGGGGCCCACGAGTCCCGAGCGCAGCAGAGCCGTAGCGTCGCAACAGCCGTAGCGCCATGCTCGCCGCGGCGGTCGAATCGGTTAAGAATGCAGCATGGGAAAATCGTCACGACCCCCCATACTGGCCGCGGGCGGCATCGTCATCCGCAATGGCGGCAAGCCGTTGATCGCCGTCGTGCAGCGCCGGCGTGACGGCGCGTGGGTGCTGCCGAAAGGCAAGCTCAAGCCCAACGAGAAGCCGATCGCGGCGGCCCGCCGCGAAGCGACCGAGGAGACCGGCTGCGACGTGCGGGTGTACGAGTTTCTCGGCGTGATCTCCTATGTCGGCGGCAGCGGGCCGAAGATCGCGCACTTCTGGCGCATGCAGGCGGTCGGCGACGCCGACGGCAAGCTCATGAGCGACATCAAGGCGGTCGAATGGCTGCCGCTTTCGGCGGCGGTCGAGCGGCTGAACCTGCCGCACGAGCAGATGTTTCTGCGTAACGTCGGCCGCCACGCGTTGAAACGGGCGCTGAAGAAATCGCGCATCAAGTTGCCGGAGCAGGATGTGCTGCATCCGATGGTCGATGTCGTGACGGCGGTCAGGCCCACCGAAGTTGCCGTACGGCCGCGGCGCGAAACGCAGCCGCGCTGGAGCGTGCTGGCGCGGCTCAAGCGCCTGCAGGCCGCGATCGGCCGCGCCGGCTGGTCGGGCTGACTGTCTCGGCGCAGGTCTTTTCGCAAAACCTCCTTTTCGCAAAACCGGCTTCCACCACCGGATCAAGTCCGGCGGCAGGCTTTTGCGGGACATGCGTTAGCGCAGTCGGGCTTGCCGCCGTCGATTGATCCACAATCCCAGCGCAACCACGATCATGATGACGGCCACGGCAAGACCGAGGTTCTCGATCGAGCGCAGCAGAAAGGCCGTCTCCAACGCCCAGACCGGCTGCGAGTCCTGCTCCCAGGATACCGGTTTGATGTCCCAGAAGAACATGCGCCGCGCGGCAAACGCACAGCCGAAAAGCGCGAGGCTCACAACGAAGAGCTTGAGTGCGGCGCGTATCGGCATCGTGTCTCCTTGGACCGCGATGATCGCCGCCCGCCGGTGAATATGCGCGGAGTCGGTACCGCCGCGTCTTGATTCGAATCAAGCGCTTCGCCCGCGCCGCGCACCGCGCGAAGTCGGGGCGCCGCGATCCCTGACGCGGACATTCTCCCCACAAAATCCCTATAAAAAATCATGGCGAGCAGGATCGGGGGACGCGAGGATGCCGCTCTGACGGCTCGCCTCGAATATCGAAACATCCGCGGCGCCGCGGCGATATGAGGTACACAGACGACCGATGATTTGTTAGAATGCCCGTTGCCGGGACGAAATAAACTAAAAATAAAAAATAGACGAAAAATAACCGTGGCGTCGTCAATCGATCGCCGTGCCGTCGCCGGGACAGCGGCACGGAATCGAGGATCGGCCGCTACCCGATGTCGCAAGCGCACGATCGAACGTGCGGCGGCGTTCTCGGTGGCTCGATGGTTGCAGGCCCGATGGTTGCAAGTGACCCGGCCGCAGTGCGTTCGATTGGTGAAGGTGCCAACGAAACGCCTGCACAAGACAGTTCCGGCGATCCCGGCATGCAATTGCCGACGCCGCGCGTCGTGCGCGAGCGGCCACAGCCGATCCGGCGCGTGCGCAAGCCCAGGACGACCGGCCTGCTCGACTCGCCGGTCCGCAACCTCGTCGTCGGCGTGAGCTACATGATCGTGGTGATCATCCTCGGCACCGCCGCCTACAAGGCGGCCGGCTGGAGCTTGAAAGACGCGCTCTACATGGTCGTCACCACCGTCTACACGGTCGGCTACGAGGAAGTCCGTCCAATCAACACGCCAGCCCTGTACGTCATCACCCTCGCGCTGATCGTGCTGGGCTGTACCGGCATCATCTTTCTCACCGGCGCGATGGTGCAGTTCTTCACCGCCAACCAGTTCAACAACAGCATAGGTCTCAGGCGCATGACGAGACAGATCGATCAGCTGAGCGGCCACGTGGTGGTCTGCGGTTTTGGCCGTCTCGGCACGGTGCTGGCGCGGTCGCTGAGCGCGAGCAGCGCCGGCTTCGTGGTGCTCGAGGAGAACGAGGCGCGCGCCGCCGAGGCGCGCCAGCAAGGCTATCTCTGCATTCATGGCGACGCGACGAACGAGGCCGTCCTCATCGCCGCCGGCATCACCAGGGCGCACGCGCTGGCGACCGTGCTGTCGAACGACGCGCTCAACGTCTTCATCACGCTGAGCGCGCGGGCGCTCAATCCCAAGCTCTCGATCGTCGCGCGCGGCGAACGCTCGAGCACCGAGGGCAAGCTCTTGCAGGCCGGCGCCGACAAGGTCGTGCTGCCGACCCATATCGGCGCGGAGCGCGTCGCCGAACTGTTGCTGTACGAGGAATCGGCGCGCATCATCGAAGGCCTGGAACGTTCCCACGGCTTCCAGCGCGTGCTGCACAATTTCGGCATCGAACTGGAAGTCGTGACCGCCGCGCCGCAAAGCCCGGCGGTGCGCATGACCGTCGGCGGCATCGAGCGGCAGGCCAAGGGCGCGTTCTTCATCGTCCAGATCAACCGGCGCGACGGCGACGTCTTCACCGCGCCACCGGGCACCGCGGTGGTCGGCGAAGGCGACGGCGTCGTCCTGATCGGCCGTCCGAACCGCGCCGCGATACTCACGTCGCTGTTCGAGCCGCGCGTGCTCGGCCCGCGCGGGTAACGCGGTCCGCGGCGCGGGGCGGTCAGCGAACGCGAGCCGGATAGACATAAAACTTCGCTCGCTCGCCCGCCGTGCTAGTGTTGCGCCGATGGCGTTCCCGCGCCACATGATACGGCATGCGAGCGGGAGCCCGTTGGCAATGCGGCAAGCGGCAGGTGCAAGATGGCGCACGTGACTTACAAAATCGTCCGTCACGAAGACGGTTGGGCTTACACCGTGAACGGGGCGTTTTCCGAGAGCTTTCCCACCCACGCCGAGGCGCTCGACGCCGCGCGGCTGGCCGCCGCGGAGCAGCGCGCGCCCGGCCGCACCGAGGCCATCGAATACGAAGACGAGAACGGCAAGTGGCATACCGAACTCTCCCGCGGTTCCGACCGGCCCGAGACCGACGTGGAAGACAGCGCGTAGGGCGCCGGGATCGTTGTTACAAATAATGGCTCGACAAAACGGAACTCGCCGCCAAGGCGCAGGTTCCACGACGAGCTACGATTTCTGAGATACTTCCACGCGCAACGGCAGCACCGCGCCGAACCAGACGGCGTGCGCGGTGTGGTCACGATAATCGTTGCCGGTCTCGGGATGCAGCAGGATGACGAGCCCATCGCGATTGAGCATCAGCCACGGCAGGAACGATTCCAGCATCGTTGCGGGAAACGCGATCTGATACATCGACTGGGTGTGCGGTCCGACCAGCTCGTCGTGCCAGCGCCCGAGTTTCGCCTGCGGAAATTCCGCGCCGACGCGTTGACGCAGCCGTTCGGCGCGGTCGCGCGTCTTCTCAGGATCGTAATAAACGTGCACGTGATAAAACGCGATCGAGCGCGGGTCGCTGTTCGTTCGGTGCGATTCTGCCGGTTCGGCCATGATCGATGACGTTCACGGCCGCGGCGCGCCGTCGCGCACTTTGCCGAAATGGTTCGCCAGCCACAACGCCATGATCAGGGCGCCGAGCGCGGTCGCGGCCGAACCGCCGACCGGTGGCGGCAGCGGTGGGAAGAAATACCGCAGCAGGCCGAACCCGACGACGAAATTGAAGAAGCCCCACAGCACATTGACGATCGCCGACGATTCGCCGACGCCGGGCGGCTTGGCGAACGGCGACTGGAACTTGTTGCCGCAAATGCCTTGCACGAAATGCGGAACGCCGTTGGCGAGAAACGCCCCGGCGAAGAAATGTGCGACGTAGTCATACCAAGGCATGGCGCGTCCGTTTTGCTCCGTACTTCCGGATCATACTCTATGTGGCGTAGCGGCGCGGATGATAGAGGCTCGCCAACAACACGGCGAGAATGCCGGTGAGAAAAATGCCGTCGAACGTTCCGGCGCCGCCGATCGAGGCGACCGGTGCGCCGAGACCGCGCACCTTGTCGAGGTTGGTCAGGTCGGCGCCGATCAGCGTGCCCATGCTGCCGCCGATGTAAGCGAGCGGCGCGGCGTTGTCGCGCGACAGCAGCATGGCGACGACGGCCGTCGCCACCGCCGGCAAGAACACCGGGATGGCGATGCCGACGCCGGGCACGGGAGTGGCGACCCAGTGCAGAATGAGCGCGATCGCGGCGATGGCGATCGATCCCTTGAGCCACAAATTCCGCGTGAACAGCAGATAAAGCGACATCAAGGTCGGGATGACGGCGCCGCCGACATTGACCGCGATCACCGTGCCGGTCCAATGCACGACCGGCACGGTGTATTGCATGCCGAAGAAATCGATGACTTGATCGGAGACGACCTTCTCGTCCGGCAATTGCGCGATCGGGATGTTGAAATAGCTGCCGATCAGCGAGCCGAACAGCAGCAGGCTGGCGGTCGAAGGACTGACGCCGAGGTTGACAAAGGCTTGGCGCCAGGCGTTCAGCATCAGCACGACGAGCGCAATGAAGAAAATGCCGACGAGAAGGGCAAAGAAGACCGGCGTCAGCGGCAGATATTGATATTGGTTAAAATCATCCATTGCGTTGCTCCGTGATTTTGGTCGCGGTGGACGGCCGACCGATATTCCCAGTCTGAGCTAACCATGCTCCTGATATCGTGTCGACGCGGCGGTGTACATGATCGCACGCGCCTTGCCACACTGACGCGCGAGCCTATAATCCGTCGCTTCCTTCGCGCAGGGGATTTTGATTGTGGCGCCGCCGGGAGCGAAAGCCGTAGCCATCATCATGGGCAGCCAGTCGGACTGGCAGACCATGAAGCATGCCGCCGAAACGCTCGAGGCGCTGGGCGTCGGCCATGACGTGCGCATCGTCTCCGCGCACCGCACGCCGGAGCGGCTCTTCGCCTTCGCCAAAGGCGCTAAGGCCGCCGGCTTCAAGGTGATCATCGCCGGCGCCGGCGGCGCGGCGCATCTGCCGGGCATGACCGCGGCGCTGACGAGCCTGCCGGTCTTGGGCGTGCCGATCGAGTCGAAGGCGCTGTCCGGGGTCGATTCGCTGTATTCCATCGTGCAGATGCCGCCGGGCGTGCCGGTCGGCACGCTGGCAATCGGCCAAGCCGGCGCGATCAACGCCGCGCTCCTCGCCGCGAGCGTCTTGGCGCTGGGCGATGCCGCGCTCGGCGATCGGCTCGATGCGTGGCGGCGGCGGCAGACCGAAGCGGTCGCGGAAACGCCCAAGGATCTGATCGCACCAAAGGATTTGCCCGCGTGAGCACGCTCGCGCCGGTGCTCGATCCGGGGGCCACGATCGGCATTCTCGGCGGCGGCCAGCTCGGCCGCATGCTGGCGCTCGCGGCGGCGCGGCTCGGCTTGAAGTGTCACGTGTTCGCGCCGAATCCCGACTCGCCCGCCTTCGACGTCGTCAACCGGGTGACGCGCGCGGACTATAGCGACACCGAGGCGCTCGACCGCTTCGCCGCCGATGTCGACGTCGTCACCTACGAGTTCGAGAACGTGCCGGCCGACACCGCCACGTTCCTCGCCGCGCGGGTGCCGGTGCTGCCCGATCCGCAGGTGCTGGCGACGACCCAGGACCGCTTGGCGGAAAAGACTTTCGTCGCCGGCCTCGGCATCGGAACCGCGGCGTTTGCCGCGGTCTCGGCGCCGGCCGAGCTTGCCGCCGCGCTCGACCGGATCGGCCGGCCCGCGGTGCTCAAGACCCGCCGCTTCGGCTATGACGGCAAGGGCCAGGCGACGATCCGCGACGGCGGCGATCCGGGCGCCGCCTGGCGCGAGGTCGGCGGCCAGCCGAGCATCCTCGAAGCGTTCGTCCCGTTCGAACGCGAGGTGTCGGTGATCGTCGCCCGCGGCCGCGACGGCGCCATCGAATCCTTCGATGTCACCGAGAACGAGCACCGCGACCATATTCTGAAAATCTCGCGCGTGCCGGCCGTGCTTTCCGCCGCCGCGGCGCGGGACGCCCGCAACATCGCCGAAACGATCGCGCACAAATGTGCCCATGTCGGCGTGCTGGCCGTCGAGATGTTCGTGCTCCGCGACGGCGGCCTCATCGTCAATGAAATCGCGCCGCGGGTGCACAATTCCGGGCACTGGACCATCGACGGCGCGTCGGTGTCGCAATTCGAGCAGCACATCCGCGCGGTCGCCGGCTGGCCGCTCGCCCGGCCGATCCGCCACGGCCGCGTCGAGATGATCAACCTGATCGGCGGCGAGGTCGAGGAATACCGCCGCTGGCTCACGGTTCCCGGCGCCGCGGTCCATCTCTACGGCAAAACCGCCGTCCGCCCGGGGCGAAAAATGGGGCACGTCACGCGTTTGCTGCCCGATTGAGCGGCGCCCACGAAAAAAGGCCGATTGGGGCGGAACCCGGCCCAGCTTGTGGACTTTCCCACTCTGTTCTGCTAGAGGACCCGCCCAGTGGCGCTGGCGTGACCGCTCGCGGCCGCTTTTTCCATTTGCGAGCGCGCTCGTCTTCAATTTGCATGAGGACGCGCTTTGACACGAGGAGGCTGCGTGCAGGTACTTGTCCGCGACAATAATGTCGACCAGGCCCTCAAGGCGCTGAAGAAGAAGATGCAGCGCGAGGGTATTTTCCGCGAGATGAAGCTCCGCGGCCATTATGAGAAGCCGTCGGAAAAGAAGGCACGAGAGAAGGCGGAAGCCATCCGCCGCGCCCGCAAGCTGGCGCGCAAGAAGCTGCAGCGCGAAGGTCTGTTGCCGATGAAGCCGAAGCCGGTCACCGCGGCCGGCGGCAGGGCCGGTCCGCCGCGCACCCCCCGGTTCGGCTGAGCCGTCGATCTTTTCGGAGCGGCGCGGGCGCCTATCGGCCCGCGCTTTTATTTTTGGCCGCCGGGCGCAAGGGGGATAAGGTCGCTCGAACGGTATTCGACCGTACGCGTAAGGGGTGGGCGCGGCGGTGCCACGAGGCATCGAATGAGTGCTGCAGCAGTGGTTGATTTGGCCAAGCTGACTTTGCCGGGCATCATGGCCATTGCGCTGGCCGGCTGCGCGTCGCTCGGCAGTCCGCCGGCGTCGGAAAAGGACGATGCAGTCTACGGGACCTCGCGGTCCAATCTGATGTCGCTCTCCGAGGTCATCCAGAAGCATCCCGACGATCCGCAGGCCTACAACATCCGCGGCTCGGTGTTCGGCCAGGCCGGGCAGAACGAGCAGGCGCTCGCCGATTTCAACAAGGCGATCAGCCTCGATCCGAATTACGCACAAGCCTATGCCAACCGCGCGCTGGTCTATCGCGACACCGACCGGCTCGACCTCGCGCTCGCCGATTACAACAAGGCGCTGGCGATCGATGCCGCCTACGCGCCGGCCTATCTCGGCCGCGGCATCGTCCACCGCCGGCAAGGTCACGGCGTCCAGGCGCTCGCCGACTTCAACAAGGCGATCGCGCTGCGGCCGGACAACGCGCAGGCCTACTATAATCGCGGCCTCCTCTATCAGAGCCAGCACCAGCACGCGTTCGCGATCGACGATTTCTCCACCGCGCTCGGGCTCACCACGCAGAAGGGCGCGCCCTTCCTCGCGCGCGCGCTGAGCTACCTCGCCGTCGGCGACAACAAGTCGGCGGCGGGCGATCTCGACGAGGCGGTGCAGCTCGATCCGCAGAACCTGCAGGCCTGGACCAGCCGCGGCCTCGCCTATGAACGCCTCGGCGACAAGGACAAGGCCGCCGGCTCCTACGCCAAGGCGCTCAATCTCAACGACAAATACGAAATCGCCCACGCCGGCTTCGCCCGCGTCGGCGGCCAGGTGGGGCGGTCGTATCAGACGTTCTGAGATCGCGGGTATTGGTATTGCCCCCGTAGGGGCACCCCTCGTGGGTGCCCGTATCGGCACACCCGCGGGCGGCCACAAGGGCCGCCCCTACGGCCTCGGCCGCGCCGGCGGCTGATCCAGATCCCCCGCCAGAAATCGCCCGACGGCGTGGAGGGCGCCGTATTGGTCGAGGTCTTCGTGGCTGCCGTCGAGAAAGCGCACGATGTGCTTGGGCGCCTTGGTCAGGTCGAACAATTGTTCGCCCATGGCGTAGGGGACGATGCTGTCGCGGGCGCCGTGCAGGATCAATACCGGCGCCGTGATCTTGATGATGCGCTCGTCGGAACGGTATTGATCCTTCATCAGGAGCCGCACCGGCATGTACCAATAACGGATGGCGGCGATCGCGGCGGTCGAGGTGAACGGGGCTTCCAGGATCAGGCGGCCGACCGGCTTTTGCGCCGCGAGCGCGACCGCGACGCCGGAGCCGAGCGACTCGCCCCACACCACGATCTGCTGCACGGGATAGCGCGCGGCGGCGAAGGCGTAGGCTGATTGCGCGTCGGCGACGAGGCCCGCTTCGGTCGGCGCGCCGGGCAGGCCGCCGAAGCCGCGATACTCGAGCCCGACGAGGCCGATGCCGTCGCCGACGAGCTTGCGGAAGCGCGCGGCGCGGTAGCGCAAGGCGCCGCCATTGCCGTGGAAATAGAGGATCACCGGTTTGTTGTCGCTCGGCGCGACGTGCCATACCAGGCTCTGCACGCCGTCGGCGGCGGTGAGCGCGACCTCCTCGGCCTGCGGCAGTCCGGCCTGCGCCGGCGTGGTGTGAACCGTTTCGGGGAAATACATCAGCGAACGCTGCGTGACGTACAGCATGATCGCGGTGCCGACATAGAGCACAAACGCGACGGCGGCGAGCCATTTGCAGGCCGTGATCGCGTGCGGAAGCCAAAGCGCGCGCCGGCGCCACGCGGCAGCCGCAACATCTCGCAGGCGGCGCACGGCGGCTTCGATCAAAGCCACCACGCCGGCGGCGAGATCTTTCGCGTTCTTCCGATGTTCAGCTCCGTTTCGAACTGAGAGAGACCGCACGGTCAAAATCTCCGGCGCTGCGATCGCCGCAGCGGCGTGTCCGACAGCAAACCGGCCGGCTTATGGCAAGCCGGCCGGTCCACATTCAGCATAGCGTCGCGTGCTGGGTCACGCGCAAGTGCCCGATCGAGGTCTGCGCCATCAAGCACAGACTTGATCAAGGACACACTTGAAAGGTCTGCCACTGATAGCCGTAACCTTCGACCCAAATCTTGCGGTGGCCCCAATGGCAGCCCGGCGCCAATTGGGCATAGGCCGGCGGCGGCGGATAATAGGCGCCCGGAGGCGGCGGGTAATAGCCGGGCGGGGGCGGCGGATAATAGCCGGGCGGCGGCGGGGGCGGCGGGCTGTTGGCGATGGCGCTGCCGACGATCGCGCCGGCGGCGACGCCGCCAAGAATTCCCGCGCCGACGGCGCAGCCGATACAGCCTGCGTTGGCGGCACTCGGAGTGGCCAAACTGGCAAGGCCAACGCCCGCAGCGCCGACAAGCGCGATGAGCGACTTGTGCATGTATTCTCCTCGAGCGATCGGTCGGGTACCGATCAGAACCGTGGTGAAACGGAAGTCCCCGTCAACCCCCGATACCCTGCAGCTTGGGCGTTAGCCATGCGCTGCATATTTGGCGGAAATTTGGTGCCGAAACAGCGCCGTGATGGCGCCACCGTCGCGTCACCGAGATCCCAGCCCCCTGACAAGGAGGCTGGGATTTCTTTTTGGATACGCAGGTGTGGATACGAATGGCTACGCCGTGTGGATTACAAAGTGGCGGTTCTCAATAACAGCCGCGCACCCAGGCGTAGCCGTTCCAGACCCGGCGGCAACCGTTGTAGCCGTAGTAAGGACCGGGCCGGTAGCCATAAGGGTAAGGACCTGGGCCATAGCCATAATAGTAGGGACCGGGTCCGTAGCCGTAGTAATACGGGGCGGCCAGCGCGCCGCCGACAATCGCACCGGCAATAAACGGACCGGGGCCCCACCCCCAGCCGCCCCGCCAGCCGTAGCCCCAGCCCCGCGCGTCTGCGCCGCTGGAAGTCGCTATCGCCGCAGTGCCGATGGCCGCTATGGCGACGAGTGCAGTCAGGAATTTCCTCATGGCCTCACCTCGAGCAGGAGTCATTTCTCAACGCTTGTCTTCGCCCCTCCGCACCCTAAGTTCCCATTTCTTCGTGAACCCGGACTGAACGATCATGCCTGAATCCGGCCATCATTCGGCGCGGGAAGACGATCCCCAGCTTAATTCCGCAACGCCGCTGACTTACGCCATCGGCGACATCCATGGCTCGCTGGCGAAGCTGCGCCGCCTGATCACGAGCTGCACCGAGCACGCCGAGGGACGGCCGGTGCGGTTCGTGTTTCTCGGCGACTACATCGACCGCGGGCCGGAGAGTGCCGGCGTCATCGACTATCTGATCGCCCTGCAAGGGCGGCTGCCGGGCGGCGTCGTCGCGCTCAAGGGCAACCACGAGGCGATCGCGCTCGAGGTGTTCGACGGCACGGCGCCGGAAGATTTCTGGCTCTCGCAAGGCGGCGAGGAGACGCTCGCGAGTTACGGCGTCGCCGCGCCGCAACTATTGCCGCGCGCGCATATCGATTGGATGCGGGCGCTGCCGTTGCGCTACGACGACGGCAGCCGGTTTTTCGTCCATGCCGGCATCGATCCGGAGCGGCCGCTCGGTGAGCAGAACGAGCGCGATCTGATTTGGATCCGCGAGCCGTTCCTGTCGGATCGCAGCGACCATGGGCGGCTGATCGTGCACGGGCACACGCCGGTCGCGGCGCGCACGCCCGACCTGCGCAGCAACCGGCTCAACATCGACACCGGCGCGGTGTATGGCGGCCCTCTGACCGCGGCGGCTTTCGCCGGTCAACAGGCGGTGCCGATCGCCTTTCTTCAAGCCGGCTGAGCCCCCTGGCGCGCGGCGCTCCTTAGTGCGTCAATATGTCGCATGATGTGGCCTTGGTGTGGTTTTGAGCACTCCGGGACTGAAGCGCCGTGGCGTAAAGGCTAATCTTCTCCCGATTCGCGCCCAAGGGGAGCCAAAGTGGAGCCAAAGGGGAGGTGATGGCGAGCCGATGAAGAAGGCGGGCAGGTCGCAAGCCAACGCGTTCGCGTTACGACCGCCGCGGCGCAAGGCGCTGCGCGGGCCGACCAGGCAGGGCATGGAAGCGGACGCACCCAAGCCGGCAAAAGCGCCGGCGCGCGCCGCGGCAATGCAACTTGCGGCAGAAGTCGAGCGCCTGGCCGCCGAGCTCGACGCCTCCCGCGCCCGCATCGCCGATCTCGAGGCCAAGATCGACATCGATCCGCTCACCGAAACCCTCAACCGCCGCGGTTTCGAGCGCGAACTCAAGCGCTCGCTGGCTTATCTCAAGCGCTACGGCGTGCGCGCCGCGCTCGTCTATATCGACCTCGACGAGTTCAAGCCGGTCAATGACCGCCATGGTCACGCCGCCGGCGATGCCGTCCTCAAGGCCATTGCGGCCGCCCTGTCGCGTCAGGTGCGGGCGTCCGACGTGGTCGCGCGCATCGGCGGCGACGAGTTCGTCGCGCTGCTGTGGAACGTCGAAGACGCGGATGCCGCCGCCAAGGCGGCCGCGCTGGAGGCTGCGGTCTATGCAACCCCGGTGCGCTGGGGCGCCTCGACACTCGTCGTCGGCGCATCGGCGGGCATGACCATGATCGGTCCGCTGGACAAGCCCCCCGAAGCGCTGGCGCGCGCCGATGCGGCGATGTACGCGCGCAAGGCCGCGCGGCGGGCGCGGCTTAAGGGCCATGCATCGAGCCGCTAGAGCCCGGTTCTGATTGAATCAGAACCGGGCTCTAGCTTTTTGAAGAAGCATGATCTTTTCGGAAAACCGGCATCCACTTTTCCGGATCATGCTCTAAGCGATGATGTCCGGCGTCAGCTGGTCTTCGATGAAGGTAATCTTATCACGCAGCTGCAGCTTGCGTTTTTTCAGGCGCTGCACCTGAATGATGTCAGCGCCCGGCGACTCTTGCAGCGCGGCGATCGCGGCGTCGAGGTCGCGATGCTCCTGCTGCAAACGCGAAAGTTGCGCGCGAAGGTCACTTTCGTCCTCTGGAGTCATTGCCGCCTGGATCGTGCCGCAAGGGTCGCGCGGCGTGGGTCTTGCCGAAGTCGGTTCTTGGCTCGATTCGGGGCCGGTTCCATGGCCCATTTCAGAAGATGGCTGCCGGCTGGTAAGTTACTATGGATTATCGCTTTTTAGGCAACATCCGACAAGAGCGAAGCGGCGCGGTGCACAGCGGGGATTTTCGTCGCGCGACAAAGGGAGTATGTTTTTCGACGGTCATCTTAGTGTAGCATTCCGCACGGGGTAACTTAAGACGCAAGGAGGCATGCCACATGGCGATCGAATCGCATCTTGCGGAACTCGAACGACGCCACCAGGCGCTCGAATCGGAAATCTCAGAAGCGCTCGCCCACCCATCGACCGACGGCCTCACCATCGCGGAGCTCAAACGGCGCAAATTGCTCGTCAAGGACGAGATCACGCGCATCAGGCAGGACACCGTCCTGCATTAGCTGATTAAAAGCTGACGTTTTGTTTGGTCTGTTTCGTCCCCGCGCGGGCGGGGGCGAAGGGCGCTTTTTTTCACATCGATAGTCGCATGAAGACTTATGCGTATCGCGCCTTATTAGAGCCGGGCGACCGGCGCGGCACCATCGTCGTCACTTTCCCCGATGTGCCAGAGGCGGTCACCGAGGGACGCGGCAAACCCGACGCGCGCGCCATGGCGGAAGAAGCGCTTGGGCTTGCCCTGCTAAGCTACGCTGCGCGCGGCAAGTCGCTGCCGAAACCGCGCGCCAAAAGCCGTGACCTTGTCGATATTGCCGTTATGCCCGACGTGGCAGCCAAACTCGCGGTGCTGGAATCGTTCGCCGCCGCCGGCATTACCAAGAGCGAACTGGCGCGCCGCATCGGCAAGGATGAGAAAGAAGTCCGTCGCATCCTCGATCCTAAACACGCAACCAAATTGCCCGTGCTGATGGCTGCGCTGAGAGCGCTTGGAAAGCGGCTGGTGGTTGGTGTGATGGAGGCCGAGGCGGCGTAGTTTGTTCCTTCACCTCCCCCCGCGTGCGATCCGCGTGCCGGGGAGAGGGAGTCACACCCCCTTCGCCACATCCCGCAGCTTGAACTTCTGCAGCTTCCCGGTCGAGGTCTTCGGGATTTCGGCGAACACGACGTGGCGCGGGCATTTGTAGGCGGCGAGGTGGGTGCGGCACCAGGCGATCAGCTCTTCCGGCGTGGCGGTCGCGCCGGGCTTCAATTCGACGAAGGCGCACGGCGTCTCGCCCCATTTCTCGTCGGGCTTGGCGACGACGGCGACCGCGGCGACGGCGGGATGTTTGTAGAGCGCGTCCTCGACCTCGATCGAGGAAATATTCTCGCCGCCGGAAATGATGATGTCCTTGGAGCGGTCCTTGAGCTGAATATAGCCGTCGGGATGCACGACGCCGAGATCGCCGGAATGAAACCAGCCGCCGGCGAAGGCCGCGTCGGTCGCGTGTTTGTTCTTGAGGTAGCCCTTCATCACCACATTGCCGCGGAACATCACCTCGCCCAGGGTCTCGCCGTCGCGCGGCACCGGCTGCATCGATTGCGGATCGAGCACGTCGAGCGCTTCCAAGACCGGATAGCGCACGCCCTGGCGCGCCTTTTTGGTCGCCTGCTCGGCGGCGGGCAGCGCGTCCCAGGCGCCGTGCCAATCGTTGATGCTGGCCGGGCCGTAAGTCTCGGTCAGGCCGTAGACGTGGGTGACGTTGAAGCCGGCCGACTTCATTGCCGCGAGCACGGATTCCGGCGGCGGCGCCGCGGCGGTGACGAATTCGACGACGTGCGGCAGCGGCTTGCGCTCGTTGGCGGGCGCGTTGAGCAAAGTCGACATCACGATCGGCGCGCCGCACAGATGCGTGACCTTGTGGGTTGCGATGGCGTCGAAGATCGGCGCGGCGCGTACCGCCCGCAGGCAGACATGGGTGCCGGCGACGACCGACAGCGTCCAGGTGAAGCACCAGCCGTTGCAATGAAACATCGGCAGCGTCCACAGATAGACCGGATGCCTGCCCATGCCGCAGGTGACGACGTTGGCGAGCGCCAAGAGATAAGCGCCGCGGTGGTGATAGACGACGCCCTTGGGATCGCCGGTGGTGCCCGAGGTGTAGTTGAGCGAAATGGCGTCCCATTCGTCCTGCGGCATCAGCCAGTCGAAATCGGGATCGCCCTCGCGCAGAAAATCCTCGTATTCCAGTTCGCCGAGCCGCTCGCCGGCGCCGGTGAATTCCGGGTCGTCGTAGTCGATCACCAGCGGCTTGGCTTTGCAGTTCGCGAGCGCGTCCTTCACCACCTTGGAGAACTCGCGGTCGGTGATCAAAACCTTGGCTTCGCCGTGATCGAGGGTGAAGGCGATGATGGCGGCGTCCATCCGCGTGTTGATGGTGTTGAGCACCGCGCCGGCCATGGCGACGCCGTAGTGGGCTTCCAGCATCGGCGGCGTGTTGGCGAGGACCACGGCGACGGTGTCGCCGCGCTTGATGCCGCGCCGCGCCAGCGCGGAGGCGAGCTGCCGGGTGCGCGCATAAAGCTGCCGATAGCTCCAGGCGCGGCCGCCATGGATCACGGCGGTGCGGTCCGGATAGACCAAAGCGGCGCGCGCCAGAAACGACAGCGGCGTCAGCGGTTGGAAATTCGCTGCGTTGCGGTCGAGATCCTGTTCGTAGGGCGTCGTCATGATCGTCGCCTCCCTCATGCGCAGCCTAGCGAAAGAGGGCGGGCGTGATCAATGGCGGGGTGCGAGATGGCGAATAGCGAATAGCGAATAGGGATAGTGGACTTTGGTTTTTACCATTCGCTATTCGCCACTCCCCATTCGCCCCCTTCACTGCATGTACCCTCGCACGCCCTCCCAGACCAGCGCGGACCCAATCAGGAACATCAGCACATAGGCGATCTTGTAAAAATGATCGGTCGGCGTCTTGTGCACCAGCCAAACGCCGAGAAAATTGGTGGCGACGGCGAGCGGCAGCAGCGCGAGCGAGGTCGCCATGTTGCGCGGCGAGAATTGGCCGAGCGCGACATAGGGCACGACTTTCATCAAATTGAGGATGGCGAAGAAAATCACCGTGGTGCCGACGAGCGTGAGCTTGTCGAGCCGCTGCGGCAGCATGTGAATCTGAAACGGCGGACCGCCGACCTGCACCAGCGTCGAGGTGAAGCCGGACAAGGCGCCCCATACGACCCCCATCGCCGCATGCGGCCGTCGTGGTCTTACGGGGCCGCGCCCGAGATAAGCGCGCAGCCCGGCGCCAAGCCAAGTGTAGAGCACGAAGGCGAGCGCGATCCCTCCCACCGTGAGTTCGATCGCGGCGTTGGAGAGAAAGCGCGCGAACAGCCAGCCGGCGCCGACACCGATGACCGAGCCCGGCAACAGCACCTTGAGGTTCCACGCGCTCCAGTGCCGGTGATAGGTCCACACCGAAATGGCGTCCTGGCAGATCAGGATCGGCAGCAGAATCGCCGCAGCCTCCAAGGGCGGCAGCACCAGCGCGAGCAAGGGCGTCGCCAGCATGCCGAGCCCGGCAAAGCCGCCTTTGCTCAGGCCGAGAAAGGTCACGGCCGGGATGGCGAGAACGTAAAACAGCGGATCGGTGATCACGGGCGAACGCGCGTTTGAGCTTTAGGGAGGGGCCGCGATGACATAGATCAAAGCACGCCCCGCTGGCCAGGGCTGCGGTGCATGGTGGCGCTGTCGATGCGGCACGACTTGCAAAGTCGAGGGTCGGCGATCGAGAATGGGCCAAGAAGCGCAAGCGGCAAAGTCAACGGAGAAAACCGCCATGGACGTCCGATCGAGCCGCTATCACGAGGTCTATGCGCGCTGGCAGCGCGATCCGCAGGGATTCTGGGCGGAGGCGGCCGAAGACATCACCTGGTTCGAACAGCCGAAGACGATATTCGATCCCAACGCCGGCATTTACGGCCGCTGGTTTTCCGGCGGCGTCTGCAACACCTGCTACAACGCCGTCGACCGCCACGTCGACGCCGGGCGCGGCGACCAGGCGGCCATCATCTATGATTCGCCGCTCGCCGGCACGAAGCGCGTCATCAGCTATCACCGCCTGATGACCGAGACCCAGGTGCTCGCCGCCATGATGCGCGACCTCGGTGTCGCCAAGGGCGACCGGGTGCTGATCTACATGCCGATGGTGCCGGAGGCGGCGATCGCCATGCTCGCCTGCGCGCGCATCGGCGCCATCCACTCGGTCGTGTTCGGCGGCTTCGCCGCGCGCGAGCTCGCGACCCGCATCGACGACGCCACGCCGAAAGCGATCCTGTCGGCGAGCTGCGGCATCGAGCCCGGCCGCGTCATCGCCTACAAGCCGCTGCTCGACGAGGCGATCGCGCTCGCGGCGCACAAGCCCGACGCCTGCCTGATCCTGCAGCGCCCGCAGCTCGAAGCTGAGCTGATCGAAGGCCGCGACCACGATTGGGCCAAGGTGCGCGACCACGCGCTCATTTACGCGCGCTCGGTCTACGACTGCGTTCCGGTCGAGGCGACCGACCCGCTTTATATCCTCTACACCTCGGGCACGACCGGCCGCCCCAAGGGCGTGGTGCGCGACAATGGCGGCCACATGGTCGCGCTCAAATGGTCGATGAAGAATCTCTACGGCGTCGATCCGGGCGAAGTGTTCTGGGCGGCGTCGGACGTCGGCTGGGTGGTCGGCCACAGCTACATCGTCTACGCGCCGCTGTTCCATGGCGCGACCGCAATCCTCTACGAGGGCAAGCCGGTCGGCACGCCTGACGCCGGCGCCTATTGGCGCGTGATCGCCGAGCACGGCGTTGCCGCGCTCTTCACCGCGCCGACCGCGTTCCGCGCCATCAAAAAAGAAGATCCGCAGGGCAAGTTTTTGGGGCAATACGACCTGTCGAAATTCCGCACTTTGTTCCTCGCCGGCGAGCGCGCGGATCCGGACACGGTGAAGTGGGCCGAGGATTTGCTGAAAGTGCCGGTGATCGATCACTGGTGGCAGACCGAGACCGGCTGGGCCATCGCCGGCAATCCGGTCGGGCTCGGCATCCTGCCGGTCAAATACGGCTCGCCGACCGTGCCGATGCCCGGCTACGACGTGCGCGTCGTCGACGAGGCCTGCCACGAGGTCGCGCCGAACAAGATGGGCTCGATCGTGGTCAAGCTGCCGCTGCCGCCCGGCTGCCTGCCGACGCTGTGGCACGCCGACGAGCGCTTCCGCGACGGCTATCTCACGGAGTTTCCCGGCTACTACAAGACGGCGGACGCCGGCTTCAAGGACGACGACGGTTATCTGTTCGTGATGGGCCGCACCGACGACATCATCAACGTCGCCGGCCACCGGCTCTCGACCGGCGGCATGGAAGAAGTGCTCGCCTCCCACCCCGCCGTCGCCGAGTGCGCCGTGCTCGGGATTAAAGACTCGCTCAAGGGCGAAGTGCCGTGCGGCTTCATCGTGCTCAAATCCGGCGTCAACCAGGACCCGGCGGAGATCGAGAAGGAATGCATCGCGCTGATCCGGGAGAAGATCGGCCCGGTCGCGGCGTTCAAGCTCGCGATCACCGTCGCGCGGTTGCCGAAGACGCGCTCGGGCAAGATTCTGCGCGGCACGATCAAAAAAATCGCCGACGGCGACACCTGGCAAATGCCGGCGACGATCGACGATCCGGTGGCGCTGGATGAGATCGGGGCGGCGCTGAAGGGGAAGGGTGTGGGGGCGTAGTAGTTCACACAATACGCGAGATCAGCCAAAAAACCAATTGGTCACAGCAGCGCCAACAGAATTCCAGACAGATGATAACATGGGAACAAAGCTAACCCCCATTTTCAATCCTTCAAGGATCATTTTAAGGCCACTCGCATCCCGAGTTTCTTTCGGCTTAGCCGCCTCCTGACGCAACAGATTTATATAGTTATTTAGTAGCAAAGATTGGTTGCCCGAAAGGGTTGCTGTGTTGATCGCTTCGATCAGTGGGGAAATGATCTCCTCGAAACCCTTATTTGTCGTTGTCGGGGACTCAATAATGCTTATATTAACATGATTGGCGTGCACCCCTTCTTGCGATTGGATGCCGACATTCTTGGCCTTCATGGAACGATCAATTGTCAACTGCGCACCCGTTGCTTGCAAAACTGCGTCGTTTCCTAAAATTAAGTATAGCTGTTCAATATTTTCAATTCGTATTGTTTGATGGATCACGCCCTCAGGGAGTTGCCTAGGGGCGCTGACTTCCACCCTAGGTAACTCCTCCTGTTTCTTTGTCATAAAAGCGCCCCTAATAGGACGCTACTTTAACGCGTATGTCTCTACACTGCAACAGCGGTTTTTTCTCGCGCTTTGACACCTGTCCTTTGGGCTCCCAGGAGAGCTGGAGTTTGAATCTCCTTGTAGAATTTGTGTTCTTCATCGACCGCTGCAATCATAAGGCCGCGCTGCGCCTCTTTTGCCGCCCACGCGAGCAGCATCAAAGCGTTCTCGACAACATCCTTCTTTGTCTGCAAATCGCAGATGTCCATCAGCTTGACGACGAGATCATTGTGCGTGTCAGACAAATCTAGCTGTAATCTCGCCATGGCTCTACACCTTCCTGTTGGGAAGATAACAGCCCGCCTTCCTGGGAACTGCCACCTCCGCCGCCGAAGGGATTCGACGGGGTCTCATCAAAGAGCAGTTTAATGGCATGCTCCAGCCTTTCAATTATCGTCAAACTAACCTTGCGAAAACCCCGCAAGTCTCTTGCGTCGTTATTGCGATTCTCCATGGGGACCTCCGGCCTATATTGGCTGGTGCACAGGCGTGCCGACCGAAGCCAATGCGCGCGACGAGGCACCAAGACCTGGCCAACGCGCTGAAAACAAAAGAGAACATTGTTATGCTCCGTTTTCAAAAGGCCGAAGGATCCCTTCGGCAAGGGATTATTTATACACAAATCCACTTCATGTCAACTCGGATAATGTGTATAAACCAACCAGTTCACGGCCCCCTCGGGATGGCTCCCTTATAGCCGGCAGCATTGACGAAGTTTCGGATCCATCACGTCGGCACGCTTCGCTTGCCCGCCCAGCGGTTTTGTGAGATCGATCTATAAGCAAGCGCAAATTCAGCAAAAGCGGTGAGACGATGACCGGTTACATCGCGCTCGTACACAAGGACGAAGGGACGAGCTACGGCATGAGCTTTCCCGACGTGCCCGGCTGCATATCCGCCGGAGACACGTTCGAGGAAGCGGTTGCCAACGCTGCCGAAGCTCTCGGAGGCCATCTGGCATTAATGCGCGCCGATGGCGATGTCATCCCCGCACCCCGCAGCTTCGAGGAACTCAAGCACGATCGCGGATTTGTCGCCGACAGTACCGACGCGATCGTCACGGTCGTGCAGCCGCAGCGTATCGTGGCCGAAGCATAGCCGCTGCGTAGCCCGGCTTGGCCGAAAGCCGGGATTGTGCGGCGACGCTCCCCCGGATTTCGCTGTCGCTCAATCCGCGCCACGATTGCTACGCTCCCTTCGCTCTCCCCATCCTACGGGCTGCTGCGATCGAGCGAAATGAACCTCGACATACGCTCGCGCTCCCAAGCCAAAAGCGTCCAATGGGCCCGGAAATCGGCGCTGTTGCCGCCGCCTTTTTCATCAATCTCGCGGAGAACCGGGACGACCCGCTCGGGATCGCGATCAATCAAGTAAGCACCGGCAGCGGAGCGCAGACCGGCACGCGGGTTGTCGAGCAATGTGTCCAGCGAGGCTCTTCCCCGACCGGTCTTATCCAACGTCCGGACGATCGAGTCCATCAAGCGCCAGATTTCATTTTCGCCGTCAGTATCCAGCAATTCGTCGTGAAGCGTGTCTGCGAGCCGCGACGCGAACGCGAAGGCGTCAACGAGAGACGCGACCTGCGCCTCTCCGGGTGCGGAATTGGCGTCAGCAAGTTTCGCCTTGATCGCCGTGATTCCCTGTTTTTTGAGGCGATCGAGTGCTTGAACGATTTTGATACCACGCTCGATGGCCCGGCCTTGCGCAAATCGATCGGGTACGGCAAGCGTAGAGCGGCCTTCTTTGAACCACTCGTCGAGCTCTTCCGCTAATTCGGCAATTGCATTTTCCGTATTCATGCGAGCCGGTGTTCCACAATAAGATCTCGTGTCGCTACTTCAGGATATCGAGGTCGCGCAGCCGGAAGTGACCGATGCTAATCCGGTTCGCCTCGGTCTTGTCGTCCTTCACGTTCCCAACGGAGAAGAGTCCAAGAGGCACTAAAATGCGCGCTGTTTGCGTCCTCCGTCTCCTCGATCTCACGGAGGATTGGAACAACACGGTCCGGCATCAACGTTATCAAGTAGGCTCCCGCGGAGGCCCGCACTGTGGCATTCCGATCATCGAGAAGCGTCGAGAGCGTCCTTCGGTCCGGATCGATAGCGTCCAGTGCTTTAACGATCGCAAACGTCAGCCGCACGACCTCGGTTTCGCCGCTCGTATCCAGTAATTCGTCATGAAGGACACCAGCGAGCCGCGACGTAAACTTGAAGGCCTCCATCAGCGACGCCGCTTGCGTATCTGCTGGTTCGGATGTGGCGCGTGCGAGTATCGCCCTGACCGCAGCTGTTCCTTCCCTTTTGAGACGATCGAGCGTTCGGACAATTCTGATGCCGCGATCGATTGCTCGGGCTTGCGCAAATCGATCGGGCACTGCGAATGTCGCGCGGCCATCTTCGAACCACTTGTCAAGATCTTTTGCCAATTCGGCAATTGCATCGACTATTTCCATGGCAGATTCCTCATCTGCGGCCTCATCGCAGTATATGCAAATCCCGCAATATCTTGAGCCCTCTCTCGCGTTGAACCTCGTATGGCTGAGTTTGAAGCCATTGGTATAGGGTCATGTTGGGGTCATCGTCTGCCGGCCTCAAATATTCCCCAGTCACCGCCTCATGCAACAGCGTCGGAAGGCGCACGATGTTATCCGTGTTCTGCAGTTGTTCGGCCGGGATGCTGCCGTCGTTTGCGCCACCTTGCGTGACGATATGATGGTACTGATAGCCGTCGCCCGCACTGCCGAACCTTTTTTCTAATAGTTCCGAGGGGAAATCGCTTTTTATGAAGTCCCCGTAAGTTGCAAACTCCTCGTAGCCGTTCGACAAGACTTGAAGGTCCTCTAAGCTATGTGGGCCCTGATTGGCGAAGTCGAGCGCCGCCGTTACGTCCTTTGCCAGCTTCCAGAATTGAGAGACGGCGTCAGCGATATCGAGCGCCGTCGCCGCGTCGGCTGCCACGTCAAGAATCGGGACCAAATTGGCGGCGGCCTCGGGGATCAGGCGCAAGAGCTTCACCGCGACTATCCGCAAGCCGCGCCGCGCTGTGATTCGTATCAGACGGGCCTTTGTCTCGGGCGCGATTTCGGCGTCGGTCTTGGGGCGGAATTGGCCGCCTTTTCCGTCCGGAGTTCCTTTTGGCCAGCCGGGATGCTTCGGATCGTCCGGGCTTGCTTTGCGAATGTCGCTTGTTTGCCGATCCGCGTGCCTTTGTTCGCGTGCCAGCTGGATAAGCGCGTCTTCAACTTCCAGCGCGTGGCGCGCATCGGCGTCGGGCAGGTCAGGAATCTTGAGATGAACTGCCGCGATTCTTGCCAGGCATTGATCGTCCGCGTTCAAGGCTGATGCGACGGTCACTAAACCGGTCACGAGCGAATCAACCGCGGACTGATCAACCGCGGACTGATGGTGATGGCGCCGGGCGCGCTGCAATAATCGCGCGATTTCCGAGCGTTCGCGAACGACATAGCGGCCGTTTCGGCGCCAAATCAGCGGCGTTCGCCCGAGCACCAGACCCTCGTCGGTGCAGGCGAGCCCGAGGTTGTCAGCACCAGCTTCGCTCAATCGCCAGATCTGAAACATGCCGTCCTAGTCGCACAAAACGCGACACATGTCAATGAAAAAGTGACAGCAAGCGTAAGCCGAGATTGAGGTGCGGTGACGCTGCCCCGGATTTCGCTTCGCTCATTGGGGGCTGCGGGGAACCAGATCGTGACAGGAACATAAAGGCTTGTGCGTTGCGCAAAGCCGCGCTGCCGCAGTAGCGCTATTGTGCTGGCGTCGTTCATGTCTATTTCGGATTGGGGGTACCTTTCTGAACTTTACCCGGAGTGTCCGATGCAGTCGCCGCGCCCCGCGTCCGCAACGCGTCTTGGAAAACGCGTTGGAAAAAATTTTCTCGTATTGGGTTCTTTCATAGTCGCGGGTCTCGCACTCCCCGCCCTGGACGCACAACTGAGCGCCGCCCGCGCACAAACGGCTACCACCCCCGACGACCTCAAGCAGAATTTCGCCGCGCAGCACGAGATCGGCCGCCGCTTCCATATCGACCCGGCCGAGCTGCCGGCGCCGAAGACGACACCGATCGTGTCGAACCGGCCGCTCACGCTGACCTACAGCGGCCAGGTGCCGCAGGTGCCGGCGGGCTTCACCGCGACGCCGTTTGCGACTGGGCTTGCCAATCCGCGGCGGCTGTTGGTGCTGCCGAACGGCGACATTCTGGTCGCGGAGCAGAGCGCCGGCTATCTGACGCTGTTGCGCGACGACGGTACCGGACACGCGGTGTGGATCGACCGCCATGTCGAGGACCTCAACCGGCCTTACGGCCTCGCCTGGCAGAACGATCACGTGCTGATCGCCGACCAGGACGGCATCTGGAGCGTGCCGCATAATGTCGGCGCGCTGCGCGCCGGCCGGGGCGAGAACCTGCGCGTCGATCAGGTGCCGCCGGAACAGCGCAAGCCGACGCCCGGCGCCTATGGCGCGACCATGATCACCAAGAAGGGCGTGTTCGGCATCGTCCAGGGTCACCAGAACCGGCCGATCGTGATCGATCCCAAGACCGGCGCGCTCTACGTCGGCGTCGGCTCCTCCGGCAATCTCGGCGTCGAGCCGGAGCCGAAGGCGACCATCCAGCGCTTCGATGCCGACGGCTCCAACCAGACGACCTACGCCTCGGGCATGCGCAACCCGACGTCGCTCGCGGTCCAGCCGGAGACCGGCGAACTCTGGGCCACCGTGCAGGAGCGCGACGGCCTCGGCGACCGCCTGCCGTCGGATTATCTCACCCACGTGCAGGCCGGCGGCTTCTATGGCTGGCCCTACGCCTATATCGGCAAGCACCCGCAGGCCGGTTTTGCCAGCCTCGCGCCCGACAAGGTCAATGCGACCATCACGCCCGACTTGTTGTTCGAGGCGCACTCTTCCGCGCTCGACCTCGTGTTCTACGAAGGCGATGCGTTCCCGGCGGAATACAAGGGCAACGTCTTCGTCGCGCTCAAGGGTTCGTGGAACTCCTCGCACCCGACCGGCTACAAGGTGGTGCGCGTGCCGTTCAAGGACGGCAAGCCGGAAGGTTTTTACGAGAACTTCGTCACCGGCTTCTGGGCCTCCGGCGAGGCGCGCGCCGAAGTCTGGGGCCGGCCGGCCGCGCTCGCGGTCGCCAAGGACGGCGCGCTCCTGGTCGCCGACGACACCGGCGGCACGATCTGGCGCATCGCCTATACCGGGGAGCGCGACGGCGCCCATGCGCACCACGCCGCCACGCCGGCCGCCAAATAGTTTCACGATTCTTCCGGATTTGGGCGTTATGAAAAGTGAGACGGCCTGATCGCGCCGTCTCGCTTGATTACGTGCAAACCCGCATGCCGCGGTTTTTGGGACTCGCACTCGCAGTTGCTTTGGTGCTTGCCGGCGCCGGCGTATCGGCGCATGCCCAAGTCTTATTGAGTCAAGCCGGCGCTACGCCGCCCCCGGCTGCAGTGGAAAAGCCGGCCGATCAAGCCGCGACGCCGCAGCCGCCGACCGCCGACGACATCTGCCGCACGCTGGAACAAGCCGCCGCCGAGAACGCACTCCCCGTCGAGTTCTTCGCCCGGGTCATCTGGCAGGAATCGCGCTTCAACGCCCGCGCGGTCAGTTCCAAGGGCGCGGCGGGGATCGCGCAGTTCATGCCGCAGACGGCGGATTTTCGCGGGCTCGCCGATCCGTTCGATCCGATCGAGTCGCTGCGCCATTCGGCGAGCTATCTGCACGATCTGAAAGTGCGGTTCGGCAATCTCGGCCTCGCCGCGGCGGGCTATAACGCCGGGCCGGGGCGGGTGAGCGAATGGCTCGCCGGCCATCGCGGGCTGCCGGGCGAGACGCGCAACTATGTCGCGATCATCACCGGCTGGACCGCGGACGAGTGGGCCTCGCCGTCGCCGCCGAAGGAGGCGGAGACCACGATCCCGCAGGGCGTCCCTTGCACCCGGCTCGCCAATCTCATTCTCGCGCCCAAGCCGGAGCAGCAACGCATCGCCGCCTACGTGCCGCGCTGGGGCGCGCAGCTCACGGCCAACTGGTCGGAAAGCCAAGCCTGGGCGATCTACCGCACGATTGCGAAGAAATATGCCGAGCTGATCGGCGACCGCGAGCCGTTGGTGCTGCGCAGCCGCGGCGTCGGCATGGGCAGCGCCATGCGCTACAACATCCGCATCGCCGACGACAGCCGCGCGTATTTGGACAAATTCTGCACCAAGCTCATCGCCGCCGGCGGCGCCTGCGTGGTGCTGAGGAATGACCGGGGGTGAGTGATCGACGGCGCCCCGCGCTTGCGTTTCCCGGACGCGGTGCCGCGCGAAGCGCTGCGCCGCTGATCCGGGACCTTCACAAACTCCGCCCCCGTGAGGCTCAGCACCCGCAACGATCCCGGTTCTGCAGCGCATCACTTCGTGCTGCGCTGCGCCCGGGAAAAGTTTGAAGATTACTCCCCCTTGCCGCCGAGCTGCTTGAGCTTGGCGAACACGGCCTCGACATTGAGGTCTTCGGCCTTCTTCGCCGCGGCGGGAGTGGGCTCGGGCTCTTCCTTCGGCGCGGTGGTGACGGAAGCGGGAAGCAGCGTGGCGCCCTGCGCCTCGGCCGGCACCGGCTTTTCCTTGGCGGCGCGGTGGACCTCGAGGTCGAGATCGATCTGCGAGCACAGGCCGAGCGTCACCGGGTCGAGCGGCGTCAGATTGGCCGAATTCCAGTGGGTGCGCTCGCGGATCGCATCGATGGTCGACTTGGTGGTGCCGACGAGCCGCATGATCTGGGCGTCCTTGAGCTCCGGATGGTTGCGCACCAGCCAGAGGATGGCGTTCGGGCGGTCCTGGCGGCGCGACACCGGGGTGTAGCGCGGACCTTTCTTCTTCTGCTTGGTCTCCGGCAGGCGCACCTTGGGGTCGGCGATATGGAGGCGCTGCTCCGGATGGGCCTCGGCGGTGGAGATCTCCTCGCGCGTCAGCTGGCCGGTCAGGATCGGATCCAAGCCCTTAATCCCCTGCGCGGAATCGCCGTCGGCGATCGCCTTCACCTCGAGCGGGTGCAAATTGCAGAATTGCGCGATCTGGTCGAACGAGAGGCCGGTGTTCTCGACCAGCCATACCGCCGTCGCCTTCGGCATCAAGGGCGCCGTAGCCATGGGTTAAATCTCCTCTGCGCTCCGTCCGCCCTGCGGGCGAAGCCACTCACGTCATCGACGATGACCGGGAAAGCTGATTTAGAATATAGGCGGCTCACCCGGCGCGTGCAACCGGTTGATCCGATTTCAGTTTACGGTTGCGCCGCACCCGCGCGCACACGGCGGGCGGCGCCTCCATTGCCCCCCCATTGCGAAATTGAGCGAATTTGGCACAAAGGGCGCGGCGAACGCGGTGGCCGGGCCGGTGCGCGCCGACAACGGAGCCTGCCCGTGACCGAGACGGTCGCCGAAATCCTCACCGCCTATCGCTCTGGCGCGCTCGCGCCGGCAGACATCGTGGCGCGCAGCTTTGCGCGCATCCGCGCCCATGACGATCCGGCGATGTTCATCGCGCTGCGCGAGGAAGCCGAGGTCGTGGCCGAGGCGCGCGCGCTCGCCGCCACGGGCGACACGTCGCTGCCGCTCTACGGCATCCCGGTCGCCATCAAGGACAATATCGACGTCAAGGGCCTGCCGACCACGGCCGCGTGCCCGGCTTATTCCTACCGTCCGGCCAAGGATGCCACCGTGGTCGCGCGGCTGCGCCAGGCCGGCGCGCTCATTCTCGGCAAGACCAATCTCGACCAGTTCGCCACCGGCCTCGTCGGCGTGCGCACGCCTTACGGCATCGGCCGCAATCTGTTCGACGCCAAGGACGTGCCCGGCGGCTCGTCGACCGGCTCGGCGCTCGCCGTCGGCGCCGGCATCGCGCCTTTGTCGCTCGGCACCGACACCGCCGGCTCCGGCCGCGTGCCCGCGATGTTCGCCAACATCGTCGGCTTGAAGCCGACCCGCGGGCTCGTCTCCAACGCCGGCGTCGTGCCGGCCTGCCGCACGCTCGATTGCGTCTCCATCTTCGCGCTCACCGCCGACGACGCCATTGCCGCGCTGCGGGTCATCGCCGGCCCGGATCCGGCCGACGCCTATTCGCGGGCGCGCCCGGTGCACGCGGTCGGCGCGGTGCCGCAGGGCTTGCGGCTCGGCGTGCCGGTCGCCGGCGGGCGTTTGTTCTTCGGCGATCGCCTGTCGCAGGCCGCCTACGAGGCGGCGCTGGCGCGGTTCGCCGACCTTGGCGCCACCATCGTCGAGATCGACATCGAGCCGTTCTACGGCGCGGCGCGGCTCCTTTACGAGGGGCCGTGGGTCGCGGAGCGCTATCTCACCGCGCGCGCGCTGATCGCCTCCTCGCCGGAATCGCTGCATCCGGTGACGCGGCAGATCGTGCTCGCCGGCGCCCACGGCACCGCGGCCGACGCGTTTGCCGCGTTCTATCAGCTCGAGGAACTGCGCCGCGTCAGCGATCACACCTTCCGTGCCATCGACGCGCTGGTGCTGCCGACGGCGCCGACGATCTACACCGTCGAGCAAGTGCTGGCCGACCCGATCGATCTCAACTCCAGGCTCGGCACCTACACCAATTTCGTCAATCTGCTCGATCTGTGCGGGCTCGCGGTGCCGGCCTCGATGCGGCCGGACGGCAAGCCGTTCGGCGTGACGCTGCTCGCGCCGGCGGGCAAGGACGCCGAGCTCGCCGCGATCGGCCGCGAATTCCATCACGCGACCGACCTGCCGCTCGGCGCGCTCGAGGCGCCGCAGCCGCCGCTCGCCAAACAACAAGCCGCCGCGGCGCCGGGCGAGATCGCGATCGCCGTCGTCGGCGCGCACCTTTCCGGCATGCCGCTCAACGGCGAACTGCGCGCGCTCAACGCCCGCTTGCTGGAAAGCGCGACTACCGCGCCGCATTACCGGCTCTACACGCTGGCCGGCACCAAGCCACCAAAACCCGGCATGCTGCGCGTCGCGAACGGCGAGGGCGCGTCGATCGCAGTCGAAGTCTGGGCGCTGGCGGAGGATGCCTTCGGCCGCTTCGTCGCCGCGGTGCCGCCGCCCTTGTCGATCGGCACGCTGGAATTATCCGACGGCCGCGGCGTCAAGGGTTTTCTGGTCGAGGCGGAAGCGGTCGTGGGGGCGCGCGATATTTCGAGCTTCGGGGGGTGGCGGGCGTTTATGGCGGGGGAGAGGGTGGGGGTGTGATACTTATTCGCCCGACGACACAAACAGCGCGCAGGGCGGATTAGCTTACGGAGCAGCATCCAATACTGGCTTGATACCTGTGATTATTTGTTCGGCTCTTGACTTGGCGGATTGCAACAGCTGCCTTAACGGTTCCGTAATTCTAGCTACGGTCCTTTGGCCGGTATCGGAGGTTTGGATATTGGAGTTATATTGATCGATTTCCGCTACAAGCGTCGCGACCTCTTGACGGATTTCCTGGTTGAATAACTGCATAGCGTCGCCCGAGGACCGAAGATCGTTCGATACCGCAATAATTAGTCCAGTGCGTTCAAACCAATCCTGACTGGGGATCTTGTGCCTTGCTTCAATTAAACTCAGGAGTCTCCTGACTTCGACATTCAATTCCCAAGCCGCTCCAAACTTCCTTCCATATTGAATGCTTCGACGCATCAGGTCGCGTACTTCGTAGTCTTCCATTGGTGTAGATTCATAGTTGTATCGTTTGTAGTAGCGATGATCATAAGCTTGATGGGGCGCGCGCGATGTCGCCTGCGCAATTTCAACAACGTATGCTACTTGGTTTTGGCCTTTGCTGGGGAGAGAGACTTGTTTCACGGTCAGGTCGTCGACGATTGGCGAGATCCGACTTTTTATGACGCTCTCTACCCACTCTTTTGTGATCACATTGCGATCGACTCCCGCATCGATAAACGTTGGAACGTGTTTGTCCTCGAGCATTCCATAGACCAAAAAGCCGCCTGCCGAATTCGCAAAGGAAGATACGTCCTTACTGATCTCGTTCTTCTTTGCGTCTGTTTTATCCAAAGCCGCTGACGCTTTGTAATCTAGCCTCAAACCTTCTTGCTCCCCAATACCGATAAGCTCTTGCAAATACGCTTCGTCCCATTCGATCGCTGGTTTCATCGCTTCCCTCCAAAATATGAATTACATGCGGGATTGCGGAAATTACGACGCGACGAGCGGCATTAGAAGCCCGGTGCGGAGCGCGAAACGCGGTGACCTCGCGGCCGCGATTGAATACAGCGCGACCATCACTCGCACCAGCGGCCGTTGCCAATCCTTCCCATCGTCATGCTGAGGTGCTGGACGCGACAGCGTCGAGCCTCGAAGCACGCGCGATGGTGCCGCCGTGCCAGCACCCTTCGAGGCTCGCTGCGCTCGCACCTCAGGGTGACGGTATCGTGCAGGCACCGAAGCGTCGTGCCCGGCCTCGTGCCGGGCATCCACGTCTTTGCGGCGCGGCGGAAAGAAAGACGTGACCGGCCGGGACAAGCCCGGCCATGACGACTGGAACGAGGTGTCGCTACGGCGGCGATGCATTTGATTTAATTGGGGCGAAGCGACCTCCGGCAACAGAAGCCCGCTGCGGCGCGCGAATTCACGATGGTGTGAGTCGGAAAAGACCGCGGGGTTCCTCGCCATGACGATTGCTGCAATCCCGACACTTTCTAAACGTCGTGCAGAATTTCGGCGTGATGCTATGGCTCTCAAGATGCTTGAAAATTGAAACGTCCCTCATGCCGAATGCGGCGGGTTCCCCGCGCCACGTTCACGCCATATCGCGGCGAAGGTGACGTACGCGATAAGCCGTAGTTGGAATCAACGCGACCAAATGACAGGAACTTCGCGTGCAGTGCAGCGTTGGCGGCGCGCACCATTGTGCGACGGAGAACACTTATGCGAACTATTATCGTAATCACAGCTACGACAGCAATGTTGTTCGGAACGACCGCCCTTGCTGTCGCGAATGACGCTTCTCACAAGAGCAAAACTCGCCATCTACAAAATATGGCGCCGGAACGTTACAATGCGGCTCCCTATCAAGGGTCCGCGCCGGGGGCCGGCTTCTACAATTATGCGCCGGGTCCGGGAGGCTACTATCGCGACCGTGATAATTGGTCCGCAGCGCCGAATGTTGACTTCAGTCCCGGTCCAGATCCGTACATCGGGACGCCTTACGACAACGTTTTTCCATACTAAAGCAAGTACTGATAAAATCGGTTCGGCCCCCGCTTCGGCCGCAAACCGACCGAAATGCAGTGTTGCTGCAGCGCCTGCAGGCGGCGCGGCCGTTGCCCCTCCCACCGCTGCTGCGCAGCGGTCCCCCCTCCCCGCGCAAAGGCGCGGGGAGGGAAAATTATAGCTTTGCGTCAAGGCACCCATGCGCTGCCGCGTGTTCATGGCGGAAGAGGAGGCGGCGGTGTACACTCGCGTCATGAGCCAAGCGACGGGACATGAGCTGATCGGATCGACGGCGCGCGATTACGGCGATACCGGGATCGATTTCCGCAACCTGATCTGGGTGGCGCTGGCGATCGTGGTGCTGATCGTGGCGATCAGGGCCGACAATCCGTGGGCGCTGAATTTTCTCCACGTCATGTGCGGCGTGCTCTGGACCGGCATCGATCTGTTCATGGGCTTCGTGGTCGGTCCGATCATGCGCCGCCTGCCGTTCGAGGCGCGCCGCGCGCTGGTGCTGCGGCTGATGCCGAAGACGCTGTTTCTGATGCCGACGCTCGCGATCGTGACCGGAACGGCGGGCTGGTACCATGCGCAACAGCTCGGCTTTTTGCAGATGCCGTGGCCGGCCTATGGCTGGGTGCTGGCGGCGCTGATCATCGTCGCGATCTTGACCGTGCAGGGCTTGGGGCTGCTGCTGCCGGCGAATCTTCTGGTCTATCTGGAAATGCGCAAGCCCAAGCCCGACCTGCCGCGCATCGGCCGTTTGATGCGGCGCTACGTCTACGCCGTCGCCTTCCAGGGCGTGCTGCAGGTGGCGATCATCGTGGTGATGGCGAAGTTCGTGACGGGGCTGTGAGGGATCTGCTCATAGGCGTTAGGTTAAGCCGTGTTTCCCGGATGCAGTGCAGCACCGTCAGCGCGGTTACGCGCGTCTTCGACGCGCTATGGTGATGCACTGCTGATCCGGGATCGTCGCAAACACGGAGTTTCC